>PVBE010884434.1_pt1 | contig 19836 bp, 11 predicted proteins | sample 1631181 | NCBI WGS metagenome assembly PVBE01 (sample SAMN08397723, study PRJNA350692) | Marine metagenome, whole genome shotgun sequencing project. | isolation source: water | place: Pacific Ocean | collected 2012-04 | reverse complement strand
GGGTAACACACTGCGGTTGGCCAATGCGGGGGTTGATGCATCGGGAGATTATCATTTCGTAGTTACCAACCCACTTGGAGTGGCGGTAAGTGACTCCTTGTCCCTCGCCGTATTGCCGTCTGCCATGTTGACTCTTGTTGCCGGATCAGTTTCCGTATACGAAGGCGACAACATCGATTTATCAGTTACCGCAACCGGTCTGCCCCATTTGAGCTACCAATGGAGTTTCAGTGAGGAGATGATCGATGGTGCAACCGACTCGACATTGAGTCTAAACAATTTCGAGGCTGATGCCGCCGGGGACTACAGGTTGGCGATTGGGCTCGATGATCGGCTTGTGGGTGAGGTGGTTATTTCAGTCATCGTTCCTGCGGCCAGAATCGTGAAGCAGCCGGTGGGGGGCATCGCGGATATTGGTGGCTCTTACACATTTGAGGTGGTCGCTACTGGTACCGAGCCGATCATGTATCAGTGGTATCACAGGGGGGCTCCCATTGAAGATGCCGTTGGCGGTTCACTGCAACTGACAAATTTGACCGCTGATAATGCTGGAGGCTATCATGTCATGGTTTCCAATGAAACGCTGCCGTGGGGAGGCGAGGAGACCAGTACTAATGCCAACTTGAATTTCCCCTTAGCCATCATAGGCCTCACCGATTCGATGCTGTTGGGGGGGGCGAGCAACTGGCAGTGGGCGATGGAGGGGGAAACCATCAATTTGGCCGTCACGGCACTGGGTGCTCCGCCGCTTGCGTACCAATGGAGCAAGGAAGGCTTAGCAATAGACGGTGAAACTTCTTCGGCGCTTATGTTAACCGATCTCACAAAAGCTGATGCAGGCGATTATCGGGTCAAGGTTAGCAACGCGGTGGATGGGGAGGTAGAGTCGAAGACAATCTCGGTGATCGTTGTGACCTCCGAAACGGAGGTATCCGCCAAAATCGTATTGCAGCCGGAAGGCGGCAGTGTGGTCCTAGGCGAAGACATAACACTGCGAGTGGGCGCGGAAGGGACTTACCCAATCAGATACCAATGGTATTACGGCGGTGCGCTGATGGAGGGTGAAACAAGCAGTATTCTCGCATTGAACGATATACAACGAAGCACTGCAGGGGACTACTATGTGGTAGTGTCCAACGAGGAATATCCGTGGGGTTTGACGGAAGTAAGTGACACGGTAATCCTTACGGTCGAGGTGCCCCCGATCATCACCAAGCTGACGGAATCGATGACCTTGGGGACTGGTGAGAGTGTTGAGTTGTCCGTGACAGCGATTGGTGATGAGCCGTTGACTTACCAGTGGAACAAGACCGGTTTGTCGATCGATGGGGCAACCGGCCCGACGTTGTTATTGGATGTCGTGTCAATATCTGATGCAGGAGATTATAAGGTTACTGTTGCCAATGCCGCTGGCCAAGTGGAGTCGGATGTCGTCAAGGTCGAAGTGATTCAGCCGGCACAGATCGTGGCGCAACCGGAGAATGCGAGTGTCGTAATCGGCAGAAATGCGATGTTCATAGTTGTCGTAGAAGGCGCCGAGCCGATCGAATATTTTTGGCTGCACGACGGCAAATGGGTCGAGGGCGGCACGGAGAGCACACTGCGCTTGGCCAATGTGAAAGTTGAAGATAATGGAGCGTATAATGTTTTGGTAAGAAACAAGGGCGGTATTGAACTCAGCAAGACTGCCCATTTGACTGTTTCATCGCCTCCGGAGATCACGCATACAACTGAGTCACTGTCGCTGGTTGAGGGGGAGAGCATTGATCTGTCCGTTACAGCACTGGGCACCGAGCCGTTGGTTTACCAATGGAACAAGGACGGAGAACCGATCGAGGGGGCATTCAGTGAAACGTTCCTCTTGCCCAATGTTTTACTCTCCGATGCGGGAGACTACACGGTGGTGGTGAGCAACATCGCTGGTGAAGTGGAGTCAGGCGTCGTGACGGTGGATGTCATCCAGCCCGTCAAAATCGTGATGCAACCGGAGGGCGTAGATGTAATCCTCGATGATTCCGTGAGTTTGGCAGCAACCGTAGAAGGCACCGAGCCGATCAGCTACACTTGGTATCATGACAACGAGTTGGTCGAGGGCGAAACGGGGAACACGTTGCATCTGGACAGAGTCAAGCCCGCGGACGCAGGAGGCTATCACTTGGTAGTAACCAACCCCGGCGGCACGGACAAGACCCAGTTGGTCAATCTGACTGTACTGCTGCCTCCGGAGATCACGCATACAACCGGATCGTTGTCTGTGATCGAGCGCGAGAGTGCCAAGTTGAGCGTCACGGCAAAGGGCAGCGGGTCATTGGCCTATCAGTGGAGCAAAGATGGCCATGATTTGGAGAATGCGACGAGTCCGGTACTGCACTTGAGCAACGTGGCCCCTGCTGCTGCAGACGAGTACACGGTGACGGTGAGCAACGCTGCAGGCCAAGCCGTTTCCGATGCCATGACACTCACCGTGATTGAGCCGGTACGCATTATGACACATCCGGTGGGGGAGGACGTCACCTTTGGCGACACTGTGACATTGAGTGTGATAGCCGAGGGCACCGAGCCGATCAGCTATTACTGGCTTCGAAACGGCGAACCGATCGAGGGTGGCACGCAACGAACACTCATGTTGGATGATGTGAAGGCTTGGGACACAGGAGAATATATCGTTATCGCCAACAACCCTGGAGGCAAAGACACCAGTGAGCCGGCGACTCTTTCAGTGGGTTTGCCAGACGGTGTTTATTTCATGGAAGACTTCGACAGCCTGCCGCTTCATCCGTGGGTGTCGCCTGGTGAGTCGACCGGGGACGGCACAGACTGGACTGACGCCACCCCCGTCGCCTGGGCGATGGCTCATGGCCAAAATCATGAGCCCACTGCGACCAAAGAGTTCGACGGCTGGGCTTTTGTAGATCCACTTTCCTGGTACAAGACAGCTGGGCCGGAACGGGATCTCTTTACCAAGGGCAACGGCGTGATCGCCGTTGCTGACTCGGCCCACGCCGCTGCTGGAGCCGAGAACACCGTGTTCAGCGCGCTGATGGCGACTCCTAGGATCGACATTACTGGCGCTGATACTGATTCGCTCGTTCTCACCTATGACTCTGGCTGGCGGGAGGAGCAGGGCAAGCGGGTGCTTGCCACGTTTGAGGAGGATTTTGAGGGCGATGATGTGAGAGAAGGGGTGTCCATCGCCGGCACGGCTGCTCAAGGTTTGGAATTTTTATCAACCGGGGGTGAATGGCCGTGGTTGAAATTGAACGGAATCCTCAAAGTGACAGAGGCCGTTTTTGCACAGAGCGGAGGCATGCTGGTTGATGATTTTTCTGAGGGGGCGACGTTCAACGAATTTGAGATTAGCTTTCGGATGTTCATGGGCAGGGGCACAAGTCGGCCGGCGGACGGGTTGAGCGTCAGCATCGGTAACAATCTGCCAAACTTGGCCAAGCCTGCAGAGGAGGGCGTTCCTGATGCCGCCTTTCGCGTCTGCTTCGATGCCTGGGACTCGGGCGGCGGTGAAGCACCTGCCATCGAAATTTTCAATGGCAAACAATCCGTTGCTATACAGAAATTTCATGGAAAATCCAGTGCGTCAAACGACGCTAAATTCGTAAAGGACGACGGTGAGTTCCTGATGATGTGGGACAACAAGAAATGGGCTGATGTCAACATTCGGGTAATCAACGGCTTGGCGAATGTCAACTTCCGAGGCTACGACGTGATCAAAAACGTGCCGATTGATCTGGCTCCGATCGAGGCTGCTCAATTCCTGTTCGCCGCTCGTACGGGTGGCGCCAACCAGAGGCACTATATCGATGATGTGCAAATCGAACTATTGACCTCGGCTAACTCTCGCGTGACGGTGGCGTATGACGATGGAGAGCCGGTTACCCTGCTTGAGCTCAATTCGAAAACGCCCACCAATCACGACGAGACAGTTTCTCTTGCGTTGAACAATCCCGTCGGCGCCAAGTCTGCCGTCGTGACATGGGATTATCAGGGGTACGACAACTGGTGGGCCATTGACAACATCACCATCGCTGAAGGCGGCGAAACGGAGCCTCCCCGCCCCGGCTTGGCTACCGACAGGGGGCACTATCTAAGTGGGGAGTCGGTCACGGTGAGCTTTAGTGATGGCCCCGGCAATCCAAAGGATTGGATTGGTGTCTACCGCCGGCACATCACACCCGGCGAGCAGGATAGCTTGGCCTGGGTTTACGTCAACGGGAGCACCGCATCAGACGTCGGCCTTTCCGATGGCACTGTGACTTTTGCCGACCACCTGTCAGTGGGATCGTATGTCGTTCGTTTTTTTGCCAACGACGGTTACAGCCAGCTTGCCGATGCCGTGACTTTTGCCGTCGTTGAGCCGCCGTCGGTGGCAACCGGCAAGCTGAACTACGCTGCAGACGAAGCCATCACGATCAATTTCAGCAATGGACCCGGCAATCCAAGGGACTGGATTGGCCTCGTGCATCGCAACGAGACCAGCTACATCGACTGGGAGTTCGTGGGAGGTACCCGGAACCCAGGCGACGGCTTGGCCAACGGCACGCTCACCTTTGACCATGGGCTTCCGGATGGGGAATACCGCGTGCTTTACCACGCGAACGATAGTAGTCGGCAGTTGGCCCGGGCCGACTTCACCGTCGCGGGGCCGATCGCACCCCCCGCGCTTGGCTTCGCGCACAACAGCGATGGCACAATCACGCTGTCCTTTGAGGGCCGTCTGCAAACCGCGCCCGCCATCAACGGCCCTTGGAAGGACGTTGATGCTTCCAGCCCGGTGATTCTCTCCACCGATCAACAACAACAGTTCACCCGTTCCGTCAAATGATCGAATTTAAGCGATAAGAGAATCATTCCGCTTGAATTTGAGTATAGCCGATCGGGCGTCTTAATTGTCATTGGCTTGCTCGCTACATGTTCCGTTTCCAGGGGCATCGAGCTTGAGCGGCCGCTGAAGCTCACGACCACGATTGCCCATTGGGCAAACCATGCGCATGAGGATTATCTGCCCTTTGCGAATCAGGGAATGCGAAGCTTGGCCAACTAATTGGTTTACTTGCCGTCTGCGGCCTTTTTTTTGCCCTTCGGTAGGCCGACCTTTTTCCAGGTCGGCGCGTTGGGTGTCGGCGACAGTGCCTCGATGGTTACATCCTTGAACTGCACCACCGTCTTGCCATTGCCGTGAATCTGCAGGCCGATCTGTCCGTCCTGCGGTATGTTCGGCTCCGCCTCCGTGTAGTCGAGGACGGCCACGCCATTAATCCACGAGCGAATGCGTTTGCCCTCGGCGCGGATGCGGTATTCATTCCAGCCGTTCTCCTTGACCGCACGGTTGACTGCCTCCGCGTCGGCGGACTCGCCAATCACTTTTCGACGGCGCGATTCGTCGTAAAGCTTGCCCCACCAGCCTCGGCCGGCGTCGACTTGGTAGCCGATCATTTCATAGTTCTCGGGTATCCGTACGCTGCGAATCTGGATGCCGGAGTTGACAAAGCCCTCTGTCCCGGTGATGCGGATTTTCAACTGCAAATCGAAATTGTGAAACGACTGTTTTGAGGCGAGGAAGGAATTGTGCGGAACCTTCTCTGTCAATGAACCGGCGGTGATGACACCCTCCTCTACCCGCCAGAGCTGGCGCTCGCCCTTGAGAACCTCCCATCCTGCAAATGACTTGCCATCAAAAAGCGGCTTCCGAGAATCCTGTGCACTTACGCCCGGAGCAGCGAGCCAGCCCAGCGCAATAGCACTGATAGTTATGGTCAGTATTTGTTTCATTTCTCTTCAGCTTTCAATTCTTCATTCGTCTTGCCGCCGTGTTTGCGGAGGAGATCAACAATTTTGTTGTGATTGCCAAATGTTGCCATATCCAAAGGAGTCATTCCGTCTATTTTCATTGCATTCACATCCGCACCACTAGTGATGAGTAGTTCGACAATTTCATTGTGTCCATTGTATGCCCCTTCATGCAAAGGGGTGAAACTAGCCTTATTCTTCACATCGACATCTGCTCCTTTGTTGATAAGAAGTTCAGCAATTTCATTGTGACCTACAATAACCGCGGAATACAGAACAGTCCCGCCGCGCTCATCCTTCGCATTCACATCCGTGCCAGTTGCCAAGTGCTGCTTAACGGCTTGGATGTCTCCTTCCTTTACAGCTTCATGAATTGAGATATCTGGTGCTTCAATATTGACTGCCGGCGGTTCTGGTTGTGAAGCTTCGGCAACGGGTTCAACACTTTGTGGTTCTACTGCTGGAGACGGCTGCTGCAATGTCACTTCAGCAACGGACTCAACGGGTTGTGCTTCTGGAGTAGCCGACTGCTGTGGCTTTCCGCACCCTGCCAACAGCATAGCTGCGGCTGTTGTGATGAGTGATTTCTTCATAAGCCTGAAAACAGTTCGACGATAGCTGCGCACCCAAGGCCAAGCAACGTCTCTTTTTCTTCACATCGGCAGCAGCAAGTCCGTTCTGTGAATCGTCCTCGCTTGGCCCAGCGTTACTTTTTGAAGAGACGGGCGATAGGTTTGCCGGCTTTTGGATTCTGTTCGCTATAGTCGAGGCCGATGAAATGGCAGAGGGTGGCGGCGATTTGATCCATCACGACCGGTTCGCCGCCGGTCCACTCGCCGCGAAGTGGGCTGTCCGGGCTGATGACTGCTAGCCATGTATTCTTGGCGTCCCTGATCTGCGCGTTGTGAGTGTGCCAGTTCAGCGCAATGTCGCCCCGGCCATGGTCGGTGGTGATCAGCAGGGTGGTCTTGTCCCGGTATTGCGAATTGTCCTGCAGCCAGTTCCATAGCTCGTTTAAAAAAGAATCAAACCGTGCAATGGCGGCAAGCACACGGTCGTATCGCTTTTCATGAGCCCAGTCGTCGGTTTCGCCGAGGCTGAGATAAAAAATGCGAGGTTGATGGGTCTTGAGGTGAGCCATGGCAAATCGAAAAGTGTATTCGTCGTGACGTACGGTGTCCCACGGCGTGAGGGTTTCGAATTGCAACCGGCTCATGGACTGGACGGCCGGATCCGGGTGCGCATAGATCTCATACCCAGCGTTTGTGAATACTGCGCCGGACTCGTGCTGCACCGCCACCCCGATCACATCCCACGAGGCGAACGCGGCAACCTGTTTTTGCTGTAGGCCGAGTTTGTGGCGGAGGAACTCGAGCACGGTGGGGTTGGGGTTCAGGACCTTGTCGTTGCTTTTGATGAGGTCGTCCCTCGCATGGCCGGTGAGGATTTCCGAATAGCCGGGATAGGAAAAATGCAGCCGGTTGGCCAAGCGCACCGAACTCCCCTTTTGCGGGTTGCCGGCGACGGAGCCATTGCGCGGCATCCATTCGCCCCAGAAAAAAGGCATGAGTTTTTCGCGGCGTGCCTTTGGTGTGCCCGCCCAAAAGCGCTTGTATGTGTCGGTGGCTTCCGGTTTGCCGTCGCTGGTGGTCGCCTTAAGAATATCAAAGTCGAGGCCGCCGAAAAGTTCCTGATACCGCACGCCGTCGAGCGTGATGAGGATCAGGTTTTCCGTCTTGCGTTCTGCGGCATGCCCGCAATCAAGTAGTAGCAGTGCGGCTCCTAAACGGGCCAAGCCCTTAAACAAGTGAAGGTTTGTGGTTATTGTCATGTCACAGTCGTTTCACGTACACGTAGTAGGCGCCGCAGATGGGGTTGGTGCGGTTCTCGGCGAACCATGTGTGCAGGCGGGTTTGGCCTTTCGGGAGAGCCACGGTGAAAGTGGTCTCCTTGTCGTTTGGCTTGACCTGTTTGGTTCTCATATTGCGGTTGATGAACAATCGAGCCTGCCGGATGGGTAGTGCGCCCTCGCCGTTGTACCCCATGCCCAGCGGCAGGTCAGCCTCGCGTGGCCAACGTCGTAGTTCAAACTCGTATCGGCCAGCTTGGGCCACGTCCAGTTCCCAGTAGCCGTTTTTTTGATCGCCGCGACGGATCTGGCCCTGTTGATCAATGAACACGTCGAGCCACTCGCAGGCGGTGAGCATCATCGGGTTTTCCGCGTCGTTGCCGATGATCACCCGTTGCGGCTCGTTGGCAGTGTCGCCGACGGAGGTCCACCATTCGTCAAGGCGCGCGCGCATCTTCGCGGCCACTTCCGAGTGGTCATCGATGACGTTCTTTTTCTGCAGCGGATCGGTCTCGAGATTGTACAGCTCGCTATCGCGCAGCATCCGCCACCGTTTCCAGAGTACGGCACCGGTTTCGCGGCGGAGGATCGAGGGTGAGTCGGGCGTGGGAAAGTCGAGGCTGCCGGGCATGCGACTGTAGTTGATAACCAGCATGCGTTCATCCGGGACGTTGGCTTGGCCGCGCATCGCGGGGGCAAGGCTGATGCCGTCGAACTTGCGGAGTGTCTCGATTTTGCAGAGGTCGAGCAGAGTCGGTAGCAGATCCTGTGTCTGCGTCAGGCCTCTGATGTCGCGCGGCTGGCCGAGGCCACCGCCGGGCCAGCGCAAGAAGCATGGCACACGGTGGCCGCCTTCCCATAGCTCGGTCTTTCGGCCACGCATTCCAGCTGGAAAATAGGCGTGTCCGAAGGTGCTACCGTTGTCAGTCATGAAAAGCAGGATGGTGTTTTCTGTCAGGCCGGACTCGTCGAGGAAAGCCATGAGCCGGCCCATGTTGGTGTCGACGTTGCGGATCATCGCGAGGTAGCGCACGAGGTTCCTTTTGGTTCGGTTTGTCATGCTCGGTAGCTTGGCTTTGGCCACCATTCTCTCGATGGCCTCTATGTCCTCGTCTGGTGCGTAAAACGGCCCGTGCGGCGTATTGGTCGGAAGGTAGGCGAAGAACGGTTTGCCGGCCGCTGTGCTGCGCTTGATCCAGTCGATGGCGTGGTCGAAGAAAATGTCGGTGCAGTAGCCGGTGAATCGTTTGCGTTTGCCGTTCCAGCGGTAGGTGTCATCGAAGTAGTTGTTGCCCCAGTGATCCGGTACGGAGCCGATATGCGAGGAGGGGAACCAGAGTGCATCTTCGAAGCCGCGATCCTGCGGGCGATACGGGTAGTTGTCGCCAAGGTGCCACTTGCCAAAGATGCCAGTGCGGTAGCCCTGTTGACGGAGCAGATCGGCCATTGTTGGGAGGTTCGCACGCAGAAGCGTGCGGCCGCTGCTGACGTTGATCGCGCCGTGGCGCGCCGGGTCAAGTCCGGTCATGAGCGAGCCGCGCGTCGGCGTGCACATCGGCGAGGCGTGGTAGTCGGTGAAGCGCACACTCTGCCTGCGCAGCCGGTCTAGGAACGGCGTGTTGAGCACCGGATTGCCATGTGCGGAGAGTTCAGGGTACCCTTGGTCATCCGTCATCACGAGGATCACATTTGGCCGGGCTGCTTGGCCAAGCGGGCAGGCAGGCACCATTAATGCCAACGAGAAAAGGGCGGGGATCAAACGCATGGGGGGAATTATACCTGCGTTTGCAGATCCAACGCAACCCGCCAGGGTAGTCCACTAGGCTAGTGGGCGGGCTTGCTGCTTACCTAGTTTTGTGGATTGATGGCTGCCGCTGGAATGAGGCAGTTCGGTACGTGGCAGCCATCGGTTCGCGGCAAGTTGTTTTACAACTGGCCCCGTGGCGCGTGCGAGGAGGCGTTGTGCTTCAATGATGCCGGGCAGCTTGGTGGCGAGCCGTACGATGTGGCGATCATTGGTGCAGGTGTCGTCGGGTGTGGGCTGGCCTATCAGCTGTCCCAGTTCAACTTACGAGTTTTGCTGGTCGATCGATTACACGATGTCGGTGAGGGTACGAGCAAGGCAAACAGTGCGATCATTCATACCGGCTATGATGCCAAGCCCGGTACACTCGAGTCGGAACTGCTCCGCGAGGCTGCGGTTGAGTGGCCAGATCTGGCCGCTCGGTTAAAAATTCCGCTCGATCCGATCGGAGGCATCATGATGGCGGTGACCGACGAGCAGGAACGCCAGCTTGAGGCCGCCGAGAAAAACGCCCACGCCAACCGCGCCACTGGCATACGTATCCTCAGTTCGGCTGAGATTTGCGAGCGCGAGCCCAACGCATCGTCCGACGTGTGCGGCGGGTTGCTCGTGCCGGGCGAGTCCTTGGTCGACCCGTTTATGGCGTCGATTGCCTTCGCCGAGGTCGCCCTGGCCAACGGTGTGGACATCCTGCTCGGCACGGGTGTTGCCGGGGTGGATCAAGGCCAATCGCCAGACGCACCGCTGCATCATCTCGTCACAGATGACGGCCATCGTCTCCCGGCGCGTCGCATTGTCAACGCCGCCGGGCTCGGCAGTCGGCGTCTAGCGGACGGTTACGGTGGCCGCGCATTCGACATCAACCCGCGACGTGGCCAGTTCGTGTTATTCGACAAATGCGCCCGGTCGCTTGTGCGGCACATGCTGCTGCCCGTGCCGAGCATTCACACGAAAGGTGTCCTTGTTTCCCCGACTATTTTCGGAAATCTGCTCGCCGGACCGACTGCTGAGGATCTGCCGCTCGACGATCCCGCTGCCACGCACACTACCGTCGAGGGCATCCGCCGGGTCATGGAGGGAAGTTCGCGGTTGATCGACGGGCTAGCCCAGCAGCCGGTTATAGCCACTTATGCCGGTTCGCGATGTGTCTGCAGTCAAGGTAGTTACGTGATCCGCTACAACGATGGCATGCCCGGCGTCGTTACGCTCACCGGCGTACGCTCCACCGGGTTGACCGCTTCGATCTCGCTGGCGCGCCACTTGATCGCCGGTATGCAAAAAGTGCTTGGCCTTGAGCTCTCGCCGGACAGTGCTGCGCTTGATGCGCGGCCGGACAGCGCCTGGCCCGGTTGGTGGCGGCGGCCGTTTGAAGACGGGGTATCTGGTGCCCGGCCCGATCACGGTCGCCCAGTTTGTTTTTGTGAAGTCATCAGTGAGGGTGAGATCCGCGATGCGCTCGACTCGCCTCTCAAGCCCCGTACGATGGACGCGCTCAAGCGGCGTACGCGTACGATGACGGGGCGCTGTCAGAGCTTTGATTGCCAGGTGCCGATGGCGGAGATTGTGTCCGGCCACACTGGCATTGCGATCGAGCAACTCAGCAAGAACGGCCCCGGCAGCGAACTGGTTGCGGCTGACCAAGCGGAGGCGTTGGCATGAGCGACACGCAGTCTTTCAAAGTCGCAATCATCGGCGGTGGGCCGGCTGGCATCGGCGTGGCTGTAGGCTTGGCCAAGCACGGTATTGGATCGGTCGTGTTGATCGAACGCCGCGCCGAGATCGGTGGCACACCGATGGGTTACCGCAAAAAATCGGGTGGCGTGCCGACCTTTGTCGAATGGACCCGCGGTAGGGTGGTGTTCGGTGAAGAACTGGCAGGGCGTTTGGTCAAGCGTCTGGCCCATACCGACACAGCGATTCAGTTGAGCACGCAGGTGACGAAAATTGATCCCGCCGAAAAGCGGCTGACTCTGTTCGGACCGGAAGGTGTATGCGACGTCACCGCCGATGCCATCGTGCTGGCGGCAGGTGCCCGCGAACAAACATCTGCCGAGAAGGGTTGGCTTGTTGGTGCGCGAACATCAAGGGTTAGTTTTGCGCGGCATTTGACCGGCTGGCTTGAACGCCACGGACTGATCCCTGCCCGCAAGCCGGTGATCATGGGCTCGGACCTGATCGCCTACTCGGCGGCGGCGAAGCTGCGTGAGTTCGGCAGCGACGAGCCGGTGATGATCGACCAGCGGCGCCGTCCAGGTGCCGGGTTGTTTGAGCGGTTGTTTTTTCGCCGATGGACGCGCCCTGATTGGTCGGGCGGCGTGACGGCTACTGAGATAATGGGAGACCGTTCGGCTGCCGGAGTACGGTCAAGCGATGGCCAAGAGTGGTTCGGCGACGGAGTGATTGTTTGTGGGGAACTGGTGCCAAACACCGAATTGGCGCTGCTGGGCGGATTGGCCGTTGATCTGCCATCGCGACAACTGCAACTGGCAAGTGCTCAAGCGCTCTCGCAGCCGGGCTGGTTTGCTGCCGGCAATGTGCTCGGGGGATTCCACGGCGCGCAGTGGTGCTACTTCAATGGCCGCCGCGTAGCCCGTGCGGTCTTCCGTTATCTCTAGACTGTTGTGGATGGGCAACAGGTCGACTTGATAAGTGAAGTGCTTGGGATAGTTTTATTGGACAAGATCGAAACGATTGATGAACAGGACTTTTGACGTAATTATCATTGGTGGTGGGGCATCGGGTTGCAGCACTGCAATGCAGCTTTCGCTTCAGGGCAGGAGTGTCCTTGTATTGGACAAGGCCCAATTTGGTTCCGGATCAACGGGACAGGCAGCCGGTTTGGGAGCTCAATTGCGGAGTAATCCGAGTGAAACACGACTTCTGATGGACGGTATTGAGGTGGTTGCTGAAATGGAGAGGAAACTCAACGAAAAAATCTTCACAAGGACGGGATCGCTTCACGTCGCCGCCACCGAGGATCGTGCAGAGGTGTTGAGGGACATTGTTGAATAAGGAAAAACCATCGGGTTCGACATCGATTTCGTGGACAGGGAGTTCGCCAAAAGTCGGCTGCCTTGTATGCGGATCGAGGATCTGATCGAGTTTTGCTACTGCCCGACCGACGGGCATTTCGCGCCCAGCGAACTGTTGAACGGCTACATTAGGATTGCGAGGGATGCTGGTGCTACTTTCCAGTCTCAGACCCGCGGGGAGGACATCATGGTGCCGGGCGGTAGGGTCAAGGGCGTCCAAACTGCCGGTGCATCCTTTTTTGCTCCAGTTGTGGTTAACGCAGCCGGTCCGTGGTCCTATCTGGTTGCGGAGTTAACGCAGACTCCAATGGCAACCGCGACGTTGGGGCATTACTACCTGGTCACGGAACCGCTTCCCGGGATGCAGATTTCGCCGACGGATGCGGCCATTAGGGATAGGTCCAACCGCATTTATTCGAGACCCGAGATGGGTGGTCTACTGGTGGGATCCTACGAGCAGGAGCCTGTTGAATACAGCATGGAAGCACTGCCTGACGATTTTCAAATGTCGGAAATTCGGATTCAAAGGGACAACCTCAATGTGGCCCTGCTGATTGAGGCCGCATCGCAACGATTTCCGTTCATCAACGAACGAATACCCATGAGCGTCACAACGGGCATCATGACTTTCACTCCCGATGGCCATGCGCTCTGCGGTCCTGTGCAGGGTGTCGAGGGACTTTACTACTGCACCGGGTTCAACGGCCGCGGAGTTTTCCAGAGCACCTCGGTGGGCCTTCTTCTGGCTGACATCATATGTAAAGGACGCAGTCGCTACCAAATGGGACATCTCGACGCGGACCGTATTTCAGGTGAGCCAAGGATTGGCGACCGTGAATCCATAAGGACTCGCTGTCGCGATCGCTATGCGAATCATTACTTGATTGCTCCCAAGAGTTGATCTTGAAGAATAACCGGGTGGTTGCGTTACCAAAAAGGCTTATGCTGCCTGCGCCGGTCGTTTGTGAATTGCCTCCGGCAGCTGAGTGCTAGGCCAAGCGGAGAGGGTATGTCGCTTGGTTTTCTCTTCTCCAACGTCAATATTCGAAGGCGGGCTTGTAGCAGGCGTTATCAGGGGCGGACTGGGTGTCTTCGGCTTTTCCCGAGGGGCCGTCCGTCAGGCCGAAGTGTTTGGCTCGCAGTGCGGATGCCTTGCGATACTCGGCATGGCCGTCGGACATGACGAGGTTCCCGCCTCTGAAATGCACGGAGGCGTACCAGTCTGATTTAGGGCCCCTTGAGTGGTGCCAGTAAGTGTATAAGCCCTTACCGCAGCCACCGAACGATGGGCCGTAGGAGGGGCGCAATGCCGTGTAGCTCACGAGGCGAACGGTTTCCTGAATGATCGCGACCTCGGAAGGATTGAGTACGCGGTCCACCGACATGTCCATTACGACGCCGTTTGGCAGGTAACTGGTGGCACTTGTTTTGGTAGCGTCCGATCCGTCACCCGGTTTTTTCGCATCTGGGCAAGTGTACACCTCGGTGCTTGGTCGATCTTGTCTTTGGAGGTAGGGTGCAATGGCGTACAGGCAGTTGTTGCGCCAGTAGGAGTTGCGCTTGTTCATGAAGTCCGGCACCTGCGACGCCTTGGGCGGATATTTCTCGAAGTCGTTCTCATAAAGCACCAGCGCGATGCCGATCTGTTTCATGTTGCCGAGGCACTGGATCTGCCTGGCTTTTCCCTTCGCCTTGGCTAGGGCCGGCAGCAGCAACCCCGCAAGGATGGCAATGATCGCAATGACCACCAAAAGTTCAATCAGCGTGAATCCAGGGTTTGATTTTGGTTTCATTTTGAGGTGCGATTTGTCCAGTGAACGCACCTACTCGCCCAATGCCCGGACGATGCTCCGTACTGTCCGTCCTTGGTGTTCGCATCGGTATCAGCCCAAATGCTTGTCCCGAGGGTTGGAATGGCTGTTGGCACTGGAGTCTCACATCCGGTCAGTAACTCGGCTAGATGGGTTGTGAGCAGGAGTGACTTCATAGGTCTACTGGACGGAAACCTAGAAAAATGGTTCGAAATTAACAAACTTAATTCTTGAATAACAAGCTCGGAAGGCGAGAGACGGTTGGATCGACGAGCCAACTAGTCTGTTATTTGGCCAAGCGTTTTCTTGATTGTCTACAAGCGTTGAGGACACAATCCGTTGCGTTCAATGTATCTCTCAAGCAAACTCCATCAGCAACATCTCAAGGTGACGCGGCGCTATTTCCTGCAACTGGGAGCGGTTGGTTTTGCCGCGTTGAAAGCACAGCATGTGTGTGGGGATTTGGATGAATCCATACTCGCTGATGCAACAGCTGACCTCGAGTATTTTACCCCACAGGATGATTTCGACACGGTTGAGCGTGGAGACCCTCTGCCGTACAAACTGCCCTTGGCCAAGCGCCTTCAGATCGGCCTGGAACGAGAAACATGGAAGCTCGACGTGGTGGCGGATCCCGAGAGCAATTCTCAGATGGATAATCCGCTCTCAAGGGAGAACGGCAATGCGCTGGATTTCAAAGGACTCATGAAGCTCGCCGAGAAACATGCGGTGCGGTTTCTTAAGGTCATGACCTGCAATAATATGAGTGAACTGCTGGGCATGGGATTGTGGGAGGGGGTGCCGCTGCGTGACGTCATTTGGGCCACTAAACCGAGGTCGAATATTCGGCGCCTGTTCTATTACGGCCATCATAACGAGGATCCTAAGCAGATGTTCCAGAGTTCACTGCCGATCGGCCGCGTGCTTGAGGATCCGCCGGGCGACAACCCGGTTATCCTCTGTTACAAACTTAACGGCCAGTGGCTGTCCGGCAAACGGGGTGGCCCGGTGCGGATGCTGGTGCCCGATGCCTACGGTTTCAAATCGGTCAAGTGGCTCAAGAGTGTTGTGCTCACCAATAATTACCAAGCCAACGACACCTATGCCGGCGGGAACAACGACATCGATAGCTGGATGAAAACCATGAGCCGGTTTCACTTGAAGCCGGAAAAGGCAAAGGCCGGCGAACCGATCCCGGTAACCGGATGGGCACAGGTCGGCGTGGGCGGTTTGAGTAAGGTCCAGATTTGGGTCAACCCGAAGGGCAACAAGTGGCCTGAGGACGATCCGTACTTCACCAAGGCCACGTGGAGGGATGCCACGATCCTGCCGCCGCCCACTCGTTGGGGTGGTGATCTGTCCGGTGGCAAGCTACCGGACAATGTGCGGTTCTTTGACGGGAACGGCCGACCCAAACATTGGCCTATGCGCTACACGCTTGCCCACTGGGCTACATTGCTGAAGGGAATCGCCCCCGGCAGTTATGATGTGCGCTGCCGGACCATTGACCTCAACGGCATCGCTCAGCCGATGCCACGCCCATTCCGCAAGTCCGGTCGCAACTCCATCCAGAGGTTCTCGCTGACGATTGAGAGTTGAGGTGATGCTGGCAGCTTAGGCTGCAGGTTTTAGGGAACATTATCAGGCCGTAGGTTGGTTGCTCTCGTTTTTACGGATGGGGAGTGAGGATTTGTGACTTTTCCCGAAGCCTTTCCATCGGTTCTCTGGCTCAATAACAACCCCAATTTAGCTACCTGATCTTTCCATTTCAACTTAGCGCTTGGCCAAGAGACAGAAAAGCGGAGCCGAATGGCTCCGCTTTCATTATTGTTCTAATCCATCCTAGTTTATTCAGCGATGGATACTTCGTAAGGTTTGCTGGCCTCGATCTTTGGGAGATTGACCTTCAGCAGGCCGTTTTTGAACTCAGCCTTGATCTTGCCGGTATCAACGCCGGTGCCCAATTCGAACGAACGGCTAAACTTGCCGTGGGCGCGTTCGTAGCGGTGGCCGAACTCCTTACTTTCGCTGTGTTCACTCTTGCGCTCACCGGTCAGAGTCAGCACGCCATCCTCCACCGTCAGGTTGACATCGGATCTCGTCAGTCCAGGCAGGTCGGCAGTGAGTGTGTAGGCATCGGGCGACTCGACTATATCCACCGCCGGAGTCCAAGCACCAGTTGCGGCTACCTTGGCCAAGTTCCCAAGTGAGTCGTTGAATAGGGTGCCAAACACATCCTCAAATACGTTCAACGGATTCGCATTTCTTTTTTTACAAGTCATCATAATCATTTTCCTTTCTGTTTTAGGGTTACGGTTTATGTCAAACCAACTGCCTGTTTATTTGCATATCGCATGCCAATTTATTTGATATTAAAAAGGTATTAATTTTAATAAAAATGAACAAAAAAAGCACGAAAGCGACATAATGGCACAGAGGTGAGGGTGTTTAATGCGGGACAAAATGACACTGTTTGCTCGCTGGCCTGCATGGGAATGTTCGGAACAGTGGCATCGTGTTAGGGCTTGGCCGCACGGCGGGGGTTGCCTATTTTCCTCGCCGTGTTGCAACTTTTTCGAATCCCATTGAGTTTGGCCGGTACGGTTTTCTTTTCGGTTTCTGTACTTGAACAAGCGGACGCCGTCGAGTTGGTAGGCAAGCCGTACATCGACATGAACTACGGCCCGTATCTCAGTGCCTCAATCGAGGTCGCGCAAGGCAACATAGCATACAAGGGCATTGCTATCCGACTCGATGAGGGCCCGGGCGGCGTGTCCAAGGGCAGCGAGTTCGTAGTCTTCGATACCGACACGCTGCGGATGGCCGCGGCATGGAGCGGCGACGGGTTCATCGATTGGCGTAGCATTGTCTATGACGGCAGCCATGGCACGCATCCGAAGCTTGTTGGCAAGCGGCTTTTCACCAACCCGGTCGCGCCGGGTTGGGCCAGGCCGGGCACGAACCGTTTTGAGGATCCCCGTCTGCGTGGCCTCGACAATAAGCCGTACGGCCCGCTCCCTCGCGACTGGGGCCAGTGGCGAGGGCTATTCCTGCACAATGACAGGGTCATTCTTTATTATAAGATTGGAGGTGTTCGTGTATTCGAGTCGCCTTCTCTAGGAATAATTTCGAGCGGCCAAAAGGTGGTCATCCGCAACGTTAATCTTGCTCGCCGTGATACGGAATTTGTTTTGCAGGTTGCGCACATCTCCAACTCGAAGCCGGAACTGCGGATGGTGGATCATCAACAGGTAGCCGTCTACGGTAACGGGCTGGTTGTGGGGGCGGTCGGGGGCAGCGAAGGGACGAAATTCGACCTCACAGCCTCTGGTTATTTGCGGCTTAGGATTCCCGCGGGCGAACCCACCGCCGTCAAACTTTTTTCCTCGCGCATCGAGGAGGGTTTCATAGGGATGTTTGGGTCGTTCATGGCGAAAAACAGTGAGCCGGAAATCCTGACAGACTTGGTTCAGTCCCACAAAGAACGCCGTTGGCCTGAAAGCATCAAAACCAAGTCTCGCCGGATGGGCAAGTCGGGAGCCTTCGTCACTGAGGACATCACCGCACCCAACAATAATCCATATCGGTCTTGGATGCGTCTGGGCGGCTTCGACTTTTTCGATGGCGGTGACCGGGCGGCGGTGTGCACATGGATGGGCGATGTCTGGATCGTCGATGGCATCAATAGCGATCCGCAGGAGTTTATGTGGACACGTATAGCAACCGGCATGTTTCAGCCGCTTGGCTTAAAGATCGTCGAAGGCAATATCTACGTCACTTGCCGTGATCAAATCACGCAGTTAGTCGATACCAACGACGACGGTGAGACCGACTACTATAGGGCGTTTAACCACGACGCCCAGGTGACCGAGCATTTCCACGAATTCGCGATGGATCTGCAGACCGATGTGTACGGGAATTTTTACTACACCAAGGCCGCACGCCACGCCAAGACGGCGTTGGTCCCACAGCATGGAACGCTTCTCAAGGTATCGCCCGAAGGCGAAAAAACAGAAATCATCGCCAGCGGTTTTCGTGCGCCGAACGGCGTATGTGTCAACCCTGACGGTACGTTTTATGTGAGCGACCAAGAAGGACATTGGACGCCGAAGAACGAAATTAACCTCATCAAGAAAGGCAGGTTTTACGGCAACCTTATGGGTTACCACCAAGGCCTGACCGAGGACGATATCACATTGCCGATGGTCTGGATGCATAACGATTTTGACCGCTCGCCTGCTGAGCAGCTTTGGGTGAACAGCAGCAAGTGGGGCGGCCTTGGCGGCCAACTCATCAATCTTTCCTACGGCACCGGCTATGTGTACGTGGTCATGATGGAAGAAGTGAACGGTCGTTTGCAGGGAGGTGTGGTTCGCATTCCGGACTTCGATTTTCCGACCGGAGTGATGCGTGGCCGGTTTCATCCCGTCGACGGCCAACTTTACGCCTGCGGCCTGTTCGGCTGGGCAGGTAACAAGACTCGTCCAGGCGGTTTTTATCGCCTCAAACACACTGGAAAGCCGGTTCACATCCCGGTGGCCATCCACGCCACGAGAGACGGCATCTCGTTGACGTTCACTAACGCACTCGACACTGAGACAGCCACCGATCCGGACAGCTACTCCGTCAAGCGTTGGAACTACAAGCGATCCAGCAACTATGGCTCACGCGACTACAAGGCCGATGGTAGTCAGGGCCGCGATCGCGTCGAGGTGACGCGCGCGAAACTGTCGGCCGACAAGAAATCCGTCCTGCTACAAATCGACGATATGAAGCCCACCATGCAGATGCAAGTCGAATACAGGATCGACGCTGCGGACGGCGCCTACCTTTCCCATCGAATTCAAAACACCATCCACGCCATCGGCAACAACGGCCCCTTCGCCCGTGAATAAAGCCAAGCGCTTGGGCTGGCGCTTGACGGCGTGAAGCCGTAGCCGTTATGATTTCCGGCCATGAGCGAAGGCTTGGAGGCAAATAATTTTCTGGTTCCGATGGTCGTCGAGCAGACGGGCCGCGGTGAGCGCGGCTACGACATCTACTCGCGGCTGCTGGTGGATCGCATTGTTTTCATCGGCACGCCGATCGATGACACAATATCGAACTTGGTGATCGCGCAGTTGTTGTTCTTGCAAATGCAGGATCCGAAGAAGGACATTCATTTGTACATCAACTCGCCGGGGGGCAGTATCACCGCAGGGCTGGCGGTGTATGACACGATGCAGTTTCTGACATGCGATGTGAACACGTACTGCATCGGTCAGGCGGCCAGCATGGGTGCTGTGCTGCTCGCCGCCGGCACCAAGGGCAAACGCCACGCTTTGCCCAACGCGCGCATGATGATTCATCAGCCATGGGGCGGCGCGCAGGGCAACGCTTCCGACATCGAGATTCAGGCCGCCGAAATTCTTCGGATGAAAGAACGTCTTAATGAGATTCTCGCGGAGCACACTGGCAAAAAAGTCAAACAGATCGTCACCGACTCGGATAGGGATCATTTCATGTCCCCCGAGGAGGCGAAGAAGTACGGTCTTGTAG
>PVBE010722732.1_pt1 | contig 19838 bp, 18 predicted proteins | sample 1631181 | NCBI WGS metagenome assembly PVBE01 (sample SAMN08397723, study PRJNA350692) | Marine metagenome, whole genome shotgun sequencing project. | isolation source: water | place: Pacific Ocean | collected 2012-04 | reverse complement strand
GAAGACCTCGCCTTCGAGATCGACAAGCCCGACCGCGAAGTCGGACGCTTCGTTGACGAAGACCGAGCGCGAGGTGCGCTGCATGGTGATCCGCATCTCGTCCGCGATCGCGGTCACCTTGTTGCTGAGAATCTCGAAGAGAACCGGGTCCATCTTTGGCGATCTCCCTCAAAAGCGGCCTTCGCACCCAGCCTATTCGCCCCGCATGGCGACGTCAAAATCGGGCCGCCGCCTTACCAGGTCGGCGGCTCCCACGTGGCGTCGGGATCGAGCGGAAAGACGGGCCGCGGCAGCCGCTCGAAAGGATAGTTCTTCATGTCCGGCGTCGAGAGGCCGGGCAGGTCCGCCTCGAAGATGCGCGCGGGCGGGAAAATGTGCGCGAAGCCGGCCCGGAAATGCCCGCGCGACTTAACGATCACGGTGCGCGCATCGACAACGCTCACGCCGAAGCTCTCGAAGTGCGCCGAATCGAGCGCCTGTTTGCGCTGGCTGGTGACGACCACGGTGACGGTGCCTACCTGAAGGACGGCGGTCGGCCCGAGATCGACCGTCCGGCCCGCCGCGGTCGCCCCCGCGCGGCCGACGAAGGTGCCGCCCCAAAGCGAGATCACTTTGGCGTCGGCCTCCCACGGCTCGGAGTATTCGCTCTCTTCGGCGCGATTGAAGCGCGCCCGCAAACTCGCGCCCGCGCCGCTTTCGCGGGCTTCTGCGGAAAGCGGGGCGTCGAAGAAGGGACCAAGGATCACGTCATTTGCGCCCGCGTCATGCATCGCCTTCAAAAGCCAAGTGGTGTTGCCGCGCGCGCCGCTTCCCGGATTGTCGGCCACGTCGGCGATGAGAATCGATTCCTTCGACGGGTCGTTTCCGACCTCAACCGCCATCGCGACGCATGCGTCGAGCGAGGTGAGGTTGGGGACGAAGCGGTGACGGTCGTTCCAGGTCCGTTCGGCGAGCTCGCGGCAAACCCCGCGCGCCGCGTCCCGGTCGGCGCGCGCGGTAACGATGAAGGCCATGCCGTTCTCGGGCGTGTCGCCCTGCATGAAGCCGCTGAGGATCGAGACGTTCATGATCGCGTCGTCGATTTTGGTCTGGCCCAGATCGATGGCGTCGCCGTAGGGCCCGCTCGCCGTGAGCTGGGTCACGTTGGGCGCCACCAGCGGCAGGCGGATGAACGACTTTTCGGTCTTCACGCCGGCGAGAAGCTCGCGCATGGCATGCGCCGCCTCGACCCCGCGTTCGTGCTGGTCCACGTGCGGGTTGGTCAGATACGAAATCAGCAGATCAGTCGAATCCACCATCGCGTCCGAGATGTTGGCGTGCAAATCCAGCGTCGAGATGATCGGAACGTCCGGTCCGACGAGTTCGCGCACCATGGCGAACAGATCGCCGTCGGGGTCGGTGATCTCGGTCGAGACGGCGGCGCCGTGTTCGGAAAAATAGACTCCGTCGACGGGAAGCTCCGCCGCCAGAAGCCGCCGGACCTCTTCCTTGACCTCGAGGTAGAAAGCGTAATCGACGCAACCGGCCGCGCCGGCCGACGTCATTAGGATGGGCGCCGGGGTCCAGGGACCCGTCCCGTCCATGGTCTGGATGAAACCGGTTAGCGTTGCAAGGACGCGCGGCGCGTCCTTCGCCGCGTCGGCGAGGATGGCCTCGCCGACCAGGTAAAAATCTTCTTCGAAGTCCTTGCGCGCCACCACCGGCGAGAACCGGTTGCTTTCGAGATTGAAGCCAATGAGCGCGATTCGCGGCTGGGCGTCGTTTCTGGCCATCTTGAATGTCCCCCGGTTCGTTCGCTTGAGAGGCGGCCCGAACCCGCCTCTTGCGGCCGGCGCCAGATTTGCACGTTATGCCACCGGAGCGATCGCCGGCAAGCGCTGCGAGCGCGTCGCAGGCGGCCGCGGTTGCGGTCGAAACCACCATTCCATAGAGTCGAGCACTGCCGGCCTCGGGACGCGCGGGAGCAAGCCCTTGGAATCGAATTCGATGGATGGCCGCCGCGATCGAGCGGATCCAAAGGAGCGGTCCCGAGTCGGCGCGCTCGCCGCCCTCGATCCCGGCGGGGCCGAAGTCTTCGACGCGGACGTGGCGGCCTTCCACGCGGTGCTCGTGCGCGAGAACCACACCCTGAAACGGGCGCTCACCGATCCCCGGCTGTTCAGCGGAATTGGGAATGCCTACTCGGATGAGATCTTGCACCGCGCGCGGCTTTCACCGGTCGCCTGGACACAAAGGCTCGCAGATGACGAGGTCGCACGCCTGTTCGCGGCGACGCAAAGGACCCTCGCGGACTGGACCGAGCGCCTGCGCGCCGACGCCGGCGACGGCTTTCCCGAGCGTGTGACGGCGTTCCGCGAAGGCATGGCCGCGCACGGCCGTTACGGCAAGCCGTGTCCCGACTGCGGCGCACCGATCCAAAGGATCGTTTACGCGAGCAGCTAGACCAACTACTGCCCCCGCTGCCAGACGGAGGGCAAGGTGCTCGCCGACCGTGCGTTGTCGCGGCTTTTGAAGAAAGATTGGCCGCGGACGCTGGACGCGCTGGAGGAATCGCGCGCCGGGTGCGAACCGCCGATTTGAGGAGTGGGTTTTAGAGCATTTTCCACTTATCGTGGAATCGCACCAGCCCGCACCCCCGCCCGTCCGCCCACGGAATGGTATGCTTGGGGCGGCCGAGCGGGGGTGCGGGCTGGAGCCGACTAAACGGAAAAATATTAGTCCGAGACGTCCCCGGGACATGAGCAACGAGCTTCACCACCTGACCATCGCGCGAGGATCGTCGCTGATCCGCGCCGGCGCGCTCTCCCCCGTGACGTGGACGGAGCACCTTCTCGCGCGGATCGCGGCACTCGACCCCGTCCTCGACGCCTTCGTTCGCGTCACCGGCGAGCGTGCGCTGGCCCAGGCGCGCGTGGCCGAAGACGAGATCGCGCGCGGCGCCTACCGGGGTCCGTTGCACGGTGTGCCGTACGCCGCCAAGGATATCTACGACACCGGCGGGATCGCGACGACCGGCCAGTCGCGGGTCTGCCAGTTCCGCGTGCCCGAGCGGGACGCGACCGCCGTCAGCCGCCTCGACCAGGCCGGCGCGATCCTGCTCGGCAAGCTGACCACCCACGAGTTCGCCTACGGCGGGCCGTCTTTCGACCTGCCCTGGCCGCCGGCCCGGAACCCGTGGGACGCGCGGCGCTTTTCGGGCGGCTCATCCAGCGGCTCGGGCGTCGCGGTCGCGGCCGGGCTCGTTCCGGCGGCCCTCGGCAGCGACACCGCCGGCTCGATCCGCCAGCCGGCGGCCTTTTGCGGTGTCGCCGGAATGAAGCCGACACCCGGCTTGGTGAGTCGGGCCGGCGTGCTTCCGTTCTCGCAGTCGACCGACGTCTGCGGACCGCTCGCGTGGACCGTCGAGGACTGCGCCATCGTGCTTGGCGCCCTCGCCGGTTTGGATGCAGACGATCCGCAGTCGGCGGACGTGGCCGTTCCCGATTTCCGCGCCGCCCTCGACGGCGACATCCGGGGCACGCGGATCGGCGTCGTCCGCCACTTCCACCAACGCGACCGCAAGGCCGATCAGGCGGTCGTCCGGGCGGTCGACGACGCGCTCGCGGTGCTCGCGGGGCTCGGCGCCGAGATCGAAGACGTGACGCTTTCCGCGCTCGACGATTTCGCCGCTTGCCTGTGGGTCATCACCTGCGCCGAGATCGGCGCCGTGCACGGCGCCGGATTGCGTGCCCGGGCGGGCGACTTTGGCGAGAACTTCCGTTACCGCACCGTTCCCGGCGCCGCGATCAGCGCCGTCGATTACGTACAAGCACAGCGCCATCGCCGCGCACTGATCGCCGAGGTGGCGCGCGCGTTGAGCGGATTCGATGCGCTGGTAACGGCGAGTGTGCCGACGCCGGCGCCTCTTTTCGAAGACGTGAGCCTGGTTTCCGCCTTCGCCTCGCGGGGCATCAACCACGCCTTTTCGGCGGCCGCCGTTCCGGCGCTCGCGGTGTGCTGCGGGTTCACCGACCAAGGCCTTCCACTCTCGCTCACCGTCGCCGGGCGCGCGTTCGACGACGCGGGCGTTCTCAAGATCGGCCATGCTTACGAGGCCGCTTGCCCGTGGCGCGAACGTCGTCCGCGCATTGATGCGACGGTCTCGCTCCCGCCGGGACCCGGACCGGAGACGCCGGCACCGGGTGCGCGCCGCCAGCATGCGGAGCTTCTGGCCGCATGGGCGGAAATGCCGCTTGGCGCCCGCCAGCGCGACCAGCTCGCCGAGGCGTTTCCTTACATCGACGGCATGATCGAAAGGGTTTTCCGGGACCACGCTTACGAGGACGAGCCGGCTTACGTCTTCGAGTTCGCGCAAGAGTACCTGCGCCGATGAGCGATGAGCTGAGCGCGCTCACGATTGCCGAGGCCGCGCGTCTGATCGGCGCGCGACGGCTTTCGCCGATCGAGCTGACGCAAGCCGTGCTGGGGCGTATCGAGCGGCTGAACCCGGTGCTTGCGGCCTACGTCACGGTGGCTGCCGAGCGCGCTCTCGACGACGCGCGTGACGCCGAGGCCGAGATCGTCGCCGGGCGTCATCGCGGACCGCTTCACGGCGTTCCGGTCGGCCTCAAGGACGTCTTCGAGACCGCGGGCCTGCCGACCACCGCCCACTCCCGGATCCTCGTCGACCACGTCCCGAAGCGCGATTCGGCGGTGGCGGCTGCGCTCGCGCGCGCCGGCGCGGTCCTTCTCGGCAAGCACGCCTGCCACGAGTTCGCCCACGGAGGGCCGTCCTTCGATCTGCCGTGGCCGCCGGCCCGAAACCCCTGGGACCCGGCTCGCTTCACGGGCGGCTCGTCGAGCGGTTCGGCCGCGGCGGTCGCGGCCGGGCTCGCGTTCGGAGCAATCGGCACCGATACCGGCGGTTCGGTCCGCAATCCCGCCGCGCTCTGCGGGATCGCGGGTCTCAAGCCTACCTACGGGCTGGTCAGCCGGCGCGGCGTGATCCCCAACGCGTTCACCTTCGATCACTGTGGGCCGATGGCACGAACCGTGGAAGACTGCGCGATCGTGCTGCAATCGATCGCCGGGCATGACGCGGGCGATCCCACCAGCAGCGCGCGCGCCTTGCCCGACTACGCGGCGGCGCTTGGACGGGGCGTCAAGGGCCTGCGGATCGGCGTGATCCGGCATTTCTGGGAAGACGACCTGCCCGCGGGCGAAGAGCCGGCGCGCGCGGTAGAAGAGGCGCTCGGGGTCCTCGCTGGTCTCGGCGCCACGCTTGCGGACGCGCGCATGCGCCCCCTTCAAGACTACTACGACGTCAAGATCACAATCGCCGAATCCGAGCTGTTCGCCATCCACCAGAAAACCTTGCGCTCGCGGCCCGGGGACTACGGCGCCGATTTCCTTGCCCGCGCCCTTCCCGCGTGCCTGTTCAACGCCTACGACTACGTCCAGGCGCAGCGCCTGCGCCGGATCATGCTGGCCGAGATGGAGCGCCTTTACGAGAGCTTCGACGTCCTCGTGACGGCGGGCTATTACGGTCCCGCGCCGAGACTGGACGCGCACCGCTCGATCGGGTTTTGGCAGAAACCCTCGATCACCACGCCCTTCAACGTCACCGCCGGACCCGCCCTGAGTCTTTGCTGCGGTTTCTCCGGCGACGGCCTTCCGCTGGCCCTGCAGGTGATCGCCCGCCCGTTCGACGAGGAAACGGTGCTCCGCGTCGGCCACGCCTTCGAGCGCGAGACGGGCTGGCACGAACGGCGGGCCAGCGTCGACGCGCAAACCGTGCCCCTTGCACCACCGCCCCCCGATGAGCCGGTCGGCGCCGGGGTTGACGCCACCACGCAGGCGATGGTCGAGGCGCTCGCTCGGCGCGCCGGGCTCGTGCTCGATGCGCGGCAGTTCGCGGTGCTTTGCGAGGCCGCGCCCTACGCCTTCGCCATGGGACGGCGCTTGCGCCAGGACCTTCCCTGGGATGTCGAGATGGCGAGCGTCTTTCGCGCGTGATCCTCGCTCACGTTACCTCGCGGGCGAAGCGAAGGACCCGCTCGCCCTTGACCGGTACGCGCCGCGGCATGATCAAGATGCACTTGTCGTGGGGCGTCGTCACGTCGTTGCCGCCGTCGCGCGCGACCACGGTTCCGGCGGCCTCAAACTCCTCCAGGCCATTGAATTCTCCCACCCACTGGAACTCGTCGGTCTCGGCGTTGCGGCCGTCCGTCACCTCGAGCATTCGCTGCGGAGGCGGTTGTTTCACGGTGACATGTGCTTCGAAAAACCCCGTTTCGATCACGTCGGCCGCCCTGAGGAAGTGAAGCGAGGTGTCGAGGGCGACTGTCGCGGCCGACTTGGCCCAGTGCTGGCCGCATTCGACGAGCAGGGCGGTCATCGAGGTTCCGGGATCGTTGAACGGCGCGTATTCGATCATTCGCCGGCCCTTGACGTGGCCGGAGCCGCAGACGACGACCTCGGGATAATCGACCTCGCGGGCTAAGCGCCGCTCCTTTTCCAGTCCGTGACACAGCATCAGCGGCGTCGAGAAGGTTCCCATCGAGTGGATGTCGAGCAGCATGTCGACCGAATCGATGATGGGTCGCATTTCCTTGGCGCGGCGAACCTCGATCGACCGGTCGGGACCGTCGAGAATCTCGGTCTCCCACACCCTGTTGTAGTCCTCGTCCACGAAGCGTGAATCCTCAGGTTTCGCGGGATCGAACTTCTGGTAGGCGAACACGTTGGCAAAGGCGAGGGTGAGCTTGCCGCGCTTGGGCCGCACGTCGTTTCGGAACAGGTGGTCGACGGCGTGCGCCCCGCAGGTCTCGTTGCCGTGGGTGACCGCCTGGATCATCGCGTGCGGTCCGGGCTGGCCGCTGTCGAAAGTGGTGACGTAGTCGACGCCCGAATTGCCCTGCTTGTACGGCGCGATGTCCGGCGCATCGAATTCCACGGGGTAGATCTCGTTCATTGGCTCCATCCTTGCGGCGTGCGGACGCGAACCATGCCGCAAAACGGCCCGCGACCGAAGTGTTTCTTGGCCGGCGCGCCCGCGACCCGGCGAGTCATTGCGCGCCGCCGCGTCTTGGGTATGTTGGAAGGACACGCTCCCAACCCGCCCCCCGCGATGAGGCGGGCGGACGAACGCCAGGAGACCCGCGCCATGCACCTTTCCCGTTTCCCGAGGGTTCGTCTCGCCCACACGCCGACGCCCTTGGAGCCGCTCGCCAACCTGACCCGCGCGCTCGGCGGGCCGCAACTGTTCGTCAAGCGCGACGACTGCACGGGCTTGGCAAGCGGTGGCAACAAGACGCGCAAACTCGAGTTCCTGATGGGCGACGCCCTTGAAGCCGGCGCCGATACCGTCATCACCCAGGGAGCCGTGCAGTCGAACCATTGCCGCCAGACGGCGGCTGCGGCCACCAAACTGGGGCTCAAGTGCGAGATCATCCTCGAAAACCGCGTGGCCGACTCAACCGAGGAGTACGAGACGTCGGGCAACGTGCTGCTTGATCAGCTGTTTGGGACCGCCATCCTCCGCGTGCCGGCGGGAACCGACATGAATGGCGCGCTCGAAGAGGTGGCGGGCGAGATCCGGGCCAAGGGCGGCAAACCGTACGTGATCCCCGGTGGCGGCTCCAACCGGGTGGGGGCACTGGGATACGTTGGTTGCGCGATCGAGCTCGTGCATCAGGCGAACGAGGCCGGAATCCGGATCGACCACGTCGTGCACGCGACCGGCAGCACCGGAACCCAGGCGGGCCTTCTCGCCGGGCTCGAGGGCATGAACAGCGGCATCCCGATCTACGGGATCGGCGTCAACCGTCCCAAGGAGCAACAGGAAGGCGCGGTTCACGAACTCGCCGAAGCGACCGCCGATTACGTCGGCGTCAGCGGCGGGATCGGGCGTGACCGGGTGGTCGCGAACTGCGATTACGTTGGCCAGGGCTACGGGGTGCCGACCGAGGCGATGGTCGAGGCGGTTACGTTGACCGCGCGCCACGAGGGGCTGCTTCTGGATCCGGTCTATTCCGGAAAAGCGATGGCCGGTCTCATCGACCTCATCCGCAAGGGCGAGGTCTTCTCCAAGGACGACAACGTCGTGTTCATCCACACCGGCGGCTCGGTCGGTTTGTTCGGTTACCGCCAGGTCTTCGCGCCGGCGTGACGCGGGCGCCGACGGCGCCCAAGGGGCCGAGGCGCGCAGCCGACCCGCTCGCCGGCGGGGCGCCGGCGGACGTTGCCGGTTGGACGCGGCATGAACCCCCGATAAGATGCGGCCGAATCCCTGGCGCACCGCGAAGCGGGGGAATCTTGCGCAAGTTTCGGTCGAGAGTAAACGGGGGCGCCGGCGGCGAGGGGTTTTCGGCTGCGTGAACGGAGAGCCCTCAGATCAGCCGGATCGGGTCCAATCGGCAATGACCGCGACACGCACGAAGACGCAAGGGAAGGCGCGTCCGTTCGACCGCGTATTGCCGACGGTTCCGTGCTTCGCCGACCGGATCGATTCCCGTGGGGTGGAGTTCTAACCGGCATTGACTTCGTAGGTGCCCGGTGGCTAGCTCGACGCTTGAGTCCTTGAGAGGAGCGCGCCATGAAGGAGTTCCGAGGCAGCTTTCCAGTCATCGTCACCCCGTTCCGTGCCGCTGACGGCGCATTCGACGAGGACGCCATGCGGCGCTTCGTCGACTGGCAGATCGAGCAAGGATCCCATGGGCTGGTCACACTTGGCTCGATGGGCGAGTTCTACCTGATTTCGGACGAGGAACGCACGCGGATCGCCACGACCGTCATCGAGCAGGCGGCGGGCCGCGTGCCGGTGCTGGTCGGCACGATGAACGTGCGCACCGAAACCGCCGTGCGCTATTCGCGCGAGGCCGAGGAGCTCGGCGCCGATGGCCTGATGATTACGCCGCCCTACTACGTCGCGCCTTCCGACGACGAGATCTTCGATTTCTACCGCGCGATCTGCGAAGAGGTCTCGATCCCGGTGATGCTCTACAACAATCCGTTCACCACCCACGTGGACATGTCGGCGGTGCTGGTCGGGCGGCTGACGCGCGAGCTTGAGAACATTCGCTACATCAAGGAAGCGAGCGGCGATCTCGCCCGGGTGTACGACGTCCGGCGCGAGGCCGGCCCGAAAATGAACGTCTGGCAGGGCGCGCGTCCGTTCGAGGCTTTCTTCTTGGGTTCCACCGGGTGGGTCTCGCCCGAGGGGAACTGGGCGCCGGCGGCGTCCGCCGAGATGTACAACCTGCTGTTCGCGGGCGACACCGAGGGCGCGGAAAAGCTGCGTGACAGGTTCGTCGCCATGATGACCCTGATCCGAAGCGCGGCGCCCGCGCCCCGGCAAAACAACCTTGCGGCCGCGACCGCCTTCGCCAAGGAGATGTGCCGGATGGTGGGCCAGCCCATGGGGGTGCCGCGCCCGCCCATGAAACCGGCGGAGGCGTATGGCGAGCGCGGCGCGCAAGTTCTCGTCCAGCTCCGCGGCATCCTCGAGGAAATGGGGGTACTTTCCCAGCAAGCGGCAGAGTGAGCAGGAGGATCATCGACCACCGCTGGCGGTCGGTCGTCCCAATCCCGCCGTTCGCTCAGCGGGCGTGCTGGTCGTAGGCCGCGAGCGCCTGTCCGCCGTAAACGGCCGCCGGTCCGCCGCCCATCTCAACCGCGACGGCGATGGTCTCGACAACCTCTTCCCGGCTCGCCCCTTTTTCGAAGGCGGCGCGGGTGTGGTAGACGATGCAGCCTTCGCAGCGCAGGCTGACCGAAATGGCGAGCGCCATCAGCTCCTTGATCTTCGCATCCAGCACCCCGTCCTTGGTGGCTTCGGCGACGAGCTGGTGAAAGGCACGCATGGGGCCAGGCGCGGCCTTGAAGAGCGCGGCGGTACGCGCGTCGAGCGCTTTCCCGTACGCAACAAGATCCTGGGACATCGGCTTCTCTCCCTATTTCCGCGGTGGTGAACGATTGGTGGCGCCCGGTGCCGCCGGCCGTGTCAATCCGCCTACGGCCCCGTCGCCGAGGTGCCGCCGTCGACGGAGAACTCGGTTCCGGTCACGAACGCGGCGCGCTCGGAGGCCAGGAACAGGATGACGCGGGCCATTTCGCCCGCCTCGGCGACGCGCTTCAAGGGCATTCGTTCCGAAAGCAAGGCGAGTCCTTCCGCCTCCGTCATTCCGCGTTGGCGGATCGAGGATCGGAGCATCTCGGTCAAGACGTCGCCGGGACACAGCGCCACCACGCGGACGCCGAATTCGGCGAGGTCCAGCGCCATGGCGCGGCTGAGCTGAACGACGCCGGCCTTGCTGACGCAGTAGGACGCCGTACCCGCCGCCGCGACGAGGCCGAGATCGGACGAGACGTTGACGATCACGCCGTGGCGCCGCGCGGTCATGCGCCGTGCCGCCGCCTGGCCCAGGAAGAAAACGGCGTTCAGGTTGACCTGCATGGTCTCGAGCCACTGGACGTCCGTGGTCTCCAGCGCGCCCGCGCGATGAAGGGTTCCCGCGTTATTGACCAGGACGTCGAGTCGGTCCAGCCCCTCGATCGCCTCGATGACGCGGTCCACGCCGTTCGTTCCGGCCAGATCCGCTTGCACGAATCGCACTTTTGCGCCGCGCGCCCGGGCGGCGTCGACGGCCTTCGAACCGGCCTCGGCATTGCGCCCGGTAATCACCACGCTTGCCCCGGCGTCGGTGAAGGCCAGCGCGGTCGCGGCACCTATCCCTGAGGTGCCGCCCGTCACGACGACCGTTTGGTCCGCGAAGTCCATATTTGGCACGCCGTCGATATCAGGCGAACTCGCCGTCCCAGTCGCGCCCTTCGACGATCTCGCGCACGCGCGCGAGAAAAGCGGCCGAATACGCCCCGTCGATCGCACGGTGATCGAACGATTGGGCGAGCACGGCCGTGGGCCTGACGACGATGCGATCCTCGTCCCCGTCGGTGACGACGACCGCACGCTTGCGCACGGCGTCGAACGACAGGATCGCGACTTGCGGCTGGTTGATGATGGGAACGGTGAACAGGGTCCCGAAGGAACCGGCGTTCGAAAGCGTATAGGTTCCGCTCGCGACGTCGTCGGCGCCGAGCGTGCCACCCCGCGCCTTGGATACGAGGTGGCGGATCGCGCGCGCCAGCGCCGGCACCGGCATGGCCGCCGCGTCGGCGATCACGGGCGCAACGAGGCCTTCGTGATCAAGATCCACGGCGATGGCGAGATTGACGTGGCGATGGACGATGAGGTTTTCCGCATCCACGCTCGCGTTTACGCGCGGGAAGTCCGCGATCGCGAGACAAAGCGCACGGGCGACGAAGGGGAGTGCGGTCAGCGAGGCCCCCTCTTCGCGCGCCCACGCCTCGCGGCGGGCGGCGCGAACGTCTTCTATCAGGCGAAAGTCCGCCTCGATCGCCTGGAACGCGTGGGCGCTGGTCGCCTTGGAGCGGACCATGTGCTCGGCGGTCAGTTTTCGCAGGCGGTTGAAAGGGATCGCCGCGTGGTCTGCGGCCGGCGCGGCGTCGGTGCGATCGCCCCGGGGCGTCGAGCCTGGGACTTCGCGCTGGTCGATGTGGGCGAGGACGTCGCGACGCGTAATCCGGCCGCCTTCGCCCGAGCCAGTGAGCGCGCCGGTGTCGATTCCGTGCTCGGCCAGCAGCCGACGGACCACCGGGGACAACTTGGATTTTGCGCGCCCGGCGGGACGTTCGCGGGCCGTCTCTTCGATCACCGCGAGCCGGGCGCCGACAACCACCGTCTCGCCCTCGGGAACCAGGATCTCGCGAAGCGTGCCCGTGGCCGGGGCGGGTATCTCGGTTTCGACCTTGGCCGTGCCCACGTCGAACAGGGGCTCGTCGGCCTTGACCGCGTCGCCCACCCGTTTGCGCCAGGCCGTGACAGTGCCCTCCGTCACCGTCTCGCCGAGCTGCGGCATCACCACGTCCATCTCGGTCCTTTCCGGCCGGCACTTCGCCGTCAGTCGACGGTCCTGCGCACCGTTTCGACGATCCTCGCCACGGAAGGGATCGCCAGGGATTCGAGCTCGCCGGCGCAAGGCAGTGGCACGTGCGGGGTCGTAATGCGGACGATCGGTCCGTCGAGGTCGAAGAAGCATTCCTCGGCCGCGATCGCTGCGATTTCCGCCCCCCAGCCGCACAGGCGCGGATTCTCCTCCACCGTGACTAGGCGGCCCGTCTTGCGAACAGCGTCGAGGATCGTTGTTGTGTCCAAGGGAACCAGGGAGCGGAGGTCGACGACGGTGGCATGGATGCCGTCCTCGGACGAAAGGCGCTCCGCAGCCTCCAGCGCCTTGGGGACCATGGCGGCCAGGGCGGCGATGGTGACGTCACCGCCCTCGCGGAGCACCTTGGTGGTCCCCAGCTGGTCCACGTGCTCGCCGTCGGGGACCTCGCCCTTGGTCGCCATCATGAACTTGTGCTCGAAGAAGATGACGGGATCGGGATCGCGGATCGCGGCCGCCAACAGGCCCTTGACGTCGGCCGGGGTCGAAGGCGCGACAACCTTGAGGCCGGGAACCGCCATCGCCCAGTTCTCGACGCTTTGCGAGTGTTGCGCGCCGAAGCTGCCGCCGCCGCCGTTGGCGGTGCGGATGACGAGGGGAAGCGACACCTGGCCGCCGGTCATGTAGCGGGTCTTGGCGATCTCGTTGGCGACCAGGTCCCAGCAAACCGCCAGAAAGTCCGAGAACATGATCTCGGCGATGGGCCGAAGCCCTGTCATGGCGGCCCCCATGGCGGCGCCTACGATCGCTTGTTCCGAGATCGGCGTGTCCTTGACCCGGTCGGGACCGAACCTCTCCAAGAGACCAACTGTGGTCTTGAACACACCGCCGGCGGCGGCCACGTCCTCGCCGAGGAAGACAACGCTGTCGTCGCGCGCCATTTCCTGGGCGATGCCCTCGGCGATCGCCTCGCGATAGGTCAGCTCCGCCACGCCGCACCTCCGTCCGCCCAAAGGTCGGTCTCGACCATTTCCGGTGAAGGCGGCGGCGCGGACCGGGCGATCTCGGTTGCTTCGTCGATGGCGCCCAGAACCTCGCCTTCCATCGCCGCGAGGGATTTGGCGGTGACTCCGAATTCCAGCAGCCGCGCGCGATAGAGCACGAGAGGATCGCGCGCGAGCCACGCGTCCATCTCCGCCTTCGGGCGATAGGTGCCGGGATCGGCGCGTGAGTGGCCGCCGTGACGATATGTCTTTGCCTCGATCAGCGCCGGCCCGCCTCCGTCCCGGGACCGCTCGATCGCCTCGCGCGCTACCCGGTAGACCGCGTCCGCGTCGTTGCCGTCGACGATGATGGCTTCGAGGCCGTAAGCCGACGCCCGGTCGGCGGCGGGGTGCTCGACCGCGGTGACGGTCCGGATTGGCGTGTATTCCATGTAAAGGTTGTTTTCACATACGAAGACCACCGGCAACTTCCAGACCGCGGCCAGGTTCAGCGCTTCGTGGAACGCGCCGATGTTGGTGGCGCCGTCGCCGAAGAAGCAGACAGTCACCTTGCCGTTTCGCTGATACTGGGCCGACCAGGCGGCGCCTACGGCGACGGTCAAATGCGCCCCGACGATGGCGTAGCAACCCATCATGCCGTGCTCGACGCTGGTGAGGTGCATCGAGCCGCCCTTGCCCCCGAGAAGTCCGCACTGGCGTCCCATGAGTTCGCCGAGGACGCCGAGAATCGGTGCGCCGCGGGCGAGCGTGTGGTGGTGGCCGCGATAGGTGCAGTACGTGAGGTCGTCGGCCCGCATGGCCGTGGCGAAGCCCGCGGCCACCGCTTCGTGGCCGGTCGCGAGGTGGATCGTTCCCTTGACCAGGTTTTGGAGAAACAGGTCGTTGGCCCGTTTCTCGAACAACCGCGCGGTAAGTTGCGTCCGGTACATCAGAAGCCGGGTTTCGGTTCCGATGTCGTCGTTGGCCGGATCCGCGAGCGCCGCACCCGATCCGCGCTTCTTCGCCATGCTTGGCTCCTCTTCGCCGCGCCGGTCCTCCGCGCCGGGCTTGGCGCGTGCACACTAGAGCGGATCGTGGCTGATTGGAACCGCGATGCTGGGGGCAATCAGCCGCGTGAACCCGCTCGAATTCGATGGACGTGGACCAAATTCACGCGGTCTGCAGACTGCGCGTATGCGAAAACGACCGACCCCGATTTGGTCCAGTGTGCGGGTGCGCGCTTTCGCAACCGGGAATCGCGGCGATCGGAAAATCGGGGGCGCCAATTGACGGGGGCCGTCGTCCGCCGCCGCAAAGCGATCGGATTCCGGGAACGTCATGATCGAGCTCTGCCAGTTCGGCGCCGGACGCCGCGCCGCTTAGCCGGGGTTGTGGCAGGCTGCCTCGTGTTCGCGCTCTACGTGGATCAGCTCCGGCCGATCCTGGCGGCAGATGTCGAGCGCGTAGGCGCAACGGGGATGGAAGGCACACCCGATCTCGGAGATGCGCTCGCCGGCGGCGATGTCGCGGTCCCAGGGCCATTTGGGCTTGTGGGCCTCTTCCTCGGTCGAGACCACGGGAATCGACGACAGCAGCATCTGGGTATAGCGGTGCCGGGGCCGCTCGAACACCGCGACCGTTTCGCCCGATTCGACGGCGCGCCCGCGATACAGCACGGTCATGCGGCTGGCGACGTTGCGCACCACGCTCAAGTCGTGGGTGATGAATATGTAGGTGAGGTTCAGCCGCTGCTGCAACCCGACCAGAAGCTCGAGCACCCGGGCTTGGACCGAGACGTCAAGCGAGGACGTGGGTTCGTCGAGGATGATGCAGTCGGGCTCGGCGGCGAGCGCGCGCGCGAGCGCGATGCGCTGGCGCTGGCCGCCCGAAAGCGCCGCCGGGTAGCGCTCCATGTACTCGGCCGACATCCCCACCAGATCCAGCAGTTCGGCGACGCGGTCGCGCATGCGCCGCCGCTTGACGAGGTTGTGGACCGCGAGCGGCAATGAGACGCTTTGAAAGATGGTCCGCTTGGGATTGAGGGTCGACATGGGGTTCTGCTGGACGAACTGCAGCCGGCGGCGCAAGCTTCGGCTACGTTTCGCGGGCAACTCCTCGCCCTGAAGGACCATCCTTCCTGCCGTCGGCGGTTCGATGCCGAGAACGAGCCTCGCGAGCGTCGTCTTGCCGGAGCCCGATTCGCCGACGATCGCCATGCAGGCGCCTTGCTCCACGCTAACGTCGACGCCGCGAAGCGCGTTTACCGTTGTCGGGCCGACGATGTAATCCTTGGCGAGGCCCGTGACCTGGAGAATCGGCTCAGGCATGGGCTACCGGCCTGGCGGCGTCTTCGAAAAGGACGCAACGCACGCCGCGGCCCTTGCCGAGCTCGACCCACGGCGGGGCGCTTTTGCATTCGGGCTTGGCGTGGGGACAGCGGGGGTGGAAGCGGCAGCCCTCGGGTGCTTGGGTGTAGTCGGGCACCATACCCTCGATCGCCTTCGGCAGATCGCCGCCCCAAAGCCGGGGGACCGCTCCGAACAAGGCCTGGGTATAGGGATGCAGAGGCTCGTTGAAGATCTCCTCGACCGAGCCCTCCTCGACGATCGTGCCCCCGTACATCACGTAGAGGCGTTCGCAGAACTCGCGGACGACGCCCAGGTTGTGGGCGATAAGCAACACGGCTGCGCCTGCCTCCTGGGTGAGCGTGGCCATCAGGCGAAGCGTTTGCTCCTGGACCGTGACGTCGAGCGAGGTTCCCGGTTCGTCGGCCAGCACCAGCTCGGGATCATTGGCGAGTGCCATGGTGATGATGACGCGTTGCGCCATGCCGCCGCTCAGCTGGAAGGGATACGAGCGCAACACCCGGTCGGGATCGTCGATGAAGACGCGGCGGAGCGCCTCGCGCGCGATGTCCAGCGCCTCTTCGCGCTTGCGCTTGCGATTGCCGCCACGCTGGATCACCTCGACCATCTGGTCGGCGATCGTGAAAACCGGGTTCAGCGCCGTCGTCGGATCCTGGAAGATCATGGTAATCCGCCGTCCGCGCAGGTCGCGCCATTCGGAGCCGCGCATGGCGAACAGGTCGCGGCCGTGGTAGCGGATGGCGCCTTCGATGCGGACGTTCCTCTGTTCGAGCAGCCCCAGGATGCAGCGCGCCAGCAGGGACTTGCCGCAGCCCGACTCGCCGACGAGGCCGATCCGCTCGCCGTTGCGGATGGTGATCCCGACGCCCTTCAGCACGTGGCTCAAGCCCTCGAACAGATCGAAGCGGACGTGCAGATCCTCGACCTCGATCAAGGACCCTTCGCTCATACTTCCACGTCCAGAAGATCGCGCAACCCGTCGCCCACCAGGTTGAACCCGAGGACCGCGATCAGGATGCCCAGACCTGCGAACACCGGCAACCACCACATCGCCGGAAGGTAGTTGGCCCCTTCGGCGATCATGGACCCGAGCTCGGGCGTCGGCGCCCGGACGCCGAGGCCGAGGAATCCCAAGCTGGCCGCCACCAGGATCACGAAGCTCATGTCCAGCGTCATCTTGGTCAAAAGCGAGGGGACGCAGTTGGGCAGGATTTCCTTGATCAGGATGTGCCAATGGGAGGCGCCGACAACCTGGGCCGCCGTCACGTAACCCTCGTTCTTGAGCTGGCGGGTGATGTTGTAAAGAAGCCGGGTGTACCAGGGCCACCAAAAGAACGCGATGGCGAGCATGGCATTGGTGAGCGAGGACCCGACCAGGCCGACGACGATCAGCGCCATCACGAGCGACGGAACGGCGAGAAACACGTCGACGATCCGCATGGTGATGGTCTCCCACCAGCCGCCATAGTAACCGGCAAGGAGGCCCGGGATCACCCCGAGAGGAACCGCGATCGCGAGCACGATGATGCTGAGGCGGAGCGAAATGCGATAGCCGAAGAGGACCCGGCTAAACACGTCGCGGCCAATGAGATCGGTGCCGAACATGTACTTCGCGGACGGTGGCTGGTTCGCGTTCGCGAAGTCGATGAACGATTCCGCGTGGTGCGGATAGGGTGTAATCCACGGCGCCAGCAGGGCCATCAGGATAAAGCTGATCACAAGGAACAGCCCGAACAGCGAAAGCCTGTTGCGGCTGAACTTGTACCAGCCGCGGCCGCCGAAAAATGCGCCTGCGATCATTGTGTCTGCGCCCCCAAGCGAATGCGCGGATCGATGAAAGATACCACAATATCGACGATCAGGTTGATGACGATGAAGAAGAAGCCGATGATGGTCACGGTGCCGACGATGGCGTTCAGGTCCTTGAACAGGATGACCCGTACCCCGTAGCGGGCCATGCCGGGCCATGAGAAGACCGTTTCCACGAGGAAGGCGCTGCCGAACTTGATAGCGATGTCGAGACCCATGATCGTCAGGACCGGGATCAGGGCCGGGCGAAGCGCGTAGACGGCGGCCGTCCGGATCTCATTGAAACCGTAAGCGCGGGCGAACTCGATGTAGGTTTTGTCGAAAGATTCGCCGACGTTGGCCCGCGTCATGCGGGTCGTTTGGCCGATGGAGGCCATCGCCAGCGCGGTCCCCGGCATGACGATGTGCGCCGAGGCATCGCGGAAGGTTGCCCAATCGCCTGCCACGATCGAATCCACGAGATAGAGGCCGGTCACGAAGGCGGGCGGTTCGACCCCCTCGGAAAGCCGGCCCATGGTTGGCAGAACGTTCAGGTGGAAGGCGAAAACGAGCAGCAGGAAGAGCGCCCAGACGAAGCTCGGCGTCACCACGCCGATTAAGGAAAAGACCCGAGTGAAGTTGTCGATGAAACCATCGCGGAACCGGCCGGCCAGCACGCCGAGCGGGATCCCGATCGAGATCATCAGGACCGTCGAGAATAGGATGAGTTCAAGGGTGGCCGGAAATGTGCGCGCGAGATCATCCAGAACCGTCTCGCGGGTGTAAAGAGAGTCGCCGAGGTCTCCGTGAATCACCGATTCGATGTAGACCAAATACTGGACGAGCACGGGCTCGTTGAGTCCGAGTCGCTCGCGATAGGCCGCGACCTGCTCAAGCGTGGCCGTTTCACCCAGCGCGATCATCGCCGGATCGCCCGGCATCACGCGGGCGAGGAAGAAGATCAGGACCGAGACACCGAATAGCGTGATCAGTGCCGCGACCGACCGGCGGATGATGTAGCGTCTGAGCATCCGATCAGAACGGTACCTTGCCGATCACGAGGATCAGCTCGAACAGCGAGAGCTTGTTGCGGCTGAACTTGTACCAGCCGCGGCCGCCGAAGAACACTCCCGCGATCATTGCGCCAGCGCTCCCAGGCGAATGCGAGGATCGACGAACGCCACGACGATGTCGACGATCAGGTTGATGACGATGAAGAAAAAGCCGATGACGGTGACCGTGCCGACGATGGCGTTCAAATCCTTGAACAGGATGACCTGCACGCCGTAGCGCGCCATACCGGGCCAGCCGAAGACCGTCTCCACCAGGAAGGCGCTGCCGAACTTGATGGCGATGTCGAGCCCGAGGATCGTCAAGATCGGAATCAGGGCCGGGCGCAGGGCGTAGACGGCGGCCGTCCGGAACTCCTTGAAACCGTACGCGCGGGCGAACTCGATATAGGTTTTGTCGAATGACTCGCCGACGTTGGCCCGCGTCATGCGGGTCGTCTGACCGATGGACGCCATCGCCAATGCGACTCCCGGCATGACGATGTGCGCCAAGGCGTCGCGGAAAGTCGCCCAATCGCCGGCGACGAGCGAATCGATCAGATAAAGCCCGGTCACGAAGGGGGGCGCCACGGCCCCCTCGGAAAGCCGGCCCATGACCGGCAGAACCTTCAGGTAGAAGGCGAAAGCAAGCAGAAAAAAGACCGCCCAGACGAAGCTCGGCGTCACCACGCCCAGCAACGAGAAGACGCGGGTGAAGTTGTCGATGTAGCCGTCGCGGAACCGACCGGCCAGTACCCCGAGCGGGATCCCGATCGTGATCATCAGGACCGTCGAGAACAGGACGAGTTCCAGGGTGGCGGGAAACGTGAAGGCAAGATCGTCAAGGACCTTACTGCCGCTGTAGAGAGATTCTCCGAGGTCACCGTCGATGACGTCGGTGACGTAAACCCAGTACTGGACGTGGAGGGGCTCGTTGAATCCGTGCCTTTCGCGGTAGGCCGCGATCTGCTCCAGGGTGGCCGATTCACCCAGCGCAATCCCTGCCGCATCGCCGGGCATCACGCGGGCGAGGAAGAAAATCAGGACCGAGACACCGAACAGCGTGATCAGTGCCGCGACCGACCGGCGGATGACGTAGCGCCCAAGCATCCGATCAGAACCGCGCCTAGTGGAGAGAAAACGTGGCGGCCACGACGTGGCCGCCACGCACGCGAGAGGGAGTTAGCTCAGCCCCCCTTCATTTCCATGAGACGGAAGATGTGGTTTCCGCCCATGAGGCCCGTGTTCATGTTGGGCTTTTCCATGTTTGGCCAGGAGAATCGGTCCGACCTCGGGTAGGTGTTGATCACCTCGAAGCCCGTGAATGTCGCCTGGAGATCCTGAACTCGGCGGAGGATCTTCGCATACAGAGCGTCGCGCTTGGAACTCGGCAGCATGGTGCGCGCCTTGTCTAGCATCTCGTCGACCTGATCGTCCGCGAAGAATTCCGACGCCGAGTACTGCCCGTGACGCGACGAGTGGAAGATGTTGTAGAGGTACGCGTCGGCGTCCGGGATCCGGGCGAACGTGTAGACTTGGCCGATCATCGGCGCCGTCCCGGCACCACCCCTTACCTTCTGCGTCCAGTGCGCCCACACGATCGGCTCGACATAGGACTCCCACCCGAGCTCCTTCCAGTTCACCTGGGCTATCAGCGCAAACCGCTCTTCCTTGGCCACGGTGCTTATCCAGGTAATCTGGATCTTG
>PVBE010140068.1_pt1 | contig 19840 bp, 19 predicted proteins | sample 1631181 | NCBI WGS metagenome assembly PVBE01 (sample SAMN08397723, study PRJNA350692) | Marine metagenome, whole genome shotgun sequencing project. | isolation source: water | place: Pacific Ocean | collected 2012-04 | reverse complement strand
GTTCTCGTGGCCGCTGCTGTCGGGGTTCGACGCCCGGGCCCACGCGCCGTCAGCCCCCTTCACCCACGGCCGACGCTCGATGGAGTGGGTGGGGTCAGCCCACGTGGCCACGAAGAAGATCTCGTCCGCTTCGAACGACCGCAGCGTGTTCGCGGTGGTACTGGGACTGCACGGCGGCGGGGGGAGTGGATCGTCGGGTTGCGGGCAGGCAGCGAACACCGCCAGCGTCAGGCCGCACGGGAGGGGTCGCAGAGCTCGCAGGACGAGGACCACCGTGCATCTGGACGAAGCAAGGCGTGTGCCAGCGACCGGTTCAGGCAGCCGCGACCCGGCTGACCGGCGGCCGCAGGAGTGACTTGTGCGGGATTGCACAGGAACGTGCGCAGAGAGGCACGGTCCAGGAGCGGAATGCCGCGCTACGCCTCCGCGCGGGGAGGCTCGTCGGACTTCTTGGTCTTCGGCTTCTTCTGCCGGTTCGAGTGCTTCACGACCAGCTCCTCGAACTCCTTCACCACCCGACGCATCAGGATGCGCTTCTCCCGGAACGGCAGGAACGACGACTTGAAGCCGTTCACCATCAACCACCGGATGTGATCCAGGTTGAGGTCGAAGTGCTTGACCGCGAGCAGGTACTCGTCGGTGACGGTCGTATCCGTGACGAGCCGGTTGTCGGTGTTCAGCGTCACCCGCAGGCCCAGGTCCAGATAGAACCGGAAGGGGTGCGCCGACAGGCTCGGCGTGGCCCGCGTCTGCAGGTTGCTCTTGAGGCAGACCTCCAGCGGGATGCGGTGGTCGTTGACGAAGTTGAGCAGGTCGCCCGACTCCTTCAGCCGCGTGCCGTGGCCGATGCGCTGGGAGCCGCACATGTGGATGGCCTGGTGGATCGACTCGGGGCCGTAGGCCTCACCCGCGTGGATGGTGACGTTGATGTTGTTGTTCCGAATCAAATAGAAGGCTTCGCGGTGGACCTTGGCCGGGTTGTTGTGCTCGGCGCCGGCGAGGTCGAAGCCGACCACGCCGCGGTTCTTGAACGCCACCGCCAGTTCGGCGATCCGCAAGGAGGTCTCCGGGGTCATGTTCCGGATGCCGCAGATGATCAGGCCGGTCTTGATGTCGTACTTGCGCTCGGCGTCGTTGAGCCCGTCGAGCACCGCCTGGACGATCTGGTCCAGCCGCAGTCCCTGGTTGGTGTGGAGGATGGGCGCGTACCGCACCTCGAGGTAGCGGACGTTCTCCTTGGCGGCGTCCTCGGCCACTTCGAAGGCGGCGCGGCGCAGCCCTTCCTCGTTCTGGAGGACCTTGCAGGTGATGTCGAAGGCGCGGAGGTAGTCGACGAGGTCGTCGCACATCTCGCCGGCGCGCATGGCCTTGCGGAGGCCCTCGACGTCATTGGCGGGCATCTGCACGCCTTGCTTGTCGGCGAGGTCGAGGATGGTGGCGGGGCGGAGGCTGCCGTCGAGGTGGCAGTGCAGATCCGTCTTGGGGATCGCGCGGAGGAACTCCTCCGTGATTTCGAACTTGGTGGTTTCAGTCATCGCCGGAGTATAAGTCCGCGGATGCCGTTTCTCTTCTACGAGGTCTGCACCGAGGACGATATCCCCGACGTCGGACGGGGAAAACGCTTTGAAGTCGAGGGGTACGACCTCTGCATCTTCAACCTCAATGGCACCCTTCACGCCTCCGGAGACGCCTGCCCGCACGAGCGGGTGAGCCTCGGCGACGGCGCCACCCTGGACGGCGAGATCATCGTCTGCGGCGCCCATCGGTGGGAGTTCAACCTCGTCAGCGGCGAGTGCCTGGAAGACCCCGCGTTCCCGCTGCGCAAGTTCCCGGTGGGGCGGAAAGACGGCGTCATCTACGTCGGCTTCCCCGACGACGGCACGATGGAGACCGAGACCGTCGCTTCGTAGAGGCGCCGTCGGCCTCAGGCCGAAACGGTCATCGTTTGCTCTCCAAGGCCGCGGTCAGAACCTCGCGAAGCGGCTTCGGATCCCACCCCAGCAGCTCCCGCGCCAGCCGATCGTCAACCTCCGGCTCGGGCGCGAACCGTCGCTCCAGGGCCCCGAGCTTGAGGGTGCGGCGCTTCATCCGCGCGCCCCGAGCCTCGGCCACGAGGGCGACGAGCTCCCCCAGGGTCACGCGGTCGGGGCCGACGAGGTCGATCGGCTCGTCCGGCGCGTCGGTCAGGTCCAACGCCGCCGCGACCGCCGCGGCCGCCACGTCATCGACTCCGACCGGCCTCCGCCCGGGCCCCTTCGGCACCACCGGAAGTCGCGAGAGCTTCAGCAACCGGTCCAGGTGCGGCGATCCGGCCCCGAGCATCATCGGGGGCCGCAGCACCACCGCTTCGCCCCCATCCCAGTGCGCCAGAAGCTGCTCCGCGTCCGCCTTGCTCTGCGCGTAGGCGTCCCGGTCGGCCCGCAGCACGGTGTCCGACGAGATCGCCACGACCCGCTTCACGCCGGCCTCCTGGCAGGCCGTCAACAGGTTCCGCGTCCCATGAACGTGCGTGTCCCGGTTGATCTCGGGGTCGGCCTCGCGCACCACGCCGGCGAGGTGCAGGACCGTGGTGACGCCCTCAAGGGCGGCGGCGAGCGACGCGAACTTCGTCAGGTCGCCCTCGACCATCCAGGCGCCGGTCCCCTCGATCGCCGACCGCACCGACGTCAGCCGCACGAGCGCCCGGAACTCCACCTTCCGCGCCTTCAACAGCCGACAGACGCGCTGCCCCAGGAAGCCGGTCGCCCCCGTCACCAGCAGCTCCCCGGTCCCCCGCGCGGGACGCGACCGGGGATCGTGGGCGAGGGTCATTCGGGATCGTCGGGGTCGGGGTCCGAGCCGTCCTCGAGGCTGCGCCAGAACTCGGCCACCTCCGACGGCGTGGCGACCCACGCATCGCCCTCGTCGAGCATCTCGCGGATGATCGCGCGGAAGATGTCCCGAATCACCGGCCGCCCGAACAGGTGCGGCTCCGGGTGCGTGAGGAAGTGGACGACGCCGCCGAGGTTTCGGACGTGCTGCCACTTGCGCCGCAGGATCGTGAGGGCGTCCAGCCCCTCGTAGCCGAGCAGCTGCAGCCGATCGTCCGCGGGCATCGTCGTGGGCAGCACCAGGGTCTGCCCGCGGCGGAACGGGAACGTCGTGCCGCAGCCGCGGCGGTCCCCGATCAGGGTGTGCGTGTCGGTGTCCGGCACCGAGCTGTCCCACGCAAAGCGGCTCCCCACCGCCTCGTAGAGGGCGTCGCTGACCAGCAGCGAGGGCGAGCGGAAGCCGCGGATGTCCCACCGTCGGATCTGCCGCTGGCAGCGATCCAGGCGACGGCCCGCGGCCTCCGCCGAGGCGTACGAGATCCGGTTGTCGTGGGTGTCCCCGTGCAGGCCGATCTCGCCGCCCGCCTGCCGCACGGCATCGCAGAAGCCGTGGTCCCACTTGTAGCCGAGCCCGACGAGGAAGAAGCACGGCTTGAGCCCCAGCTCGACCATGTCGTCCAGCACCTTGCCGGCCAGCGCCATGCCCTCCTTGGTGTCGACGTCATGCGTCATCACCAACGGGTAGCGGCGGCCGCCCGGCCAGGGACCCCGAGGCGCTTCATCGGGGTCGATCGGCTCGAACGAACCGGTGCGCGCGCCCTCGTCCGTCAGCTCCCGGTACAGCTGGACCCGCATCTGGTCGAGGCGGCCTTCGATGGGCCACGCCGGATCGGGCGGACAGGACTCGGGGTCGAGGTTCGACTGCCCCGCGACCAGCGGGTACAGCACCAGCCGGAGCTTGCCCGGAACCACGTGGTACGGCAGCGGAAGGCGCGCATGCAGCGGCGGTCCCTTCGGCGGCAGGTACCGCTCCTCGACCACCGTGCGCCAGGCCGCCCAGGGGTGCCACGGCAGCACCCAGGTGCCGTCGGCGCGCTGGGTGATGGCGTCCAGCGGGTTGCGCTCGAAGAGGCCGAACAATGCCCCCGCCTGCTGGGGGGGCGCCTTGCCGCCGAACTCGATGGGGTGACCGGCGACCTCGCTGAACGCCGCGCGCAACGCCTGCTTGTCGCGATCCCATCGCGCGAGGAACCGCAAAAACGCTCGACTGCGGGCGACTGGCATCGCCGGATTGTAGACCTCGGGAGCGGAGGTGCGCTGGACGTCCCAGGATCCGACCTTAGATTCCTTGAGGACCCGGCCCTGAGGCTTCCGTGCACCTCCTCCTCCCCCGCGCGGAGACTTCATTCAGGGGTCGGGTCCACCCTCTACAGCTTGTAGGTGGTCTTTCCCGTGATCCAGGCGGGGCTCGCGACCTCGTCCTCGGGGTCGAAGTAGGGACGGAAACCGGCCTTGAGCCAGTCCCTCAGCGCCCCCTCGACCAGCTGCGCCGGACCCTCACCGTACGCACAGGACTTGTTGTGCCACGTCTTCAGCCCACCGCCTTCGGCTTCGTAGATCGGCTTGCAGCGGTCGTCGGTGCGCTTGATCGGCTTGCCCCGCTCGTCGATGAGGATGCGGATGCGGACGACGCCGTCGATCCGGGCCTTCTGCGCACCCTTGGGGTACTTGATCTTCAGGGCCTTCGCGAAGAGCGATCCGCCGCCGGTGCCGACGATGGGAATGCCGTTGCGGTCGCGACGGCTGGTGCTCAGGTTCGCGGTGACCTCCTTCAAGCCGGAGCTCAGGGGGGCCGACCACGCCGTCAGGCTGTGGGCGCTGACCTCAAGCTTCTTGGCGCAGACGCTGACGTCCAGGGTCAGGGGGGTGTGCCCGACCTCCTCGCCGTCCACGAGCACGCGCGCTCCCGACAGCTCGCCCGCGGGGCCCCGGGCCTTCACCGTGATCGAGTGCATCTTCGGTCGGGCCTTCAACGTGACGATCTCGTCGCGTCCGACCAGCAGGGCGACCCGCTTGGGCTCCGCCTCCCAGCACGGCGCGTCGATCGCGAACTCGTAGACGTCCACCGGAACCGCCACCGCCCCGGAGGGGTCGAAGTCGGCGCCGTTGGCGGTCACGCGCAAAGACTCGTCCGTCCCGGTGACCTCCACCCGGACGTGGGCATGCTCGGCCTCCTCCTCTTCGACTTCGTGAGCGAGGGCGGTTCCCAGGAGCAAAGCGGGGAGCGCAAGACCGGCCAGTGTGTTTCGCAGCAGCATCCCGGGCACACTAGGGGCTTGGATGGTTGAACGCCCCCCCTTGGTGGTCCTTGTGCACGGCTTCATGCGCAGCGGCGCGTCGATGCTGCCGATGGCGGTCGGGCTGCGCCGTCGCGGCTTCGTGCCCCGGTTGGTGAGCCAATGGAACTTCTCCACGGAGATCCCCGATCTCGCCGACGGCCTGTTTGCCCGCGTGATGCGGATGCGCGACGTGGTCAGTAGGACCGAGGGCTACGTCCCCGACGTTCACTTCGTCACCCAATCGATGGGCGGAATCGTGGTCCGCTCGATGCTCAGCCGCCACGAAATCCCCGGCCCCAACCGCGTCGTCATGCTCGCGCCGCCGAACCGCGGGAGCCGCCTCGCGCAGGCCATGCACGGCCGCTGGCGCTTCCCCTGGGGTGAGTTCGATCCCGTACGCAAGCTGCTCCCCGGAGAGCTGGGGTCGTGCGCCACGGCCGGGGACCCCGACGCCGAGATCGGAATCATCGCGGGCGAAGCCAAGGGCGCCGGCGGCTTCCCCTGGACGATGCTCGGCCCCGCCAGTGACGAGCCCCACGACGGCAAGGTCGCCCTCGACGAGGCCCGCCTCGATTCGGCCAAGGACTTCATCGTCGTGCCCCGCGGGCACACCTTCATCATGGCCTCCCCCGAGGTCATCGAGCAGACGGCCGCGTTCCTGCGGGACGGCGCCTTCAATCACTGAGCGACGCCGACGGGGGAGCCGGATCTTCGGGCCTACCTGGGGCCTCGACTTCATCGGACTGGTGCTCCCTCCGCTGATTGCCCTGGCCCTTCGGGGCGACGCCTGGAGCGAGTACGCGGCTGCCCACATGATGGCCGTCTACGCGGGCCCGTTCCTGTGCGTGCAGCTTCTGGCGCTGGGGGTCTTCCCGTCGATCCTCGTGCGCTGGACCGAGCCCACCCGCGCCGAGATGTTCGTCAACTCCGCCGGCCGAGCGGCCCTCGCGCTCACCTCCGGGGTGGCGGCGGTGTGGATCATCGTGCCGCCGGACTTGTCGTACCCGCTGGGCCCGATGTGGCGTATGCTCGCCTGGCTCGGAGGCCTAGGCCTGCCGATGTGGGCCAACGCGCTGTTCCTCCGGCTGGAGGGGGAGTTCACGCTCCGCACACTGGCCCGCGCCGTCGGGATCGGGGTCGCCTCGGCGGGCGCCGCGGTGGTCGCGGGCGTGCTCCTGGTGCTCCCCATCGAGGGGCTGCTGGTGCCCGTCGCCGTCGGGGGCATGACCTACACCGCGGGCATGGCGATCGCTTCGTGGCGGGACGTCGATTCGCCCGTGGGCGACGGGGCCCGGCCGTGGGCCGAGGTCATGATGGTCACCGCCGTCATCTCGGCCGCCGTCTCGTTGACGATCGCGGTGCGGGTCGCCAATCCACCCTCGGACACGCTGATGGTCGGGGGGATCCAGGGCTACGACCCGGTCGGTCAGCGGCTCTCGTTCTCCGTCGTGCGACGGGCCTCGATGCTGCAGAACGTCGCTGAGATCGACCTCGAGACCGGCGAGTGGTGGGAGTTCGGACGTCGCGATCTGCAGATCGCCTACGCCGCCGGCCGACGGGTCATCGCCCGCAGCTCGGGCGTCTCGTACACGCTCGGCACCGAGGGCGGCGTCACCCTCTGCCGGGAGACCGAGGCGGGCAGCGACTGCGGGCCGAGCCTGGGGCCCGAGCGCGGTCTGATCCTCCGAGGCCACGACTCCAGGCCTCTGGTCGTCGCCAACCGGGGGAGTGAACTGATCGCCTGGGACGTCCAGGACGACCGACGGTGGCGGGTCCATCGGCCGCACGGGACCATTCGCTGGCCTTGCTTCGCCGCGGGTCCGTCCCTGTACTTCCGGGTGCAACGTGACTTGCCCCCGTACGACCAGGAACTGCTCGATCTCACGACGCCGGATTCGACGCCCACCCCGCTGCCGTTGATGCACGAGTACGGCTGCGAAGACGTCGGTCGCGCGCCCCGCGCGGCTCGGTTCGATCGCGGGCGACGGCGCGCCAATCAGCCCTCGGTCGTGCGCGGCCCGGGCCTCCCCGACGAGGGCGTCCCCATCGTCGAGCAGGTCGTCAGCGCAAGCTGGTCCGACGACGGCCGCACGCTCGCGATGGTCATGGACAACGCGACCCTCCGCTACTACCGCGCCGACCTCGGCGTCACCGATCCCGTGGAGGTCGATTCCCGGGGCACCGTGACCATGAACGCGGCGGGGACCCTCGCGGCGAACCAGTACTCGGTGGGCAGGTCCTCCCGCTTCAAGGTGCGGACCGTGCCGGAGCATGAGGTCGTGCTGTCGGCCCAGCCCTACGATGGTGGACCCATCATCTGGGACCGAAAGGACCGGATCGTCGCCCGCGTGGACGGCCGGCTGGTTCGTTTCGACCCCGCTACGGGGGAGGAAGAGGTGCTGTTCCCGCCGGGGCGGTGATCGCCGCGGCCACTGCGTCGACGTGGGTGCGGATCGAGTCGTGACCGGCCCCCTCGATCATCGTGAGGGACGCGTTCGGGAGCACGTCTGCGAGGTGCTCGCACAGCACGATCGCCGGCCCCGGGGTGGCCGCCCCGCAGACCACGGAGGTCCTCACCTCCAGCGTTTCGAACTCGTCGCGCTCCACCGGGAGGCGCGCGCCGCGGGCTGCCTGGCGCCGGATCCGGGGCTCCTCCGCCATCAACCGGAACTGCCGGTCCATGGGGACCTTGTCCCAGGCGCCGGGACCGCCCCAGAAGTCGATCAATGCGCGAAGCGAGAACGGGGACAAGACCCCCTGGACCTCGGCCAGCGCCTCGTCGTCGTGCCCCTCCAGAAGCCCGAACAGCACGGGCTCGATGAGCACCAGGTGAGCGACCCGATCGGGCTTGGCGGCGGCCCACCGGAGGGCCTCCCAGCCGCCGTAGCTGTGGCCGACCAGGGTGATGCGCCCGGGGGGCAGGAGGGTGCGCTTCATCTCCTCGGGAGGGGGGCGCAGGACGGTCCAGTCCTCTCCTAAAGCCGCGCGCACGAGGCTCCACGCGGCGGGCGAGCCTCCGGTACCATGAAGAAGGACGGCGGTCGGCATGCTTGGATCCTACGACTCTTGGCGTTACAAGGGCGACCGTGCCCCTCGACCTCAAAGCTCGCAAGCCATTCTGGCTGAAGGTCCGTGCCCCCGGCGGCGAGCGGTACACCTGGATCAAAGACAAGCGGCAGAGCCTGGAGCTGGCCACCGTCTGCGAAGAGGCGCGCTGCCCCAACATCGGCGAATGCTGGTCCGGCGGCACCGCCACGTTCATGGTCATGGGCAGCATCTGCACCCGCGGCTGCCGCTTCTGCGCGGTGAACACGAACCGTCGCGGCAAGCCGCTGGATCCCGAGGAGCACGCCAAGCTCGGCCGCACCATCGCGGCGATGGATCTGAACTACATCGTGGTGACGTCCGTCGATCGCGACGACGTCCCCGACCAGGGCGCGCAGCACTTCGCCGACTGCGTGCGCGCGGTCAACGAGCTGTCGCCGAAGACACGCGTCGAGATCCTCCACCCGGACTTCTCGGGGAACCTCGATCACGTCGACATCGTCGCCCGCAGCGGCGCCGACGTGCTCGCGCACAACATCGAGGTGCCCCGCCGGCTGACCCCCACGGTGCGCGACCGGCGCTGCGGCTACGACCAGTCCCTGGCGGTGCTCCAACGGGCCAAGAAGACGGCGCCGGACACCTTCACGAAGTCCTCCATCATGGTCGGCCTGGGGGAGAGCGAGGACGAGGTGGTCGAGACGATGCGCGACCTGCGCGCCCACGACGTCGACTTCCTCACCGTCGGCCAGTACCTGCGCCCGACGAAGAAGCACCTCGCGCTGGAGGAGTTCGTCACCCCGGAGCAGTTCAAGCGGTACGAGGAGATCGGCCTGGAGCTCGGCTTCGGGTACGTCGCGTCGGGGCCGCTGGTGCGCAGCAGCTACAAGGCGGGCGAGTACTTCATCCACGACCTGCTGGAGCGCAAAGACCGCTCTGGCCGCCTGAAGGTGGTGTCATGAGCACACAGATCGCGACCTCGGCCGAAGGGGCCTCCATGGACGACGACGCCACCCGCATCGCGAGGGCGATCGTGCGCTCCCGCGCCATCGACGAGTTCCTCACCGGGCTCGGCCGCCGCGGGCTGGTCTCGATGGTGCCGCCGGCCCGTGGCATCGAGGGTCACCTCTACGGTGCCCTGGCCGCGCTCCGCCCCGCCGACTGGACCTTCGGCGACGCCCGCATGGGCGCGGTCGCCCTCGAACGCGGCCTCCCCAGCAAGACCTGGCTGGCGCAGATCCTCGGCACCGCCTCGGCCGCCCACGCCGGACACGCGATTCCGTCCGAAGGGACCGCCGCGGAGGTGCGCTGCGTCTCCACCTCGAGCCTCATGGGCACCCACCTCGTGCAGGCCGGCGGGGTCGCCCACGCGATGGCCCACAAGAAGACCGACGAGGTCGTGCTGAGCTGGTTTGGGCCGGGCGCCGCGGCCACGGGCGATGCCCACGTCGCCTTCAACTTCGCCGGCGTCTACCAGACCCCGGCCATCTTCTATTTCTGCGGCTCCGGCGATGACGCCGCCGACCGCGAGCGCCTCGGAGGGACCTCGTTCGCCGACTTCTCCGAGGGGTACGGGGTCGACTCGGTGGTCGTGGACGGCAGCGATGCCCTCGCCGTGCGGGACACCGTGGCAGCGGCCGCCGACAAGGCCCGCACCGGCGGCGGACCGACGCTCATCGAGGGACGCACGACCACGGACCCGCTGGCCTCGCTCGGCGCCGACGCGGCCCAGGTCGAGGCCTGGACCCACGGCTTGCAGGCCGAGCTTCGGGGGCTGACGGACGAGCTCCTCGCGGAGGGGCCGCCGGCGTTGGCGAGCCTCTTCGACCACGTCTTCGCCGAGCTCACGCCGCGCCTGCAGGAGCAGCGCGCGCAGCTCGAGAGCCACCGGGCTCGCTTCGCTTCGGGAGAGATCGATTAGATGGCGAACATGAACATCATCGGAGCCGTGAACTCGGCCCTGGATCTGGCCCTCGGCGCCGACGAGGACGTGTTCGTCTTCGGCGAGGACGTGGGCAAGTTCGGCGGCGTCTTCCGCGCGACGGACGGGCTGCAGGACAAGTATGGCGAGGGGCGCGTCTTCGACACCCCGCTGAGCGAGGCGGGCATAATCGGCACCGCCATCGGCATGGCGATCTACGGCCTCAAGCCGGTGCCCGAGATTCAGTTCAGCGACTTCATCTTCCCGGCGTTCGACCAGATCGTGAACGAGATGGCGAAGTTCCGGTACCGCAGCGGCGGGCAGTACACGTGCCCCATCACCATCCGCACGCCCTACGGCGGCGGCATCCGCGGCGGCCACTACCACTCGCAGAGCCCGGAGGCGTACTTCGCCCACACCGCGGGCCTCAAGGTGGTCATCCCCAGCGACCCCTACACCACCAAGGGGCTGCTGCTGGCGTCGATCGACGACCCCGACCCGGTCATCTTCCTGGAGCCCAAGCGGGTCTACCGGGCGAGCAAGGGCGAGGTCCCCGAGGGCCACTACACGCTGCCCCTGGGCAAGTGCACGATCGACCGCGAGGGCACGGACGTGACCATCGTGGCGTACGGCGCGCTGCTTCACGAGGCGCGCAAGGCGGCGGACCTGCTGGCCGAGAACGACGTCAGCGCCGAGATCGTCGATGTGCGCACCCTGGTGCCGCTGGACGAGGAGACGATCCTGGAGTCGGTGCGCAAGACCGGCCGGGTCGTCATCTGCCACGAGGCGGCGCGCACGTGCGGCTTCGGCGGTGAGCTGGCGGCGGTGATTTCCGAGAAGGCGCTCCTGCATCTGGAGGCGCCGATTCTTCGCGTGACGGGCTACGACACTCCCTTCCCGTACACGCTCGAGCAGCAGTACCTCCCCGACGCGTTCAAGATCTTCGAGGCGTGCGAAACCACGGTGGACTTTTAGTCATGGCGTTTGAATTCAGGCTCCCGGACATCGGTGAAGGTGTCGTCGAAGGCGAAATCGTCGCGTGGAAGGTCTCCGTCGGTGACGTCGTCGCCGAGGACCAGCCCCTCGTCGAGGTGATGACGGACAAGGCGACCGTCGAGATTCCGAGCCCCAAGGCGGGCACGGTCTCCAGCCTCACCGGGATCGAAGGTGACGTGATCAACGTCGGCCAGGTGTTCGTCGTGCTCGCCACCGACGGCGACGCGGACACGGGCGACTCCACGGTGCGGCTAACCCCCGAGGAGCAGCCCGACGCGAAGGCGGCAGCGACCGCCGCCGAGATCCCGGCGTCCGAGCGCGCGCTCTGCGAGCCCGCGACAGTCGCCGCCCCGAGCAACGGCGCGACCAAGCCGACCGCCTCCGCCTACAGCCTTCCCCCGGCCCGCCCCTCCGGCGGCAAGGTGCTCGCCACCCCGGCCACCCGACGCGTCGCCCGCGAGCTCGGCATCGACCTGGGCGACGTCACCGGCACGGGCCCCAGCGGTCGCGTGACCAAGGCCGACGTCGTCGCCCACAGCGAGGGCCGTCGTGCTCCCACCGCGGGTGGAGCGGGCGGCGGCATGGGGCTACCGTTCGAGCACACCCCGGTGCCCCCCGGCTCGGGTCCGGAGACGCGGGTCAAGGTCCGCGGTCTGCGCCGCAAGATCAGCCAGGCGATGGTCCGCAGCAGCCTGACCATCCCCCACTTCTCCTACGTCGACGAGGTCGACATGACGGACCTAGTGGCGATGCGGAAGAAGGTGAACGCGAGCCTCGTCGCCTCCGGCGCCAGCAAGGTCAGCTACCTGCCGTTCATCATGAAGGCCTGCTGGATCGCGTTCCAGGACCACCCCGAGGTCAACGCGCTCTACGACAACACCACCGACGAGGTGGTGACCAAGGGCTACTTCAACTGCGGCCTCGCCACGGACACCCCCCAGGGGCTGTACGTCTCCGTCATTCGGGACATCCCGGGCAAGACGATCGCGCAGCTGGGCCAGGATCTGGTGGACGTCACGACCCGCGTGCGTGAGGGCAAGGCGGCCCGCGAGGACCTGACCGACAGCACGTTCACGATCACGTCCATCGGCAACATCGGCGGCCTGTTCGCGACCCCGATCATCAACTACCCGGAGGTGGCGATCCTCGGGGTGAACAAGATCGTGGAGCGCCCCGTCGTGCGCGACGGCGAGATCGTCGTGCGCCACATGACGCACCTGAGCCCGAGCTTCGACCACCGGGTCGTCGACGGCGCCAACGGCGCGCGGTTCACCTCGCGGCTCAAGCAGTTGCTCGAGAACCCGGGGCTCCTGCTCGCGCACCTGTGAGTTGGCTCTTCGCGCAGCTGTACGAACGCGGCAGCCGCAAGCAGAAGACGGGGCCGATCGACGGCTGGAGGCACGAACTGTTGGCCCAGGCAGCCGGTGAGGTCGTCGAGATCGGCGCCGGCAACGGGCTCAACCTCAAGCACTACACCGACGCGGTCACCCGGCTGGTGTTGACCGAACCGAACCAGCACATGCGCGCTCACCTGCGCACCCGCCTGCAGGTCCCCGACGGCGCCGAGGTGGAGCTCAGCGAGGGCTACGCCGAGGCGATCCCGCTGCCGGACAACTCCGTCGACACCGTCGTCTCGACCCTGGTGCTGTGCTCGGTCAAGAGCCAGGCCGCGGCGTTGGCCGAGGCTCAGCGGGTGCTCCGCCCGGGGGGACGGTTCCTCTTCTTGGAGCATGTGGGCGCCGACGATCCGGGCAAGGCGCTGCTGCAGCGGGTCATGAAGCCGCTCTGCGGGATCTTCGCCGACGGCTGCAACCCCACCCGGAACACGCTGGGCGCGATGGAGGCGGCGGGGTTCGAGATCGAGGGACTGCAGCGTTCCCAGATGCCCGGCCTCTCCGGACGGTTCGCGCCGACGATTCAAGGATCTGCAAAGGTGCTGGATCGCTGAACACACGATCAGTAGCGTCGATCCCGTGCTGCGCATCCTCCTCCTCGGCGACACCCACATCGAGCTCGATCTCCCGCTCCGACCGCGCGTCCAGCGGCGGCATCGAGGCCCCGACTTCGTTCGCAACCTGAAGCTCGCGCTGGAACCGGCGCGCCGCGGCGAGGTCGACCTCGTCATCCACTCCGGCGATGTCTTCGATCGCCCCAACCCGCCGATCGAGGTCGCCCGCCTCGCCTACGACCCCCTCGTCGCCGTCGCCCAGACGGGCACCCACGTGCTGATCGTGCCCGGCAACCACGAGCGGTCGCGCCTGCCCTTCCCGCCGCTGCTGGCGCACCCCTGCATCCACGTCTTCGACCGCCCCGAGCGGTGGCGCGGCAGCGTCGCAGGGGCCCGAATCGAGGTGGTCGGCATGCCGTTCAACCGCTGCGCCGACGGCACCGCCGTGCGGCACACGCTGGCGGAGTTGGAGCCCCCGGATCCGTCCGCCGACGTGCGGCTGCTCCTGGGCCACCTCGCGGTCGAGGGCGCGGTCGTGGGCATCGACGACTTCATGTTCCGCGCCGGCCGCCGCGACGTGCTCCCCGGCGGTGCGGTCCCCGGCCGCTACGCCGCGCTCTTGTCCGGCCACATCCACCGCCGCCAGGTGCTCCGCGAGACTCCGGGCGGGCGACCCTTCGAGGCCCCCGTCGTCTACGCCGGCTCGATCGAGCGAACCTCCAGCGTCGAGCGCGAGGAGCCCAAGGGGTACGCGATCCTTCACGTCGATCCCGGGCCCGGAGGCGGACGCCTCGACGAGGTGGAGATGGTCGATCTCCCCACCCGCCCAATGACGATCCTGGAGCCGAAGGCGCTGCGGCAGGACGATCTGCAGCGGTGGCTGGACGCGGAGTTGCGCAAGCTCACCCCCGACGCCGTCGTGCAGGTGCGGCTGCGCGCGGGGGCGAAGCTGTCAGCCAAGGCGGCGCGGGAAGTGACGCCGGAGACGATGAGTCTGCGGACGATGGTTCCGCGTCGAAGGATCGGCGCCTAGGAGCGCTGCATCGCGTCGTTCACGCCTTCGGCGAGCTCGGGGTACCGCTCGCTGATGATGTGCATCGACATCTGCGCCATGGAGGTGTGCTTGCGCCCCCACAGCGGGCCCAGGCCCAACGCCTTCTCCGATTGCGCCTTGATCTCGTCGATCAGCCAGACCAGCTCGGGGTCGTCGCGCACGTCCTTGTGCCGGTTCTTGCTGCGCTCCTTCTCCAGGAGGTGCAGGAACGTCTCCAGCTGCTTGAGCCCGAACTCGTGGGTGCGCCGCAGGTTGCCCACGAGGAACCACAGCGGGATGCACATGAGGTTGAACCCCAGCACCGCGGAGATGAGATAGAAGCCCCAGCCCGTGTATCCGGTCTCCATCAGACCGCGAACTCCGACAGCCACGAGGCCGAGTTGAGCTCCTCGCCGCAGGACCGGCGCACGACCTCGTCCCAGCGCAGCGAACGGCCGCTGGCGAACAGTTCCACGAGGAACGCTCCGGGCTCGTCCGCGGCCTCCATCGCGGCGGTCAGCTGGGATGCCAGCAGCTCGCCCAGGAGGTAGTACTGGTAGTAGGCAGGGTAGCAGGCGATGTGGACCTTGCTGGCCCAGTCGGGCTGGTCCCAGCCGTCCGGCCGCTGCAGGCCCTGCAGTTCGGTCACCAGGTCCCACCAGATGGCGTTCAGATCCGCCGTCGGATCGGCGTACATCGCCCGCTCGAACAGCGTCACGACCAGGCCCCATCGGGCGAAGGTGAGCTGGTCGATCCGCAGGTTTCGACCTGCTTCGGCGGCCCGGTCCTCGGGCACCTCAGCGATGTCGACCAGCCAGGACGGCTTCTTGGCCATCCGGCCGAACAGCATCGCCACCGCTTCGGTCACGAACGTGTGGGCCGCCTCCCGCAGGACGAACGGCAGGTCGGGATCGATCCTGGCGTTGTAGAGCGCATGGCCGAACTCGTGGAGCGTGGTCTCCATCCAGCGCGCCGACGCGTCCAGGTTGCACAGCACCCGCACGTCGCCGGGGTTGTCGATGCCGATGCAGAACGCGTGGGGGTACTTGGTGTCCCGCGGCATCATGTCCGACCGGTCCCAGAGCTCTGCGATCGGGAGCCCCAGGCCTCCGAAGTAGCTGTGGGCGAGCTTCTTGATTCGGGTCGGGTCGAACCAGGCATCCAGCGAGGTGCCGACGTCCGGGCGCGGGATCGACTGCAGGAAGCGGTCGCCGTAGTCCCACGGCATCAGCTCGTCGACCGCCTTGCCGCGCAAGGCCGCGTGCTCCTGGTCCAGCTCCGCCTTCACCGACGCCCACGGCGCCGCACTCCCGACCCGCAGCTCCTGCAGCAAGCCGTCGAGGTGGTCGGCTTCCATCTCCTCGTCGTCCAACGCCAGCGCGAACCAGTCCGCGAAGCCGAGCTCGCGCGCCTGCTCGTTCCGCAACTGGGCCAACTCGACGACCCGGTCCGACACGCGGACTCCGATCTCACGGGTCGCCTTCCAGGCGGCCTCGCGCTCGGCGTCGTCGCTCGACTTGACGAGGATGCGGTCCAGCTCGTTGTTGCTGACCCGCTCACCGTTCAACTCCGGGCGGAAGATCGAGCAGGTCTCCTCGACCTTCAGCGAGTTGCGGATGACCGTCTTGCGCAGCGTTTCGCTGGCCTGGGAGCGTCGGTACTCCGGCCACAGCACGTCCAGCTGCCGGTCCACCGCGGCGTCCCCGGTCGGATCTGCGCGCCACCGCCGCAGCGCCGCACAGGCGCGCTCATCGGCGTGCAGATCGCTCAGCCACTCCTCGACCTCGGCGATCGTGTCCTGGGCTTCCGGCGTGCCGTTGCAGCTGAAGTCCCAGTAGGCCTCCCCGTGGCGGATGGTCTGCGGCCGGACCGCGGCGGCGTAGGCCTCCACGAAGGCAACAGGCCCGCCGTCGACGGGCAGGCGGGGGCGCGGCTCGGACATCAGGGGGCGTCCGTGCTCAGCTCATCCCAGTCGGGCTCGGCCACCAGGAATCGCGTCGTGCGGCCCCAGCGGACGAAGAACAGCACCTGGTCGGGCCTGGCCTCCTGCACGGCCGCCAGCGCCGCCTCGAAGGTGTCCAGGTCGGTGACATCGTGCTCGTCGATGCGCTGGATGATCAGCCCCTTGTAGAGCCCCGACAGACCGGCCCAACCGGCCCGGGTCACGGAATCGACGACGACCCCGGGCGTGTCCGGGCCGAGCCGCTGGCCCAGCAGCGTGTCCAGCGTCAGTTGGCGCGCGGTCAGCTCGAAGGAGTCGTTGGTGCGCCGCTCAGCGTGCAGCTCGGATGTCGGCGTCGCCGCCAGCGTCATCGCCACGGTCTCCCGGGCGCCCCCGGCGGACTCGCGCACGAACTCGATGGTGGTGCCCGGGTCGTAGCCCCGGATCGTCCGCGAGAAGGTCGTCGAATCGGACGGCTGCAGCACCGCGATGCGCTCTCCTCCGACCTCGACGAGTACGTCCAGCGGCGCCAGCCCCGCGGCCTCGGCGGGCGAGCCCGGCACGATCCGCGTCACGACGATGCCGCCGCCCTCGGAGATCCCCAGGTGAGCAGCCAGGTCCTTCTCCAGCGGCTGGAACATCACGCCCATCCACGCCTGCGCCTCCGGCTCCGGCTCCGACGCCGCCGCGCTCTCCTCGCGGGCCTGCGCCATCGCGGCGTCGAGCCAGTCGGCGAAGCGCTCGTAAGGCAGACCGACAGCGCCGGTCAGATCGGGCACCACCTGGCGGCCCCCCCAGGGGCTCATGGGCACGTTCGCGACCACCCCGACGACGTGCCCGCGACCGTTCCACAGCGGCGCGCCGAGGATGTTGGAGGAGGCCCCGCTGAGGCTCCAGACATTCTGCGGAACGTCCAGCAGGGCGTTGATGGCGACCGGGGAGTAGACCGGCTGGCGGCCGTAGTCCTGCGTGTAGAGCGTCATCGAGTGCAGGCCCTGGCCCACCTGGGCGTCGTAGCCCCGCTTGAAGCTCACCGCGGGCAGCTCCTCGCCGGCCTCCAGCGTCGTGATGCGGAGCAGGCCGAGGTTCAGGTCGTCGTCGAACGTGACCACCTCGGCCTCGTGCACGCGACCGTCGGAGAACCGCAACTCGAAGTTGCCCAGATCCGGCAGGCTCCCGCCGCTGAGCCGACCGCCGCTGCCCCGCTGGGGGAAGCGCACGCGCCCCGACACGAGCACGAGCCCGTCCTCGGAGACGACGAAGCCGTCGGTCATGCCCCGGGTGCGCTGGACCTGGCCCCCGGCGACGAACTCCTGGCTGAACTGGATGGTCGCGATGGTCGGCTGCGCGAGCTCGTAGAACTCCGGCACCGACAGCGACTTCTTCTTCTTCTTCGCGAACGCCGAAGGCGCCATGAAGACAACGGCGAGCGCGATGATGAGCGCGAGGTGGAGGCGGTTCATCGCGGGCCTCCGATCGAGCCGTCCGCGGCCCCGGGCTTGACCAGCACCAGCCCCAACGTCTCGTAACGTCGGGTCTGCAGGAGGATGTTGCCCTCGCTCCCGACGTGCTTCTCGTACATCGCCTTGAAGCCGTCCAGGTCTGCGACGGACTCGCCCTCGATGGCCTCCAGGACGAGGCCCCGGTGAAGCTTGCCGGCGTGGGCGGGCCCGCCGATGCGCACGCCCTCGATGAGCACGCCCTCGCCGCTGACCAGCTCCATCTCGAACACCATCTGCTCGGTGATTCCCTTGACCGTGAAGCCCCACGCGGTGGCTTCGAAGCGATCGCCGCTGAGCCGGCCGACCGCCACGGTCGTCATCTCCAGCGACAGCTCCTCGGCCTCGCCGCGCCGCAGCGCTTTGACGGGCACGCCCTCGCCGATGGGGAGGTCCGCGAGCAGCTGGTACAGCGACGGCAACTCCTCGTCGAAACGCACGACGCCGGACCAATCGCCCAGCTGGGTGAGGATGTCCCCGGCCTGCACGCCGGCCGCCGCGGCGGGACCGCCCGCTTCCACGTTGGCGACGAGCACCCCGGTCGGCTTCTCGAGGCCGAAGAGCCCCTCCCAGTCCTTGAGCGGCTGGAACTGCAGGCCCGCGTAGCTGCGGTTGACCTCGCCCCCATCGATGAGGTCGCGGACGACCGCCGAGGCGGTGTCGGCGGGGATGGCGAAGCCGATGTTGTCGGCGAACATGGCGCCGCGGGCGTTGACCCCGACGACCTTGCCGCCCAGGTCGATGAGCGGGCCGCCGGAGTTGCCCGGGTTGATCGCCGCGTCGGTCTGAATCCAGGTGTTGAACTCGCCGGTGCGCTCGCCCGTGGGCAGGGACATCCCCTCCGGCAGGTAGCGCTCGGTGTTGCTGACGATCCCGAACGTCATGGTCCGAGCCAGCGCCAGCGGCGAGCCCAGGGCCATCACGAACTGGCCGACCTGCAGGTCCGCCGACGTGCCGAACGCCAGCGGGTGCAGCCCGTACTCCGCCACCTTCTCGGCCGGAATGCGGATGACGGCGAGGTCGGTCAGCGGGTCTTCACCCACCAGCTCCGCCTCGATCCGCTCCTTGTTCGAGAGCGTCACCATCAGGTGCTTGGCCTGCCCCGCGACGTGGTAGTTCGTCACGATGTGGCCGGCCGCGTCGACGAGGAAGCCGCTGCCCACAGATGCCTGCTTCTGGCGCTCCCCCCGCGTGTAGCTTTCCGTAATCGGCTGGATGTTCACGAGGGCAGAGAGCGCTTGCTCCTGGACGGCGAAGATCGCCTCCTGGAGGTCGCCCCGGCGCGCTTCGGCGGCGGGGGGCGGGAGCATCAATCCGGCGATGAATGTGGCACCCACGAGGAGTGCGAATAGGGGCCGTGTCGTCATTGCGCCGAACAATGGCCCCCGCACCCGTGCGGGTCAACACTGGCGATCTGCGTTCGATGCCTTATAAAGCCCGCATGGCGAGGGGGTCTTGCCTGGCTTTGCTGTGCTTGTTAGCGCTGAGCGTCGGCACCCCTGTGCTCGCTGATGAAGCCGAGGAAGAAGGCGACTTCGACCGCCTCGACCGGGCCGACGAGACCGTCCGCAAGGCCGTGGAAGCGGCCGACGCCGGGGACTGGGAAGAAGCCAAGCGGCTCGCCGAAGAGGTCATGTTCCTGGACGACAGCTACGCCACGGCGCCCGCCCGCATCGTGCTGGTGCCGGCGCTCGAGCGGGAAGAGGCCTACGACTCGGCCCTGTACGAACTGAAGCAGTACTTCGGGCTTCCGTTGACCGACTCGGAGCGAGCCGAGGGCGAGCGGCTGCAGGCGCGGCTGGAGGCTCGCAAGGCCGGCACCTACCGACGCCCCCGCCGCCCGATGAGTCGCAACAACCGGATCGGCCTGGGCCTCGTGCTCGGCGGCGCGGTGCCCGCCATCGTCGGCGGATCGCTGCTCGCCAACGACATCCACTGGGCAGCCGTAGGCGTGCCGAGCGGGACCTGGGCGGCCATCGGCACCCCCGTCATGATCGTCGGCCTCGCCGTCGACATCATCGGCATCGTCGTGCTCGCTCGGTCGCGCGGCGGAAAGGCGCGGGTCGGCTCGCGGCCGTCCCTGGATCGGCCGAAGCCCGCCTTCCACTTCAGCGTCGCCCCCTCCCCCGAGGGCATGGCGGTCTCCGCGGGGCTGTCGTGGTGAACCGCCTCCTGCTCCTGCTGCTCGCCCTCGGCCTCGCCGGCTGCCTGGCGCCGTGGCCGATCGGCCAGCCCGGGCCCGGGTTCCCGATCGACGACGACGACAACTCGGACGACGACGACAACTCGGACGACGACGACAACTCGGAC
>PVBE011504955.1_pt1 | contig 19848 bp, 15 predicted proteins | sample 1631181 | NCBI WGS metagenome assembly PVBE01 (sample SAMN08397723, study PRJNA350692) | Marine metagenome, whole genome shotgun sequencing project. | isolation source: water | place: Pacific Ocean | collected 2012-04 | reverse complement strand
CTTGGCTTGGCTGTTCACAACTCCCAACCGCTCACCAAGACGCTCAGCGGCTTGGCCTTGGAATATCGCATCGTCCAACTCTACAGCCGTGATACCGGCCAACGCGATGCCAAGCTCAGCTTCGATGTTGGCCAGGGCACACAGGATCTCGGCTTCCGCAACGAGGTCAATCTGCTCTTCGATTGCAAACCGGCCCGCAAGGTCACACTCAAGGTGTTCGACGAGAACGGCAAGCCAACCACAGCCGGTTTTGAGTTTCGCGACAAACTTGGTCATGTCTATCCGTCGCAGGCTAAACGGCTTGCACCCGACTTTCATTTTCATCCGCAAATCTATCGTGCCGACGGCGAACACGTGAAACTGCCGAGAGGCATCTACACCGTTCGCTTTTATCGCGGCCCCGAGTCGATCCCACAGAGCCGGACCATTACCGTCGGCAACGCAGATACAACGGAGTCTTTTCAGGTAAAGCGCTGGGTCGATCCATCGCTGATGGGCTGGTGGTCGGGCGATCATCACATCCACGCCGCCGGTTGTGCCCACTACGAAAACCCTACCGAGGGCGTCCACGCGCCGGACATGATGCGCCACTGCCTCGGCGAAGACCTCAAGGTCGGTGCCAACCTCACCTGGGGGCCGTGTTTCGACTATCAAAAACAGTTCTTCACCGGCAAAGACGATGTTGTCTCCCAGTTCCCCTATTTGCTCCGCTACGATGTCGAGGTTTCTGGATTTGGCTCCCATCAGTCCGGTCATTTGTGCCTATTACGACTGCGTGAACAGATATTTCCAGGCGGCAAATCCAAGCACCACTGGCCCAAGTTATGCCTTAACACCCTCCGCTGGGCCAAGCGGCAGGGTGCACTCGTCGGCCCGGCGCATTCCGGCTGGGGACTCAACCAAACCGGCCCCACCCTACCGACCTACGAGGTGCCACCATTCAACGGCATCGGGGCCAACGAATACATCGCCGACGTCACCCACATGGTGCCGGGGCCGGACGGCCAGCCGGTGCCGGCCGTGGACTTTCTCTCGATGGTGGACACGCCGTCGGTGTGGGAACTCAATATTTGGTATCACACACTCAACTGCGGCTTCCGCACGCGCATCAGCGGTGAGACCGACTTCCCTTGCATCTACGGCGAACGCGTCGGCCTTGGACGATCGTACGTGAAACTCGACGGCCAGTTGACCTACAATGACTGGTGCGAAGGAATCCGCGACGGACGCAACTACGTTGGCGACGGACGCAGCCATCTGATTGACTTCCAGGTCAACAACGTGCAGATGGGTGTGGATGGCAGCGAACTGCGATTGGACAAAGCGGACACCGTGTTGGTCACGGCCAAGATCGCTGCCCGACTTAACGAGGAACCGATCCTCGGACTGGCAGACCGCAGCTACGACCAGAAACCGTACTGGCACATTGAACGCGCCCGACTCAAAGGCACACGCATGGTGCCGGTCGAGGTCATCGTCAACGGCTATCCCATCGCAAAAAAAGAAATCCTCGCCGACGGCGAGTTGCGAGACATCGCCTTTGAGGTGCCGATCGAGTTCAGCAGCTGGGTCGCGCTGCGCATCCTCCCCTCGTCACACACCAACCCGGTGTTCGTGCTCGTCGAAGGCAAGCCGATTCGTGCCTCCAAGCGTAGCGCCGAATGGTGTCTAGCAGGACTGAAAAAATGTCGCTCGCAAAAACTTCGATTCATGGGCAAAGACGAAATTGCCGACTTCAACGCAACCTACGATCACGCGGAGAAAACCTACCGCCGCATCATCGGCGAAAGCATCACCGACTAGCCGAGAAACAGGTTCGCCGGAGGGCCGCTGACGCCCAGCCTGCAGCGGAACAGTCCGCCGGCAAGTGGCTGCTCCGCCCTGCCCTTCTCATCGAGGTCGCGGCTGGAAGTGGTAATGTAGAGTTCGTCCCAGTTTTCGCCGCCGAAACAACAGGACGTCACGCATTCCACCGGTACTTCCACTTTGGCTAGGAGCGCCCCACCCGGTGCGAACCGTGCGACGCCCCAGCCCTCCCATAACGCCACCCAGAGCATCTCCTCGTTGTCGATGCACATACCGTCCGGGTAGCCCATCCCCTCGGGCAGCTTGAACGCCGTCCGCCGATCCGAGACCGTGCCGGCGGCCATGTCGCAGTCGAACACATCCACGCGGCGAGTCGGGGAGTCGATGTAATAAAACGTCTTCTGGTCGGATGACCACGCCATGCCGTTGGATATGCTGACTTGATCAAACAACTTGTCAGTGGAAAGGTTGCTATTAAGCCGGTACAGACTGCCGACGTTCGGCGTCTCGTCCAGCCCCATCGTGCCGCCCCAAAGCCGCCCCTCTGGATCGACCTTGCCGTCGTTGAAACGGTTGTTCGGCAAATCCTGCTCCGGATTGATGATCGGCGACAGCCCGCCGCTAGCCAAGTCGAGCCGCACGAAGCCGACACTCGTCCCAAGGATCAGGTCGCCTCGCTTGGTTGGAACGGCCAAGCCAGGTTTTTCGCCGACATCCCATGTTTGGTTTTCACCCGTGGCCGGATTGAAACAGCAAACGCGGGCACTCTCGATGTCCACCCATACCAAGTCCTGCGTCTCCGCCCGCCATACCGGGCCTTCACCGAGGACCGCCTTCGCGTCCAGCACACAGTCCGCCTTCAAAGTTTGCACGGGTGCAGCTTGGCCAAGAGCTTAGCCAAGCGCAATTACGGAGTGACCATCGAGACGTCGAGCGTGCCGCTGATCGATTCCTTGCCGGTGGAATTCTGGAATGGCGCCAGTCCAAACTCCGGTATGACCGCGAGCAGGTGATCAAAAATATCGGCCTGGATTGCCTCGTACTCGACCCAGACCGTCGTGTCAGTGAAGATGTAAAGCTCAATCGGCACCCCGTTGTCACCCGGCTCCAATTGGCGAATGAGGAATGTGCGGTCCTGCCTTATCTGCGGATGGTTTTTCAGGTAGGCCATGATGTAGGCACGGAAAGTGCCAATGTTGGTCAGACGCCGGCCGTTAACCAGTTCCGACAAGTCCGTGTTGGTCGTCTGGTTATGGACATTCACCTCGTCGAGCTTGGATTGCAGATAACCCTTTAGCAGTTCGAACCGCTGGAACTTCCCGAGCAGTGCCTCGTCGGCGAACCGGATCGAGCGCATGTCGATGCGGATGGGGCGCTTGATCCGACGCCCGCCGGAGTCCTTCATACCTCGCCAGTTACGGCACGACTCGGTGATCAATTTCGAAGCCGGAATGCTCACCACCGTCTTGTCAAAATTCTGCACCTTCACCGTCGTGAGCGATACGTCGATCACGTCACCGTCAATGCTATGCCCCTTCATCTCGATCCAGTCGCCCTTGCGCACAGTGTCGTTGGTAGCGATCTGAATCCCCGCCACCAGCCCCATGATCGCGTCTTTAAATACGAACAGGAAGCCCATCACCATCGCGCCCAAGCCGGCCATCAGCGTGCCGACTTCGCGGCCCATCACGATCGAAATGATGAACACGCCCCCGACAAAGCAGACCACCAGCATCACCGCCTGCAGCAGTCCCTTGATTGGGATGCGCTTTGAAATATCGTAACGCTGATATATCGAGAGCAACCCGTTGAGCAGCGCCTGCAGAGTGAACAGCAGCAGCACCACGAGATACACCTTGGCCAAGCCCTGCACGAAACCGACCAGGCTCTCCACCCCTTCAAACACCACCGGCGTAAGCACGTGCGCCACAAGAGCGGGAACAACATTGGACAGGCGGGCAAACACCTTGTGCTCGATGAGGACCTTGTCCCAGTCGGTGCTGGTCTTGCTCGACAGGAACCGGATGGCTCTCAGCACCACTCGCTTGGCCAAAAGATAAGCAAGCCAACTCAAGAACACCAAAGTCAAGGCACCCACCACATTGACCAGCAGGCCGGCCCACCACGCATCAATGCCTTCAACTTCGAATTGTCTTTTCAGCCAGTCAAGCAGGCTTCGCAGGCTCTCGATCGTCTCGCCGCCAGGCGCGGCTTGTTCCACACTGTTTGTCTCGTTCATCGCAGCCGTTGTTTATTGTCAGCGCGATAAGCTACTCAAAGAAACCCGGCGATGAAACCTCTTTTCCACACTTGCCCAAGCTCTTGGCCACAAAAAAACGGGAGCCCGGAAAGGCTCCCGATTGGGGAATTTGTTGTCGCCGCTGCTCAGAAGCTTTCGCCGACCTGAAAGCGCAGAAACTTAGTCACGTTTACCTCGTCGCCCAGTTCCTGAGCAACAGAGTCGATGTGATCCTTGATGGTCACGTCTGGGTTTTTAACGAAGCCCTGCTCAAGTAGACAGTTGGTGGCAAAAAACTTGTTAAGTTTGCCATTGACGATGCTCTCGATGGCCTGCGGCGGTTTGCCCTGGGCCTGCTCCTCGGCGATAGCTTTCTCCTTGGCCACCAACTCGGAGTCGACCTGGTCCCGGCTCACGGACACCGGCGTAGAGGCGGCGATGTGCAGGGTGATGTCCTTCACCAGCAGTTTGAAGTCGTCGTTGCCGAGGGTTTCCTCCTTCCCGGCCCCGACCTGAAGCAGCACGCCAACCTTGGCGCCGGTATGAATGTAAGCAGCCACGAGTCCCGTGCCCTCGACCTCAAGTTTGGCGTCGCGAGAGAGCAGGATGTTCTCACCAATCTTGGCTACTTGCTCGATTCGCAACTCCTCAAAGTCGGTGTCTGGAGCGGTTAACTTGAGCTTGGCCACCGAGCCAACAAACTCGAGAAACTGATCGTTGGTGGCAACGAAGTCGGTCTCGCAGTTGACCTCAACTAGCACGCCCGCCTTGGAGTCGGGCTGGATGTAGTGGACGATGACTCCCTCGTTGGCCTCGCGGCCGGCTTTCTTGGCTGCCTTGATTGTGCCCTGCGCACGGAGCACATCGACCGCGGCATCGATGTCACCATCTGTCTCGATGAGGGCTTTTTTGCAGTCCATCAGGCCTGCGCTGGTCATTTTGCGTAATTGTCCGACAAGTTTTGCTGTTACTTCTGGCATAATAATTATATTAAATCCATCCCACCCCCGGGCCAATCCAGCCGGAGGGAAAAGTTCTTCAGGGGGCTAGTGGCTCAGGCCTCAACCGACCCAGTCGGTGCCTCTGGAGCCTCAGCCATCGGGGTGAGCTCAGCCGCGGATGCAGGCCCCTCTGCAGGTGCCGACTCTGCCGTAGCCACCTCAGCAGATGCCGCCGGTTTCGCCGGATCGTTCTTCTGTTCTACTGCCTCGATCTCGGCATCCGCTTTCATTTTTGCGGAAGCTGCCTCGTAAGCCGCACGTGCCTCGATCATCGGTTGAGTGACCGCGCTAAGCACTGCCTTAATGGAGCGAATCGCATCGTCGTTACCGGCTATTGGATAATCGACCAAAGTCGGGTCGGTGTTGGTATCGACGATGGCAATGATCGGGACGCGCAATCGCCTAGCCTCAGCCAATGCATTGTGCTCGCGCTTGATGTCGACGATGAAAATTGCGTCCGGCTTGGTAGCGAGATCACGGATGCCGTTAAGCCGAATGTGTAGACGATTCAGTTCACGGCGCAACATCGACTGCTCCTGCATGACGAACTCAGCCATCCGACCGTCGGTCTCCATGGTCTCCAGTTCCACCATGCGCTTAATGGAACGCTTGATGGTATTCAAATTGGTCATCATGCCGCCAAGCCAGCGTTCGCAGGCATACGGTTGACCGGTGCCCTCGGCTGTCTCCCTGATGGTGACTTGGGCCTGCTTCTTTGTGCCGACAAACAGCACCTTGCCTCCCTTGGCTGCGATCCCCTTGAGAAACTCCGCCGCCGCCCCGATTTGCGTCGCTGTCTGCACGAGGTCGATGATGTGGATGCCGTTACGAGCCTCAAAGATATAGGGCTTCATCCTCGGATTCCACTTGCGCGTCTGGTGTCCAAAATGCACACCCGCGTCCAACAGTTCTTTTACATTACTCATTCTTTAGTTTTCCAATTGTTACCGGCTGAGGCCTTTGTACAGCCGTCCCGCGGAAAAACGGGATTATGTTCGTTGTGGTTAATGCCTCCTCAAGCAGCCAAGCCCAAGGTGGATGTTTAAAGGCGGTTCGATCGGCGGTCATTCGGCCTGCAAAAGCCCCCTTTCCGCCAAAAATGGGGGGACACCCTACCAAAACCTTCCCGCACCGCAACCCCCAATTTCCCCCGTTTTTCCGCCGCGCACGCTTGGCCCAGCGTCAGGGCGGCCAAACTATGACTGGCCAAGCGCCGGTCGCGGACGTAAATATATCCCCCTTTAAGGAGGCAGACAGCGTTTCATGCTGACAACTTTGGCCAAGGGGAAAAAGCAAGCTGGCCGCATTCTAGCGATTGCGGTGACAGCAATCCTGTCGCTTGGCCCAGTACTTGGCCAAGCGGCGACGCATACCGTCAAGCGCGGCGAAACGCTCGGCGTCATCGCCAAAAAATACGGCCTCACTACCTCCGCGCTCGCCGCCCACAACGGCATCGCCAACCCGAACCGCGTCAAGGTCGATCAGAAACTTACTATCCCGGCAAAGACGGAGACCCTCACCTACACTATTCGCAAGGGCGACACACTCAGCACGATCGCCAAAAAATACAACACCACCGCAGAGTCAATCGCCAAAGCCAACGGCATAAAAAACCCCAGGACCATCAAGCCAGGCCAGAAACTCAAGATCACCAAGGGCACAACCCGCAAGCCCGCCAAAACCAAGCCGCCGACCATCGCAAGCTCGACACTGCGGGAGATCAACCGGCCACGCATCCGGCGCAATCGCTGGAAGCATATCATCGTCCATCACAGCGCCAGCAGCAACAACAGCATCCGCGGCATGGAGCACTACCACCGACGCGTCCGCCGAATGGAGAATGGGCTCGCCTACCACTTCATCATCGGTAACGGCGTCAAGACGACCGACGGGAAAATTTATGTCGGTGATCGCTGGAAGCGCCAAATCCGGGGCGGTCACCTCGCAAGCACTGCTCTCAACGAGGTGGCCATCGGCATTTGTCTTGTAGGCAACTTTGAAGAAACGCTGCCCACCGCCAAGCAACGCACCAGCCTCAAGGCGCTCGTCTCACAACTTCGCAACCGCACCGGTGTCCCCTACAGTCAGGTGCGCACACACCGGCACATCAATCCTAAGCCGACCATCTGCCCAGGCCGTCGCTTCAACCTCCAGAGCATTCTCAGCACTTAACACTCAACCCGGTTGGCCTCGAGCCACTCGAGCGCTTGACCAAGCGCCTCGTCCGGGCTACACAGGATCATCTCCCCTGCCCTTGGCTTGATCTCGACGTTACCCTTAGCCAACGAGCGCTCGCCGATGCCGATGCGCAGCGGGAAGCCGGCCAGCTCAGAGTCCTTGAACTTGATGCCGGGCCGCGCGGGGCGGTCGTCGAGGATCACGTCCACGCCCTTGGCCTGCAACTCGTCGTAAAGGAGGGTGGCTAATTTCATCACTTCCGACTCCGGTTCGACGTCCAGCGCGGTGATGCAAACCTGATACGGCGCAAGCGACATTGGCCAGATGACCCCATTGTCATCGTGGCACTGTTCGATCACCGCCTGCAGCGTACGCGTCACGCCGATGCCGTAGCAGCCCATAATGCTCGGGATGCTATCGCCGTTTTCGTCGAGGAACGTCGCGCCAAGCGCCTCGCTGTACTTGGTGCCCAGCTTGAATACATGCCCGACCTCGATAGCGCGGCGAATCTTCAGCGACTGGCCGGTCTCAACACACAATTCGCCGGCCTGAACCTTGCGCAAATCCGCCCACTCACCGACCGCGATGTCGCGCTCGATGTTGACGTTTCGTAAATGATGCCCGTCATCGTTCGCGCCGGTGACCATGCCTGAGCCGCCGCGCAACACTTCGTCGGCGTAAACCGGAATGCCCTCGACACCGACCGCCCCAAGACTTCCCGGTTGCGCGCCCAGCGCCTTGACGATCTCAGCGTCGCCCGCCGCGCGAAACGTCCCCGTGCCCAGTGCCGTGACCAGCTTGGCTTCCTCGAGCTGGTCATCGCCGCGCAGCAGCACGATCACCGGCTTGTCATCGGCGATGTAGACGAGCGTCTTGATTTGCCGCTCTGCCGTAACGTCGAAGCGCTTGGCCAAGTCGTCGATTGTCTTGACGCCGGGCGTCTCAAATTTCTCTGCTGCGCCGCAGTCGTCGGACAACGTAGCTATGGATGGACCCTGACTGGTGGCTTTCTCGATGTTGGCCGCATAGTCGCCGGATTCGCAGTACACCACCTCATTTTCACCGGTCTCAGCCGGCACCATGAACTCGTGCGAGTGCGCGCCGCCCATGACGCCGGTATCGGCCTGCACAGGGATGGCTCGCAGACCGCAGCGTGCAAAAATTCGTGCGTAGGCGTCGTACATTCGCCAGTAGCTGGTATTGGCCGACTCGTCATCGGCGTCGAAGCTGTACGCATCTTTCATGATGAACTCTTTGGCCCGCATGAGACCAAAGCGCGGCCGAATCTCGTCACGGAACTTGGTCTGAATCTGGTAAAAATTGACCGGCAACTGGCGGTAGGAGTTGACCTCGTCGGCGACGAGCGTGGTGATGACCTCCTCGTGCGTCGGGCCGAGCACCCACTCTTTCCGGGCGCGATCCTTCACGTGAAACAACACGTCCTTCGCCGTCTCAAGCCGGCCGCTCCGGGCCCAGATGTCGGGCGGCTGCAACGCAGGCATGAACACCTCCAGCGCCCCGGCACGATCCATCTCCTCGCGAACGATGGCTTCCACCTTCCGGAGCGCCCGCAGGCCAAGCGGCAGGAACGTGTACAGCCCGCCGGTGAGCTTGCGCACTAGGCCGGCTCGCAGCAGCAGCTTGTGGGAAATAATCTCCGCCTCGGCGGGAGACTCCTTCAATGTCGGGATAAATGTTTGGGACCAGCGCATTGTAAAACTGAAATTCGCCGACCGTCTGGTCAGCGCTTGGCCAATCGAACAAAAAAAAGGGCCGAAGTCGAATTGAAACGCTCGGCAGCTACTTGACGGTGTTAACCAACGGGGCCAGGCCCTGAATTCGCACCTCGAGCGTGTCATCAGACTCGATCGGGCCAACGCCGGAGGGAGTGCCGGTGAGGATGACGTCGCCCGGCAGCAACGTCATGTTCGTCGAGATGAAGCTGACCAGCTCCGAACAACTGAAGATCATCTGGGATGTGGAGGAGTTCTGGCAGAGTTGCCCGTTTTTGAACAACTGAATCGTCAAACAGTCAGGATCGATCTTCGTCTCAATGTACGGGCCAAGGGGCGTGAAGGTGTCGAATGACTTGGCCCGTGCCCACTGACTCTCAGTATTCTGAATCGTCCGATCGCTGATGTCCTGCGCCGCCGTGTAGCCGAGGATGTAGCGACTGGCCGCCTTGGGCGTGACGTTCCGGATGCTGCGGCCGATCACGATGGCCAACTCCGCCTCGTAGTCGGTCTGGTGTTTCTCAAACGGAATCTCGATTTTCCCACCGTCAGGCAGGATCGACTTGGGGGATTTCAGCCAAAACAGAGGAGTCTTGGGCGCCTCGATGCCGGATTCGGCAGCGTGATCGGCATAATTAAGCCCAACAGCGATGATTTTCGAGGGCTGAACCGGGACGAGTGTCCGGAATCCTTTCTTTGGAATAGGCGTTTTCTGAAAAGCAGGCGCGCTAAAAATATCGCCTTTGAGCTTGTATAGCTCCCCGTCCTCTACCTTGGCATAGAAAACATTATCTCCTTTTTGGAAAAGCCCGATTGCTGCCATCGTACCCAGTTGTTACCAAGCAAAACTAGCAGACGCAAGGAAAAAAGCAATTTTGGGCTATTCCAACGGTTTCATCGTTAACGGATCGCGCATCGGTAACTCCCTCACCCTGCCCTTGGCCAAGCTGCCCATTTTCACCGGATGATCCGGGTGTCCCTTCAAGATTTCATCCTTCTGCCCCACAACCAAAATGATCACTTGGCCAAGCTTTAGCCGCCGCTTGGCCACGCGCTGCACTGCGACAACGTCCACCTCCTCGATGTTGTCCCGGTATTTCGCCCAGTAGTCCGGCTGCTTGGCGTACCGACCGATCATCTCGTCACTGGCAAACGCCGAAACCACCTGCGCCGCCGAGGCGAAATTGTTCGGGAACGTGTCGATGAACGACTTTTTCGCCGTGAGCAACTCGTCCGCCGTCACCGGTTCGTGCGTAATGCGCTCGATCTCCTCGAGCACGATCGACGTCGCATAAGCCACCGTGCGCGATTTGGACTGAAACCCCGCCCGAAACACGATCGGGTAAAACGCTCCTCCCGGAAACGCCGAACGGGCCGAGTAGGCCAATCCCTCGTCCGAACGCACGCGATTGGTAATACGAGACGTGAAACCGCCGCCGCCGAGCACGTCGTTCATCACTTGGATGGTGTAGAAATCCGGGTCGTCCCAGCGGATGCCCGGCAGCATGATCGACACGCGGCCCTGGTTCACGTCCTTGTCCACAATGTACACGCCCGGCTTGCCGTACTTTTGCACCTGAGGCACCGGCGGTGATTTTTTGCCGGGATACGGCCAAGCGGCAAACACGCCGTCGAGCCGCGCGAGCATCTCGTCGCGGTCAAAGTCGCCGCTCACCGAGACGATGAAATTTTGCGGATGTACCCAGTCGTGGTGGAACGCCAGCAGATCCTCCCGTCGAATACTCTCGAGCGATGCAGCTGTTGTGTGGCGGTTAAACCAAAAGTCATCACCGTACGCGAGGAAGTTACGCTCACGCGACTCGATGTTTTTCGAGTCGTCGTTTCTCTGCTTGAGCCTCTGCAACACCTGCATCTTGCGCAGCGCCATCTTGTCCTCCTGAAAACTGGGTGCGGCCAGCACAGCGCGCAAAATCTCGAAGCCGCGATCCGCGTCTTTCGACAGGAGGTTCAGACTAACGCTGCCGTTCAGGCCGCCAAAGTTACTCGATAGCCTTGCCGCGAGAAAATCCAGTTCCTCGTCCAGTTCGTCCGCCGGCGAAGAAGGAATGCCACCACGCGCCATCAGATGGCCAGTCAGACCGGCCAAACCCTCCAATCCTTCGGGATCGAGGTAACTTCCACCGCGTACGTTCACCGTCAGATCGATCAACGGCCTTTCGCGGTCGGGATAAATGTAAACAATCGCGCCTGATTTCAGATCCACGCGATAGTCGACCGGGTTTGGAGCATCATAAACCAGCGGCGGGAATTTCAGCTTCTCCGGCCGGTCTGGAATCTCCTGCGCTTGGCCAAGGGCAAACCCAAAGATCGCAGCCAAACCCAGCGTCGATTTCTGTTTCGTTGATAAACTCATATCTCTAAATCTTGCTACCTTTTTATTTGCTCAAATCGGCGATTCGCTCCGCCACTTTCACCATGATAATTTTCATCAAGCCCTGCTGTTTGCCATCCGCCTGGGCAAGCTGCGTCTCCATCGTCTCCAGTTGTTGCTGCAGACGCTCAAGATTTGTCTCCGACTTAATCTGACTGGAGATGCGACGCACGACCGCTTGCTGCTCCCCGCTCAAGCCAACCATCGCCGGGTCGTCCGGCAGTTTCGCCCCGGCCTTCCGCGTGAACGTTGCCACAGTGCGGTTCTCCCTCGTGAGATATTTCCCGGTCACGCGCTGGACGTCTTCCGCAGTGACCTTGAGGATGCCCGGGATCTCGGTGTTGATCGATTTCCAGTCACCCCCTCCCTCGTACTGGATCAGCTGCACGAGCAAATGAAAATTTGACGTTGTGCGGCGCACGGCCATGGCAGCAAAATTGTTTTTCACCTTCTGCAGTTCGCGCGCGGAGACAGGCTCGTTTTTCAATCGCTCGACTTGCGCATAAACTGCCGCCTCGACATCGCCCGGCGTTTTCGGGTCCTTGGCCTCACCGCCGATGTTAAACATGCCGGCATACTTGCGTGCCATCTGGTGAGCAAACACTGATGTCGCAACCCCATCACCAAGAACAAGTGCCTTGTGCAGTCGACCGGAACGCCCGGACAACACCGCCGCAAGCACCTCTAACGCGTAGGCATCAGGATGCCCGGCCGCCGGCGTATGCCACAGAATATCCACCTGCGGGTTGGCCTCCGCCTCGGCGTTCATTCGTTTTTCCACCTTTTGCGGCACCTCGAGCGTGACGACCTCAGGCGCGTTTCGTTCTCCGCGCGGAATGCGGCCAAAGTAGCGTTCGCACAGCTTGGCCGCCTCATCGGCCTTGAAGTCGCCAACAAGAATGAGTGTGATGTTTTGCGGGGCGTAGTGGAGCGCATAAAACTCGTCGGCCTGAGCTTTGGTGATGGCAGGAATGTCCGACGGCCAGCCAATCACCGGCCAGCCGTAGGGGTGCGATTCCCAAAAAAGCGCCTCGAGCGACTCCTGAAATTTACCCAGCGGGGTGGACTCGGTGCGCATGCGGCGCTCTTCGAACACAACATCGCGCTCGGCATAAAATTCGCGGAACACCGGTCGCAGCAGGCGTTCCGACTCCATCCACGCCCAAAGCTCAAGCTTGTTCGCCGGCACAGTGATGAAATAGCCGGTCATGTCGTTGGAGGTGAAGGCGTTCATGCCGGACGCGCCGGCGGTGGTGTAAATGCGGTCGAACTCGTTTTTGACGAGCACTTCGCGATGCGCGTCGATCAGTTCCTTGAACTTGACCTCGAGTTCGCGATAACGCTCGGTTTTGTTTTCCGGCTTGGCCAAGTCATCGATTTCGCCCCGCCGCAGGGCCAGACGCATTTTACCCTCCTCCAGGCGCATGGCATCGCGCACTTGCTCCTGCTGTTCGATGATCTCGGCGTCGCGCTTGGCATCGCTCGTGCCAATGGTCGGCGTACCCTTGAACATCATGTGCTCGAAGAGGTGCGCGATGCCGGTGATGCCAGGCCGCTCGTTCACGCTACCGACGCGCGCCACCCAGCCGCCGGCGACGGCGGGCGAGCGGTGTCTCTCGACCATCAGCAGTTTCATGCCGTTGGAGAGGGTGCGTTCCTCGACCGGTACTTGCTGCGCCAAACCGGGCGCCAGACCAGCGAGACTGATCGCCAAGCCAAGCGCTTGGCCAAGCGCTCGGCGGTGGGGGTGTTGTATTCCTGTTTTTGTTTTCACGGTTCAAATGGGTACGGAATGACAACGGGCCGCTCCCGACGGATCAATCCGCGTCATGGATGTGGTCGACTTCTAGGTTGCAGTAGGGACAAAAATAAATACCGCGTTTCTGTTCCTCCTTGTCCAGTTTGAGGCTCTTACGGCAGATGGCACAGTTGACTGTCTCTGGGATCAGCTTTTCCTCCATCTCGACTTCCTCATGTTCAGGGGGTGCCTCTCCGTCAGCTCCGGCGGTCTCGTCCGCGCTTGGTTCAGAAACGGATTCAGGTTCCGGTTTTTCGGCAGGAGGTTGAATACCGGGCTTCTCCTCGCTGCTGCTGAACCAGCCACCAAACTTGTCCTTAAGGCCGCCGGGTTTCGTCTGCTTGCCAAAGTTCAAGTGATCCACCTCCTGCTCGCAGTAGGGGCAAAAATAGATACCCGTGCGCTGCTCCTCACCATCGAGTTTGATGCTCTCAGCGCAACTCATGCAACGCACGTAAGCCGGCACCTTGAAATAACTTTCCGGTTTGCCAGGCTGATATAATTGCGGCGGAGTGTCTTGGTTGTCCTTGGCCTCAGGATCAGCACCAAGGCGCAGCAGATACTCGATCGCCTGTTTCTTGCAGTTGACGGCAGCATGGTGCAACGGCGTTTCGCCTTCGGTGTTGCGGGCTTGAATCAGCGACCGGATGTCTGGATGGATGTCTTCCTCGGCTTCCCCTTCCGCCTCAGTAGCCGGTTCCTCGACCGGTTGCTCCGACTCTTCATCATCATCCATTTTCTGCGGGATCAATGGCTGCGCCTCATATCCCTTCGGCACGACCGCTTTGATAAACACCTCAACGATGTCGGCCCAGCCGTACATAGCGGCCAAATGCATCGGCACGTTACCGTTGGAATCCTTGGCACGGAGGTCGACGCCTTTTTTAATCATCAACTGCACGATGGCCAAGTTGCCCTTGAAAGCCGCCATGTGGAGAGGTGTGCCGCCAAACTTGCCCTTGGCATTAAGGTCGGCACCCATGTCTATGAGAAATCTCGAGATAGAATCCCAGTCACTGTAAACGCTTAGGTGTAAGGGAGAACGACCCTCATCATTGCGGCAGTTGACGCTAGCGCCCTCCGAATGCAGGCGCTTCACCAACCCCAGTTTGTTGTACTGGATCGCCTTGAGCAGTTCTTGGTCTAGCTTGGCTTGGTTCACAGCATCCCTTGGCCAACGCGATTAGCCGCCAAAAGTCGCACCCAATCAATCCCAATCCATCAACTCGGAGATGCTTCCGGGATACCGAACACGACTAGGCCGAGCACGATCAGCAAAACACCGAATCCAAGCCGCGCCCAGTTCTTGACTGCAAACCGGCCCGGCTTGGCCAGTACCCACTCGATCATGTCGCGCATGCGCCACGGCGAAATCACCAGCCACATGGACACGACGATGATCAAGTACGCCCACACGGCGATCACCAGTCGCCACTCCGACATATGCACCTCCGGCGTGGCCAGCATATAATTGCGCTGCGTGTCGAGCATCAGCTTGGCTAGCAAAAGCATGAACACCGCCAGCCCGCGCACCGCCAAAAAGTCACGCAGAAAAACGCATGCACCGATTCCCACCGCGCCAAAGCCGATGTAGAAATAATGCTTAATCTCTCGGTAATCGGCCATATCCTCGATCTTGATGTTCCAAAGAAACCATACCGTGGCAGCGAGGATCAGAAGGTAGCCCGGCGCATTGGCTCGGGGGAATACCCATATCGCTTGGCCAACGGCCTCCGGCTTGGCTAGGCTGTACCCGGCAATCGCCACCAAAAACACGCCAAGCAACACCGATAAATTGGCCAGGCTGATCACGTTGTTCATCTTGATGCCGATGTAGAGGAACACCCCGACAAATGCCAGCAGGAAGCCAAACAGCGGCCTTGTCGCCTCCGACTCTTTCGATTGCTCGTTCATGGTCTAATTCAAATTCACGATGGCTGGATCGCCGTACAGGGTAAACGAACCGTTGCGGATGATCTTCAAATCCATCAACTGCCTGCGGAACCGTTCGCCCCCGTCGAACACCACGATCTTGTTGCAGCGCGTACGGCCCTCCATTCGGGCGGCGTTGCGGCGGCTTGGTCCCTCGACAAGCACCTCCATCGTTTTGCCGACAAGCTGCGCGTAGCGCCCCGCCCCCATCTCGTCGATCACCTCGAGCAGCGCGGCGTGCCGCTCCTCGATCAACTCTTTCGGCAATTGGTTTTCCATCGCAGCCGCCGCTGTTTCGCGGCGCGTGGAGTACTTGAAAACGAACGCGTTGTCGAACTGAACCTCGCGGCAGAGAGACATCGTCGCCTCAAATTCCTCCTGCGTCTCCCCGGGAAAACCAACAATGATGTCAGTCGTGATACCGATGCCCGGCCGAACGGCACGCAGCTTACCGATGATCTCCAGAAACCGCTCGCGCGTGTAGCCCCGGTGCATCCGCTTGAGCATCGCGTCGCTCCCACTTTGCACCGGAATGTGCGCGCTCTCGCAGAGCTTGGCCAAGCGCCCGTACGCCTCCACCAGGTCGTCGCCGTAGCCCTTTGGGTGTGGCGAAGTGAATCGAATCCGATCCAGCCCGTCAACCTCGTGCACTGCCTCGATCAATTGCACGAACGCCGACCTGCCGTCCCGCTCGCCAATCTCGCGGCGGCCGTAGCTGGTTACGATCTGCCCAAGCAGCGTCACCTCACGCACCCCACGCTCGACCAACTCGCGGCACTCGCTGACAATGTCCTCAATCGCCCGGCTCCGCTCCCGGCCACGCGTTGACGGCACGATGCAAAAGGTGCAAAACTGGTTGCATCCCTGCATGATGCTGACGAACGTCGTGACCGACTTTTTGTCGCTCGCGCCGTTGAGCAGATGCTCCCGGATCGCCGCCTCACTGCCTTTCTCCTCGCCAGTGTCGACCACTCCCCCGGCGTGACCGGCCAGCAGGTCGCCGACATGATCGGCCGTTCGGTGAAATTTCTGTGTTCCGACCACAAGATCCACATCCGGCAGCTTGTCGATCAACTCCCGCCCCCGGCTCTGTGCCATGCACCCCATAAAACCGAGCACAGCCTTGCGATTTTTCGCGCGCAACTGCCCCGCGACATGGCCCATCTTGCCAAGCGCCTTCTGCTCGGCGGCATCGCGCACGCTGCACGTGTTAAGCAAAATAACATCCGCTCCGAGTGCATCGTTCGTCAGGCTATAGCCCTTGGACACCAACTGCGCCGCGACCGCCTCCGAGTCGCGCTCGTTCATCTGGCAACCGTAGGTTTTTATATAGACACTCGGCATTCGCTGCTACCGCTCACTAATCAATACCTCACCAACGCTCTCACCGGCACATCGCCCATCCGCGCCCGGCCATCGAGAAAACCCAACTCGATGAAAAACACCGCCTCGACCACCTGCCCACCGGCCTTCGTCACGAGGCTCGCTGCTGCCGCCGCCGTGCCGCCCGTGGCCAGCAGATCATCCACCAACAGCACGCGTTGGCCCGCCGAGACGGCGTCGGTGTGGATGGCAATAGTGTTGCTACCGTACTCGAGGTCATAGCTTTCCTCGATAACGTCCCAAGGCAATTTGCCCCTCTTTCGGATTGGCACAAAGCCGACACCCAGTTCGCGGGCCATCACCGCGCCGAAAATAAAACCGCGCGCATCAATCCCAGCGACCACGTCCACCGTGCCCACCGAGTGCCCGCCGAGCAGATGGTTGATGCAACCGTCGAGCAAGCGGGAATCAGACAGCACCGGCGTGATGTCCTTGAACTGAATCCCCTCCTCAGGGAAGTCCGGCACATTGCGGATCGCCGCCTGCAATTCCTCCAGCGTGACATCTGTCGAAGCCATAGCGCGGCAGTGTCGCCGCTTGGCCAAGCAAAGTCGAGAATATTGGCTTGACCATGCGAGTCGGCAGCTAATGCGAATCGGATTCGAGGCAGTCTAGCATCTGGTGCAACTTGGCCAGAGCAGCGTTCTGCAACTGACGAATCCGCTCGCGTGTGATGCCAAAATGCTGGCCGATCTCCTCAAGCGTCTGTTCCTCCTCTCCGTCGAGGCCGAAGCGGCGAACCAGAATCTGCACCTCCCGTCCGGGAGTTCGCCGATGAGCGAGCGCAGGATGGTGCTGATGTTTTTGTCCGACAACTCGCGATCCGGCAAGATGGCGTTCTCGTCGGACACCAACTCGCCCAACTGGGGGGACGACTCGTCGCCAACCGGCGAGTCGAGCGAAGCGGGACGCATGGCCGCCCGGCGCATGAGCGCGATCTTGGCCGGCGGCACACCCAACACTTGGCCCAGTTCACGGTCGGTTCGCGGTCGAGCTGGTCGAGCAGGTTAAGTCGCTTGCGGCGCATCCGCGAAATCTTCTCAACCAAGTGCACCGGCAGGCGAATGGTTTTGTCTTGGTTGGCCAGGGCGCGCTTGATCGACTGCTTGATCCACCACGAACTGTAGGTCGAGAGTTTGCCGCCCTTGGCCGGGTTGAACCGCTCGACCGCTTTCATCAGGCCTATGTTGCCCTCGTTGATAAGGTCGAGTAGCGGCAAACCTAGTCCCTCGTAATCCAGCGCGATCTTCACGACTAACCGCAGATTCGCGAGGATCATTTTCTGCCGGGCCCCGGCGTCCCCGGCTCGGATGCACTTGGCCAAGCGGATTTCCTCCTCCAGCGTGATGCAACCATACTGGCCGATCTCGCGAAAATAAATCCCGACGGTTGAGAACTCGCCATCGTTCCGGGCAGCGGGCGGCGTTTCCTTCCGGTTCAGTGTGCGCGAGAGGGTATCCGTCTCCACGCTTGGAACCACGATAGGCAGCTCCCGCAGAACAACTGAGTTTCGAGCAGACGCCGGTGGGATACCCCGACGGGCGCTTTGGCGCCAGCCTTTTTGGCTGGCCGTCTCATAGGCTTTTTCACGGTCGGACTCTTCGTCCGCTGCCTCAAGCGCTCAAGAAAAAAACGAAACAACTTGCCACCCCCCCGACGATCATGGACACTCGGACATGGCGGCAGAGCAAAACGCAAGCCCACTCGATTCAGTCTTTTATCAACCGGCAGACACGTTTTTTCCGGCTCAAGCGGGTGTGGCGCTGACGTACGACGACCTCACCCTCTCCACGCTTTACTCCGAGATTCTCCCGAGAAACGCCTCCCTCGATACCGAGCTGGCGGGCGGACTGTGCCTGCACCTCCCGGTTATCTCAGCCGACATGGACACCGTCACCGAGTCGCGCATGGCCACCGGCATGGCGCTCAACGGCGGCTTGGGGCTGATCCACTACAACATGACGGAGAAACAGCAGCTCAAGGAGGTCAGCCGTGTTAAAAACCACGTCCACGGCCTCATCCAAGAACCGATCACCGTGCAACCCGACAAAACCGTGGGCGACGTGATCGAGCTGATCGAGACCAAGCGCTACTCCTTCAGCACGTTTCCCGTCGTCGGCACCGACCGCAAACTCGTCGGCCTACTCTCCGGCAACGTCCTCAAGTCGCGCTACGCCTCCAAGCCAGTCACCGGCGCCCTCGTCCCGCGCGAGCAGGTGCAGACCCTCCGCGAAAGCCAGCTCGGCGCCGACCCGATCGCCATCGCCGACCAGTTTTTCACCGATAATCCCGGCATCAACAAACTACTCGTGGTAGACGACAACGACGAGCTTCGCGGCCTGTTCACTTTGAGCGACATCGAGCGCATCACCTCCGAGAAACAGGCGCAATTCAAGCCGGCGCGCGATGATCAATTTCGCCTGCTCTGCGGCGCGGCTGTCTCCACCCCGCGCAACGCCGACGGCGAACTCGACCGCGAACGCATCGAGTCGCACGTCGGCGCGTTGATCGAGCGCGGCGCGGACGTCGTCGCTGTCTCCACCGCACACGGCCACTCGAAAGGCGTCGGCGACGCCGTCGCGTTGATCCGCGCAGCGTATCCCGTGTTACCGATCATCGCCGGCAACGTCACCACCGCCGCCGGGGTCGAGCACCTCGCCGACTGCGGCGCGAACATCATCAAGATTGGCCAGGGGCCCGGATCGATCTGCACCACGCGGCTCGTCGCCGGGGTGGGTATCCCCCAGATGACCGCCCTCTACGTCGCCAGCCAAGCGGCCAAGACCAAGGGCGTAAGTCTGCTGGCCGACGGCGGCATCACCAAGTCCGGCGATATAGTCAAGGCGCTCACGCTGGCCGACGGGGTGATCTGCGGCGGCCTGCTAGCCGGTTGCCCTGAGACGCCTGGCCAAGTGATGGAGATTAGCGGAAAACTTTACAAGCAGTACAGAGGTATGGGCAGCCTGGCCGCAATGAAATCCGGCTCTGCCGCCCGCTACGGCCACGCTCCGAAAGACGCCAATCGAAAAGTCGCCGCCGAAGGCATTGAGGCTCTCAAGGAAGTGTCGGAAGATTTGGATCAACTGCTAGGCCAGTTGATCGGTGGAGTACAAGCCGGCATGGGTTACCTCGGCGCTGCCACCTTGCCCGACCTCCGAGCAAGAGCCTGCTACACTCGGATCAGCCCGGCTGGCCAAAAAGAAGCCGCCCCCCACGACGTCGTCGAAATGAAAGCCAGCTCCTAGCCCGCTTGGCCAAGCACTTGGCTTTCAGCGGGTTTCTTCTCCAACTTGAGACGGAGTTGGCCACAGGCAGCATCAATGTCGGTACCTTTCTCGGTGCGCATGGTCACACGAACGCCCTTGCGGTGCAGCGCGTCGCAGAAT
>PVBE012801340.1_pt1 | contig 19850 bp, 24 predicted proteins | sample 1631181 | NCBI WGS metagenome assembly PVBE01 (sample SAMN08397723, study PRJNA350692) | Marine metagenome, whole genome shotgun sequencing project. | isolation source: water | place: Pacific Ocean | collected 2012-04 | reverse complement strand
GTCGATGCCATCACCGCAGATCTCCTCTGCCCCGGGGTGAACCGAGTCGTTGGAGTCGTCACAGTCGGAGTCGGTGTCGAAGCCGTCGCCATCGTCGTCCAGGGGAAGCTCGGGCTCGGGATCCTCGCACTCGAGGTCTGATCCGTTGCAATCCTGATCGATTCCGTCCCCGCAGATCTCCTGCGCGAGCGGATGGATGGTGGGATCGTTGTCGTCGCAGTCGACCATTTCACCGTCGGAGTTGACGTCCATGACGCCATCTTCGTCGTTGTCGCTTTGCTCGACCTGCTCCCCTGCGTCCTCGTCGGTGCCGGTGTCGGTCTCGTTGCCGGTGTCCTCGTCGGTCTCGTTGCCGGTGTCGGTCTCGTTGCCGGTGTCCTCGTCGGTCTCGCCTGCGAACTCGTCCTCGAGAGACGGTCCACCACCGTCACTGTTGTCGATCATTGTCAGGGACGACTCGGGAATCTCTCCCAGATCGGTAGTACACGCGTTTCCGAACGCCACGACGGCCAATGCGGCCAGAAACAAAGCGAATCGCTTCATGGTCTCCTCCATGCATTCCCCGAAACGGGGGATTTCGTTTATCAGTTGTGTTTCACGGACCATTCCATGAAACACAACTACGTAAGCCCTCCCGTCTCGGGGTATTTTCTAGAACTCACGTAAATCACTTATATACAGCTTTTTTTGACATTTTCGTATATAGGCACTTTACGTGAGTTCTTTTGAAATGTGCTGAATCCAGGGTTGATTTTCATCATCCTTAGTGCATACTATAGCATGTTTTTGCACTTTTGTCAAGAGTCTTTGACAGAAACAACTTCTGCCAGCTCCTACGCCTCTATAATGATGAAACCATATCTTCTTACACATACTTTGTTTTTTTGTAACGAAAAACGGCCGACAACGCAGGAAGAGTATTCCTTTGTTGCCGACCGTGAGATGCACTGACGAAGTGCGCGTAGACCCGAAGGTGCTACTGGATGACCTGACAGGCCTGGTCGTTGACGACCACGAGCACCGCCGAGCATCCGAGGCTCGGGTTGTTGCCCGGGGACCACGTGACGAAATCGCTCTCGTCGTAGGTGGTTCCACGCCAGTTGACGGTCACCTCGGCGTACGGCCTGATCACTGCGGAACCCTGGTAGGTGTTTCCGTAGCAGAGCCAGTCGTAGCCGGGCGAACCGACCGTGACGTTCAGGCGAAGACCGCAGGCGTTGTCGAACTCGAAGTTGCTCCCCGAGAGCGTGACCTGCGCTGCCTCGTCGTTTGCGACGTCCCACTCACCCGGACCGTCTTCCCACCACTCGCCGAGATCGCTCTCGTCGTAGTAGACCTGGACGGCCAGCGCGAGCTGGCTGTTGTCCGGGAAGTCGGCCGTGACGATGACGTCGCCGTCGTCGTCGGAGCAGTTCTCATCGACCTCGCCGTCGCAGTCGTTGTCGACATCGTCTCCACAGACCTCGGGCGCACCCGGGTAAATCTGGTCGTCGGTGTCGTCGCAGTCGTAGACGGTCTCTTCGATGTCGTCGGGATTGGCCGGGAAGCCGTCGCCGTCGCCGTCTCCGGGAACGTTGTCGTCCTCGAAGCCCTCGTCGACCTCGCCGTCGCAGTCGTCGTCCACGCCGTTATCGATCTCGGTGGCACCGGGGTGCACGTCGGGATCGTCGTCGTTGCAGTCGACCACACGACCAACACTATCAAAACGGTTGTAGCCGTCGTTGTCAGCGTCGCCGTCGTTGACGTTGGTGTCGCTGGAACTGTCGTTGTCACCCGCATCGCTGCAGGCGTCGCCGCACTCGGCGGCCAGGTTGGCCTCTGTCACACCGCAGCCAGCGGCCAGGGTGAAGAGAAGCGAGAACAGAATGGCGCTCAGCGCCCAGTTGCTTGTGCGGATCATGATGATTTCCTCCGTTGGTGATCCATTTTTCCCCGTCGGGGAGTTCCGACGCGAGAACCACTCCCGCGTCAGTCCGTCATCCCCAACGAGGGGTATGACTAAAGCCTTGTTCGAAACATTCGTCCTTGGCCTTTCTTCTAAAAACAAACTTTATTTGCAGAAGAAAGACTCGTGACAAGGGAGCAATCTACCATAATTAACTTATTTTGTCAAGCTTTCATAACAAATAAGTTGCAAATTTATGACAAATGAAAAACGACCGCATTCCAGAGGAATTTGGTCGTTTGAGAGAGAGACCCCGCACTCGCACCCGTAGGTTCGAGTGCGGGGTTCAGCTCAAGGTTGCGAGATCAGTCGCGCTCGGCACCGACGCCGATGTAACCACCGACACTGACCACGAAGAGGCCAGCCCCGTCGGTGACGGGATCGATGTGATCGCCAGCGGTTCCGAGAGACTCGTAGCCGCCCGAGATCCGTGCGAGGAAGCCGCCTGTGAACATGCCTTCTCCGCTGAGATCCGCACGAACCGTGAGACCACCGATGCCACCGCGGGAAACCGCTTCGACACCGAGGATGTCACCACCAGATTCGTGAGCGCGGTACAAACCATGACCGCCCACGCACCAGGTGCTGTTGATCTCGTAGCACCCTTCGACGCCGAATTGCCAGGTCAGGCCCGTCTGCATGTCATCGTTTCTTCCCGTGTCCCACGAGGGTCCACCGGAGCCGGTCGCGTAGAGCTTGAAGTCCGGAGCATCGACACCCAGGTTGCCTCCGAAGAGGAACCCAAGCGAATTGCCGCCTCGCGCATGGTGGGTTTCCCCGCCCTGCGAAAAGGTGATCGCGTTTCCGACACCGAGGTCGAACACGACGGTACCCTCGAAGAGGACACCTGTTCCCTGCATGCGCTCGACGTCACCCTCGACCGCGCTGACGCGACTGTTGATGATACCGAGCCGACTGTCGACGCCGGCGATGGCCTGACCGTTGTCGGTGATGCGCTGCCCGAGGGCTGCATCCGCATCGAGACGTGCCTGAGCCTCTGCGTCGAGACGCTGCCCGAGGGCTGCATCCGCTCCGCGAAGGTCACCGAGCTCGCTGTCGATACGCGTGACGTCGCCCTGAATCGTAACGATGTCGCCCTGAGCAGCGGTGACGTCGGTCCGAAGACCTTCGGCGACACTGTCCCTGGCTTCACCCCGCGCGGTCTCGCAAGCGAGACGCTCCCGGTCGTTTCGGGGCTCACGCCCTTCGGGACAGGTTGCGGGAGTGCGGGTGCTGCTGCGGGTACCGGACCGGCGCGCACGACTGCGGCTGGAACGGCACTGCTCGACGATCTGCGTATCACGCATCTGCGCCGCCCGATCGGGCGAAAGACCCAAGTGGGTCACGCAGACCTGGACCAAGCGGTCCATACGCGTCTGACCGATCACCTCCCTGTAGCCGTCTCCGTCCTCGTCCACGAAGTAGTTCGTGGACGTGGTGTCGAAGCGACGCTGGGAGTGATTCACGGTGCAGGACGTGTGCGAGGTGCAGCGATCGAACTCGACCGAGAGCCGACGCCGGCAGGTGCTGTTGGTGCAGCCCCAGTTGGCGTAGACCGGGTCGGTCTGAGCCGCGAGATCCACTCCGTCACAGTCTTCGTCCACGGCGTTGCCGGGGATTTCGAGCGCGAAGGGGTGGACGTTGGCGTTGTGATCGTCGCAGTCGGGCATGACCTGAACGGCCGGTGCCACGATGCTGGGATCGGGAGCGAAGTAGCCGTCACCGTCGGCGTCGGTCGTACCGGTGGGGGTCTGCGCGAACGCGCTGCTGCTGGCAAAGGTGATGAGTACGAGAATGGCGCTGAGCGCCGTCAATGTGCGGATCATGATGATTTCCTCCGTTGAAGATCCGTTATTTCCCCGTCGGGGAGTTCTACTGTCGCGAGGACCACCCCCGCATACAGTCGCCACCCCAACGAGGGGTATGGCTAAAAACCTTGAACTGATTGTATAGAACACTCAGTACGTAGTTTCTACTTTATGCAAAACTTTTTTACACAAGGTAGATTCCACGTACTAAAGTGGCCTGGTATCAACCCACGAAGCGAGGAGGAGACGCTACGAAGGGATTCCAGACCGCTTCAAGACGCGGTTTGAGATCACATGTGAAGAGAGCAATCTATCATAAAAAGTAAATTTTGTCAAGAGAGCCCAGACACTTTCTATACCCCTAAAACGTACCCTTGACTCCCCTTATAGGTGGTGCTAATATTGCGTCAGCTTTTGGCAACAAAACAAAAAAATGCCTATAAAAGGCACTTAAATGGCCGTTTTCATGACCTGGGAACAGCGATCACCTTGTCTCCTCCTCAAGTTGACCCGCCAGTTCTCAGGTTGTGAAAGCGGTTTTTTCTTTTATTTTTACACTTCTTCGTGAATAAATTGGTGTCTTCTTCGAATTCTTTCAGATTGCACCATGATATATCCCATTCCTACAAACCCCCCAAGAAAGAATCCGGAAGCGATATTAGCCAGAATGTTTGGTTTTACAGGAAATCTAGAGTTTAGAGGCGCATCCACAAGCCTGACGGACACATTACTCCCAGAAGTAAACTGATTCACATTCTGAGTTAAAATGTGAGCAATAGCCCTTACAATCTGCTCGGCTTGGTCTACTTGATGGTGATAGGCCCTGATTGTAAGAAAACCAGATCCTCTGGCCACAACTGCATCTACTGTTTTATTCCAAGCCTTTCTTCGTTTGTAATCCTGCTCAGGAAAAATTGACTGATCAATTGTAAATCCAGAATTGATCACCTGCTCATAGAATGAACTTGTATATATAAGAGCAGCAAGATTTTCTGCAATCCTTTCTTCTGACCTTGATGCCGTATATGCATCAATTGGATCACTGCTTGATTGCAAGATAAGAAGTCTTGCAGTCGATGAATAGCGTAGTGGCTGAACAAAAGAAATAATCAGCGCTAGTACTAATCCAAGAAGAGCAAACATTATAATTGTTTGCCATGCACCCGAAAGATCTTTTACGTAATGACTGCTCATGTTTTTATTATACCCTAGAGCTGCAACTGTCCCAACAGCACGTCTGTGCGCATCTCTTCTTTGTCTCGTAGAAATACAATTCGAACCTGCGCTCCTGGTTCGTGTGAAAGTATAAGCTCACCAAACGATGCTTCGCGATTTACTACTTCCCCACCAACAGAAAGAATAACATCACCCACCTCTAATTCTGATTCAGAGTTAGGTGCATAGGAAATCTTTTTTACAGATTGAACGTAGGCACCTCTTTTTAAAGAACTGTCTTCTAATGCATTGAGGGGAATTACTTGATGAGCAATATCAACCGTCTCAATATTTAGATCAGCTCTTTCAAGAGACCCGTTTGTTAGCAATGAGTTGAACCCACTTAAAATAATTTGTGTTGGGATCATTAGGTTTAGGCTTTCGGCGTCGTTCATGATTCCAATCAATTCTCCCTGTCCATTAAACACAGGAGAACCAATCTTTCCCTCTGAGTCAATTCGAATAAATCTGTTCAACACTGCTTCTTCTTTGAAAACATCCTCAACAACACGACTTGTTAATGCAGACTCATGTCCAACCCCCACATATGCCTTTTGCATAAGAAGTGGTCTTGCTTGAGCAAATCCTACAACAGGAAGACTGTTTGCTTTAATTTTTAATAGCAACGTTTCACTTGCTGTGTCTGCAACAATTTCTTCTACAGAATAAAGATCATCAGCGACATAAACAAGCATGTCTGCTGCTTCGCTTTGTGTTACACCTGCCGTTAGTATCCATCCGTCAGATGTAAGTACGACACCGTGTGTCACTGGTGTATTTACATCCTCTTCAAATAACTGAACTACGGAACCCAATGCCCGCTCTTTGATGTTTTCAAGTTCTTTATCAATAGATTGATTTGACGGTGATACTATTCTGCCCGTTGTGTTTGTGGTCACTGCTGCTTCTCCGAGCTGGGCAACGTAATCAAAAAATAGGCTTTGCATCCATGCTGCTGCAATAACCCCAGAAAGAGCCCCTACAACAAGCGAGGCGATAATAATCTTAATTGTATATGGGATTGATGATGTTTTCATAACCATCTTGAGCTTACAATAACAAGCAATGAAAGAACAGCGCCTGTTGAGACATATCTTCTAAATACTTTTTTCGAAAGTTTCTTTTCTAATAGAGCCCTAAACATTCCCAGTGTTAGATAAAACACGATTGTAATGAGTGCGGCGTTTGTAAAATATCCAGATGGAAGATACGTAAATGCGATAAAAAACTCAGCTTGCAACACTGCACCAACTAAAGAGACTTTTAATACATTTGATTCTGGTAACTTACTTACCCAAAGGGTTCCATAGAAAAAGAAAAATGCGATCGTGAATATGATAAGCGCAAGAATCCATACAGGAGACAGTAGAAGGAGTCTCATTCCAAAACCGGCAGCTGAAAGAAAGAACATTGAGCCCATGGAAATCATGATGGACAAATATTCAAGTGAGTATGGTTGGTAGGAACTCGGAAGATGCAAGAAGTGGAAAACGTTTTCAAAAAACAAGAATGAAAGAGCGAGCGCAAATAGTGCAATTATGTATGACACGACAGCTTCTTCTGAGAACAGCAAAAATACATAAGTTGTATTTAAGAATACCAACGGAACACCAAGAAGAAACCAATATTGAAATGTCGATATTGACCAACCGATCAATCTTGATAACACAACAATGTTTATAATGTTAAAAAGAATGAAAACCACTGGAACACTAAGCCACTGCATTAAAAACGCCAAAAAAAGAATGGTGTTTAAAAGCGTGAGCACAAATGGTGTTATTCGGTGAATGAGAATCATAACTACTTAAGCACCTCTACAGAATAAACTCCTGTGAACTGAACGCCTCCACTCGAAAGATTAATTTCATTAAGTGAGACATATGATGCAATCTGACTGTTGATCTCGCCAAGTTGCGATTGGATCATTGGTTTGAACATAGATGTCACAATAATGTTTGGTACTTTCAAGTTACCTAGTTTTACTTTATCTATCTCTATTGTCATTACACCTTCTTCTGCCTTTGTTTCAAAATAAATAATTGCAGCTGTTTCTAGAGGATTGTCTTTAATTGGCAGGAACAACTCGTATCCACTTGGCTCTATGGCAACCTGTAGATTGCTTGGATCAATCTGTGGGGCATTTGCCACTTCTAGAAGAGATCTCAGAGATGCCGTTAACGACGCTTCGTTCATCGAAAAATCAATCGAACGGTCATCGAGCCCACCCTCAGATTGTTGAAGGCGTTTTAAAAGATCGGTCTTTATCACCTCATCCATTACAACTTCTACCGGAACACCTGGCTCAACTATACGAACGGGCTGCGGAGTTTTGTACGCGAGCTGCGTGAACACAGGAATTGTAACCATACCTGTCGCTGACACCATCCATATTCCCCAACAAATAAATCCAGCTAGTACCGCGAAAAAAATAATTGAACAAGAAAAAAGAGCGCTTGGTCTTTTTCTGTTTTTCTTTACTTCTTTAACAACCTCCTCACGCACTTGTTTAATTTGTTTTTCGGCGTGTGCTTGTTTTTCTACTCGCGCCATACTACTTGATCCAACCTATCCCCTCCTTGATTTTTATAAATGAATCCCATGCTTCACTTTGCTCTTCGTCACCTGTTGTTCCAAGGACTCTGTTGAGACTAAGAACTAGCTGAAGATGAGTTTGCGTATCTTCTGAAGGTACTTTAAGAGCGAGCAACTTATCTATTGCACCTTGAAGCGAAGATCGCAGATTCTTTTCTTCTAGTGCTTCATCATCGAATGATACAACAATACTTTGAACACTACTTCTGTAATCCTCCTGGCTCACGCGAACGATTTCTTCTGGCTCTGCTTGCCTTGCAGTTTCCTGTGGTGTGCCTGGCTCTACTTCTGAAGAGTCGGGTGCAAATGCAAATATCATGAATAGCAGCAATGCTCCTGTAAGAGCAATGATGATGAATGGAAATATGGAAGCTCGTTTGTGTAGATGATGCATACGTTAAACAACGTCAGTAAATAGATCTTGCAAAATAACGACAATAAGGATCGCAAGTGGAATAGCAAAAATCGCTCCCACAAAACCACCTACCTTTAAACCGATAAGAAGTGCCGCGATACTTATAATTGGATTAATACCCGTCACCTTCTGCATAATCTTTGGAATGAGGATATGGTTCTCTATCTGCTGAATGAGTATATACAAAATAATCACTGCGACCGTCAACCACGTCGATTGACTAAGCGCGATGATTGCCGCAGGTATAACAGACAATACAGGACCAACATAAGGTACGATTTCCAGAAATCCTGCAATGATTCCTAGAAGAAGTGCGTAAGGCACCCCGAGTAATGTTAACCCTATATAGACAACAGTTCCAACAATCAGTCCAAGGAAAAATTGTGCCCTAAGCCACTCACCGATTTTTCTTCTTAGTTTTAATGTTAACTGCGAAAGGTATGGTCTGTACTCTGCCGGTGTTAGTGAATGGAAGTATCTACTCATCTGTTTTTCCTCCACTACCATGTAGAATGTAAGTACAAGCACAATCACAACAGCCGCTATTGAACCTATAGCACCACGAACAGTTGTGAATATCGAATCTGCCGAAGACGGAATTAATGACTGGAATACAGTTATCCCCTCTTCAAGCTGCTGGGAGAACCCGTGCTTATCTGTGAATGCAACAAAATCACTGTATCCTATAAGGACCTGTTGAAAGTACTCGTTTGTGATAGTGGAAAGCTGAGAGTACTGCAACTGAATGGCTGGGATAAGCGCTACAACAATAATTGAAACGACGGTCGCTAGGAGTGTATATACAATAAGAACTGCAATCCCACGTGGAATATTCTTGCTCGCTAACCAATTTGCAAATGGATAGATTGCTGATGAAAGCAGAAGAGCGATAAGAAAAATCGCGATAACATCGCGAATGAACCACAAAAACCAAAGCGCAAGGACGATTCCTGCCGCCTTCACAAATGTGCTTGTTGAAATACTAATCATCCCCTGTTGTTCTCTCATAGATCAAAAATATTATACCACAGTATCTATCATTATGAGTTGACAAAATGCCTAAAATAAGCTAGTATTTCTTCTTGCCGGTCATCCGCACCAAGCTTCAAAGAGGTTTGTTGGGGCTGATCGGAATCGATGGAAGTTTTCTGTCATTCGATCAAGCGAAGTGGGTGTGACCCCTTCTGAATCTCTTCACACAAAGTTGTACCTGCAAACAACATCGTAGCGAAAATGAAGAACGCCTTGCGTGTTCCTTCATTCGCTCCAGTTCTCGCCTAACGGTTTGATGAACCACTCTGGGCCACGGCGTCCCAACGAGGTCCGCCAGAGTGTCATATTAAGGGACTTGGATACTGTGTTTGTCACACATGATATCTGAAATGCAATGTGATACTGGGTCCGTGGTTTTGTCTCTGCTTTAATCCACAGACTCAGCAAATTTAAGCAGGGATGAGCTTGGAAATAGTCGATTGATTTGCTACTTACCAGACGGGGGTTCAATTCCCCCCAGCTCCACCAAAAAACGATCACACTTACTGTGGTCGTTTTTTTGATTAGTATTTTTACTTCGCCTCGCTCATTCGTTGCTTCATATCGCGATCGATGTCACGTTTCTTAATCGCTTCCTTCTTTTGATGTTTCTTTTTTCCTTTTCCAATTCCAAACTCAAGTTTTACCAACTTCCCTTTTTGAACAACCCTAAGTGGAATGAGTGTTAATCCCTGTGCCTGCTTCTTTCCAATAAGTCTTTTGATTTCTCGTTTGTGCACCAAAACTTTTCGCGATCTGTCTGCTTTGTAGTTCTCTTGCAATCCGGCTGGCTTATATTTTGTTACAAAAACATTCTTAAGCCACAATTCTTCGTTCTTGATATCGAGAAAAGCACCTTTTAGTTGAACATGACCTGCCTTTATTGATTTCACCTCTGCTCCGGTCAACACTAAACCACCCTCGTAGGTGTCGAGGATCTCGTAGTCGTATTTCGCTCGTTTGTTAACTGCTAAGGTGGCCATACTCACAGAGTATAGCGCAGATCTTGATTTATTCCAGTTTTTTAACTAGAATAACCCCACTTATGCGAATACACAGACACCGAGCTCGCAAGCCGAAGCTCAATCTTCAAAAGTTCCTAATTAACGAACGAATCAAAGCGCCTGAAGTGCGTGTTATTGATGATGAAGGAAAAATGCTAGGTGTTCTAAAAACAGAGGAAGCATTCGCAATTGCACAAAAGAAAGAACTTGATCTGGTTGAGGTTTCGCCAAAAGCCAATCCTCCTGTTTGCAAAATCCTTGATTTTGGACAGTTTAAGTATCAAAAAGAGAAAGAGGCTCGAAAACAGAAGGCTCAATCAAAAGAGGTTGAACTTAAAGGAATTCGTCTTTCTGTCCGTATTGGAGACCACGACTTCAATGTGCGCATCAAACAAGCTAGCAAATTTCTAGATCGTGGGGATAAAATCAAAATTGAACTTCCTATGCGTGGAAGAGAGAAAGCCCACAAACCTGTCGCAGAGCAAGTTATGGTTCGATTTTTGACTACACTTAGAGAAACTTACGAAATTAGGGTAGAGCAACCAATTCAATTTCAAGGTGGACGAATGTCCATGATTATCGTTAAGTCCTAACCTTGACATTTTTTGCTAAATTGCCTACAATTTTGCCGACTTAAACAAATAGTATGAAATTGAAAACGCACAAAGCACTTGCTTCGCGTGTAAAAGTTACTGGAAGTGGAAAGAAAACCAAGCGAACTGCTGGTCAGGACCACTTTAATAGCCGTGAAAGCGGAAAAGTGACTCGAAACAAACGAAAAGACAAGTCTTTCTCCAAAACATACAGAAAAGCAATGGAGAATTTAATGCCTGGAAAGTAATATGCCACGAGTAAAAAGAGGTACACAGCACGTCAAACGACGAAAAAGCCTGCTTTCAAAGACAAAAGGAATGATGTGGGGACGAAAGTCGAAAATACGACTTGCTCGACCTGCGATGTTGAAAGCTGGTGTATACGCCTATAGAGATCGACGCAATAAAAAGCGTGATTTCCGTCGACTTTGGCAGATTCAGATCAACGCAGCTACACGAGCACTAGGAATGAGCTACAGTCGATTCATCAACGGTCTCAAGAAAAACGAGATCGCCCTTGATCGAAAGGTTCTTTCTCAAATGGCACGTGAATATCCAGCTGTTTTTGAGAAAATCGTAGAAAAAGTAAAATAAACATAAACGGCCCATTTGGGCTGTTTTTTGTTTGTCTGGAATTATTGACAAAAGAACGTTTTCGTGCTACAGTGCGCAGTTCGAGATTCTCTTGAACTCGCCGTGCAGGGTTGTCCTGTGATGGTGAACGTTCGAAAATTGGCAACAATAGAGGAGGACGCGATGGCGTTCGAATTCCGCATTGGGGGAAACCCCGTCGTCGGTCCCCTGCAATGGCAGGTTGGCCAGGTCACGGACCTCGAGGTGTTTCTCAGTGGCAACAACGCCGCTGGTACCCCCGAGGCCGTCGATGGCAACGAGTACGAACTGAGTGGCAACGGGGTCAACTGCCCCAACCCGCTCCAGGTCGTTGCAGGCACTTCGCCCACCCACGAGGCCACCTTGGTCTTTCCGGGAGTCACCTTCGCTGCGACGGGCCTGACGACCCTGAACCTCGACCGAGTGGTGCCCCCCAACCCGACTGGTACGCCCCTGGCGACGCTCGACGTGGATGTGGTGGCAGCAGCTCCGGCTCCGGCTCCGGCTCCGGCTCCGGTCGCTCCGGCGGCAGGTGGCTTCACCCAGAACCAGTACTTCGGTGCTGGCTTCCCGGGCGCAGCGGCTCCGGTCGCTCCGGCGGCAGGCGCGGCTCCGGTCGCTCCAGCCACTCCGGCTCAGGCGAGCTCCAACAACCTGCTCACCTGGGGTGGCAACCTGCTGAACGTCCTGATGCTCGCGCTTCTGATCGTCGGCGTCGTTCTGCTCTTCGCCCTTCCGATTCAGTGGGTGATGGGATGGAGCTCCGTTGGCAACAACGCAGCGATCGCTCAGCCTGCCGTCACGGCCCCCGTGGCTCCGGCTCCGGTCGCTCCGGCGGCAGGTGGCTTCACCCAGAACCAGTACTTCGGAACGGGTATCGTCCCGGTTCCGGCACCTGGTGCTGGTAGCGGCTCTGGTGGTTCGGCAACTCCGGCTCCGAGTCCTGCTGGTGGCGGAAGCGCGACGAGCGCACCTCCGTCCGGTCCGCCCTCGGGCCCTTAGGCGGCTCCCCGGGCGCGACCCATACCGGTGGAGCCTCGTTGCCCGGTCCAGGAACTGTCTGGTATCGAGCGCCGGGTCCAACTAACATCCCCTAGGGGAATTTGGTGAAACTCGCTCATCTCTTGTCCGCGCAAATCCTTCACACGGATTGCGCGGACTTTTCATTTACACCAACCCGTGATCTTTGCGGATTTTTTATTTATGTTATCCTTCTGATGTATGGAACCTATTAGAATCAACAAATATCTCTCTCAACATGGTTATTGTTCACGAAGAGAGGCGGACCGTCTTGTAAAAGAACGGAAGGTTTTTATTAATGGTGAGCTTGCTGATCATGGAGATAAAGTCACAGAATCAGATGATATACGCGTAGAGGGGCGTTCAAAGAAACGACAGCCAAAGAAAATCTATATTGTTTTAAATAAACCAGTTGGACTTATCTCAACCACAGATCGAAACATGAGAGATAATGTCATCGACTATGTCGGGCTTGAGGAGCGCATATTTCCTGTTGGAAGACTCGACGTTAAGAGCGAGGGGCTTCTTCTTCTTACAAACGACGGTGTGCTTGCCAATCGGTTAATGCATCCCAGATACGAGCATGAGAAAGAGTATGTTGTAAGAGTTGACCATGACCTGGACAGAAGAGCTATCAGCTCCATGCAGCATGGTATTGATCTTGAAGATGGAAAAACTCTTCCAGCAAAAGTACGTAAGCTTGATCCACGAAGATTCGCTATCATCCTTCAGGAAGGTCGTAATAGACAAATTAGACGTATGTGTGAAGCGCTTGGATACGAAGTTCACTCACTTAAACGCACAAGAATTTCTACTTTAAAACTCCCCCTGTCTTACCCTGTTGGAGAATGGAGAAAACTAACCACAAGAGAGATTAACGAGCTTAAGCGATCTGTTGGAATGAAGTGATCCAATTGACATCCCTCCACTGCATGATAGGTTGGTTATGCGCTAAATCGACCAGGAGGATGTATGCGCGTAAGGATCTTGTTCTCGATTTTCCAAGACGGAGAATTCGAAGAATATCTCGAGGATGTCTACGAGTACGAAGAAACCAGACAATTTGCAGAGGCCCTTGCTGGGTTCTGCAACCTGCAGAATGGGAACCGTGGCTGTGACACGAAGGATCACGTATTGATACCCTCACCGGACACTCCGACCTTGATTCCGCCTGCGACGCGCCAAGGATATGGCAGTACTTCGCTTGTGATGATCAAGGAAATCCACATTGAAGAGACCGACAACGGTGAAACTCTTCCATCCCCGCCGACAGCTTAAACGGCGGTTTTTCATTCCAATAATCTCTTGCACTTTTTTTTAGCTCATGCTAATATCTTGTCGCTACAGAACCATGGACCGGTGGTGTAGCCTGGTTAACACGTCGCCCTGTCACGGCGAAGTTCGCGGGTTCGAATCCCGTCCGGTCCGCCAGAAAATCCGCCAGCATTTGCTGACGGTTTTTCTTTTTCAAATGAAAAAGCACATCTATGTAACGGAACTCAAAACGTGAGTTGTTTCCGCTACGCAGATGCGCGAGCTTGTTTTCAGGGATTTTCGTAGCTTCGAATTTCCCTTATGAAGTTGTAGGACTCAGCTCCGAAGGCGTGTCCGCGCATGATGTCCTCGAATCCTCGGTAGGTTCGATCATGCCCACAATTGAAGGAGATCCTGTTGGCGAGCCAATAGTATCTGAACCCCTCAACCTCCACGAACTCTTCGTAGTGCTCGGGCACGAACTGAACCAATCTGCAGTTGTATCCCCTCCCTGCGGATGTGATACACAGAGTCATTGGTCGAAGATCTATCTGGGCAGCCTGCACCCACGGCGGAGTGATGTGAAAGCCCGGAGTATCGTGCGAGATCTCTCCAGTGAAGTGGTTTCGCATGATGCTCATCCTCCCCACTGGTGTGAAGTGCATGCAAAACAACCAGAACAGGAACATGCAAGCGAGCACCGCCAGCACAGAACGAACAGTGCGCTTGTAGCGAATGATGCGTTTGAACATCACTCCTCCGCAGTTGTGCTTTGAGCCCCCATCTCGATGATCTCATCGAGGAAGGTGTAGTCGCGCCCGGCGTCCTCGTAGGCGTAAGCCTTGAGAGTCTGCCGAAGTTCGCTTCCACTGTAGCTTCCAGCACCTTGATATTCGATCCAGGTGACAAACCCCTCCGGATTGAACCGAACGAGCTTGCAGTTGAGCGTACGAGCAGTCGTTGTCGATCCGCTCACGTTGGCAGTGATGCACACCTGAACTGGACGCGTATCGATCGTGTAGACCCTCACCAGGAAAGGCCATGTCGCGACGTAGCCGTCGTGATCGATCGGTGCGGTCTCTCCCGTTCTGGCGTCGAAAGTGTAGCCGAACTCGTGTACCTCGACGTAAGTGAACACCGCGACCCGCACCGTCATAGCGAGAACGACGAGCGTCATGATGGTCATGATCCCCCAGAAGAGCCCTCGTCGAAGATCGAAGAGACCGAAAATGCTCACATGCCTTTTGTCGTCGGACATCTGTATCCTCATTTCTGTGCGACTGGAAAATTCCAGCATGGCTTTTTATCATAAAATTGCACTTTTATCAATCTATTTAGGTCTTTATCAAAACAGATGTCTTCTTATCTGTCTGTTATAATCGCTTGGTATGAATGCATTAGAAATCAAAAATTTTTCAAAAAGATACAAAGACAAGCTCGCGGTAAACAACATCAACCTCACCGTAAAAAAGGGTGAGTTTTTTGGACTCCTTGGACACAATGGGGCTGGTAAGTCCACTACCATTCACTGCATTACTGGTATTGCAAAATATACAGAAGGTACCATCACAGTTCTTGACCATGACGTAAAAAATGATTATCAAGCGGCTCGTTCTTCTATTGGGCTTTCTCCTCAAGATTTTAACGTAGATATCTTTGCTTCGATTGAAAAAAGTCTTGATCATGTTGGTGGTTACTTTGGCATGCCAAAAGACCAACGTGAAAAGCGCATAACCGAACTTTTTGCCATGCTTGATTTGGAACAATTTCGTAAAAAGCCTTTTGGAGAACTTTCTGGCGGTTTCAAACGTCGCTACGTACTTGCGCGCGCGCTAATGCATGATCCTGACATGCTCATTCTTGATGAACCAACAGCTGGAATTGATGTTGAACAACGCCAAGCGCTATGGAAGTACCTTCAAGACCTCCATGCTTCTGGAAAGACGATTATTCTTACCTCTCATTATCTTGAGGAAGTTGAAATTCTTTGCTCACGTGTTGCCATAATGAACAAAGGTGAGATTATTGCTGACATGAGTAAAAAAGAATTTACAAAAAATGGAACACTTGAAGAAACCTACCTTCGCCTCACCTCAAGCACCGCATGAACATCATCAGATTAAAATCAGTCAGCAATAGAGAGATCCAGCGCTTTATTCGGATCCCTGTTCAAACACTTCTCTCCCCTTGGATCTCTGCAACACTTTACATTCTTGTGTTTGGAGTTATTATTGGAAGCCGAATTGAGTTTTTAGAACACATTTCTTATATTGACTTTGTCTTTCCTGGAATCATAATGCTCCAACTCATTGGAGGAGCTTACGGACAAGCTGCCTTTTCTCTCTTTTTTAACCGTTGGGCTAAAACCATTCAAGAAATGCTCAGCGCACCTCTTTCGTATGCAGAGATAATTGCCGGATATGTAATCGGTGCTACCATGCGAGGTCTTGCCGTTGCGCTTGGCGTATACGTTATCGCCCTTCTGTTTACAGGCGCCACAGTATCAAACGTCTTTCTATTCTTTTTCTATGTCATCCTCATCTCTGTCCTCTTTTCTCTTCTTGGTCTCATTGTTGGTCTTTGGGCAGAAAAAATGGAGCACTTAAATATGCTCCAAACTTTTATTATTACCCCTCTCATTTACGTCTCTGGTGTGTTTAATAGCATCGACATGCTTCCAGAGAGTGTTCACTGGCTAGTTCGGCTCAATCCATTTTTCTACATGGTTGACGGTATACGCTACTCTCTCATCGGATACAGTGAGAGCTCGCTTTTAGTTGGAACACTGGCACTAATATTTTTTACCACTGCCCTTTTTGGACTCGTTGTGCACCTCTTTAAGATTGGTTGGAAACTCAGACCATAGTTTGACGCATGTTTCCTTTTGTTTTAAGGTGTTTTCGCTGTGCTGAAACGAGGGATGAGCCAGCATCAGAATGACCCTCACAGAGGAAAATGAGGACGTGAGAACCAGAAAATACGAGGAACCCAGAGATGTCGTCGACGAAATGATGATTGGTGGAGTAGCTGGATCGGTCATAGTCGATACAGCAGCACTTGCAAGGAGATGTAGAACTCCTGCACACACCCCACGAGTCGACGCGATTCGTGAACTGGTCACCGACTTTGGGCCCATGGGGAACAAACTCCCTTGCGAGGGTCTGACCGCTGACTGGCTCAAACTCGACGGAGTTCAGGGTATTCGTCAGTTCCATCAATTGATCAGCTGGGCAATGGCCATCGGCTATGATCCAGACGAGATCGAGGACTGGACTGAGAACTACGAGCGCGCTGCGAACGTCTTGGAGGATCTTTCCTCCGAAATCGTTCCAAGGGCAATCGCCCTTTCGGTCTGTACAGAAGATGACACTGCTGCCTTCCAGCAGTACACCTGACTCTCTGCTACGACAAACCCGCACAATTAATGTGCGGGCTTTTCATTTGAAATTATTCAGTTTTTCTTACGTTGAATCCTTCGGCGTGAATGTTTCCATCAATGAATGCGACTCTATCACCTTTTTTGATCTCTCTTCTCTTCTTTAGTTGATTTGTTGCCCTCGAGATAAATGTCTTTTTTGACTGAGGTTTCATGACATTTGCATACACCCCCCAACGCAACGACTGTGCTCTTGCCTCGTTCTTATCCTCATAAAAAATATGTTGAGTGATCTCCGGCCTTGACTGCATTATACTTTCTGCCCATGGAGCAAGTGTGTGTGAACTAACTATCCCGTTTAACTGCCCACGCATTGCCAGTAGCTTTACCGCGTTTGATACAGCAAGTGGTGGACTAAGATTTTCTGAATTAACAATTGGAACATCATCGTATGGAGATTGTTCTGCCTCATCAATAATCTTTGTCATGATTCTAACCGCCTCAACTGGATACTTCCCTGTTGCAGACTCACCTGAAAGCATAACTGCATCTGTGTGATCAAAAACAGCATTTGCAACATCGGAAACTTCAGCTCTTGTTGGTCTTGGGTTTCGTATCATTGAATCGAGCATTTGCGTTGCAACAATTACAGGCTTCCCTGCCACCCTACATGCCTGTATGAGTTCCTTCTGCCTCACCGGAACTTCTTCTGCTGGAATTTCAATACCCAAATCGCCACGCGCAATCATCACACCATCTGCTTCTTCTAGAATCTCCTTAAAGTTCACGATCGCTTCATGTTTCTCGATCTTAACGATTATCCTTGGTTTCTTCTCTCCCTTAGGAGTATGAGTATCGATGATTTTTTTGAGCATTCGCACGTCACTTGCATTCTTTACAAATGATAGAGCCATCCACTCTACCCCCTGAGAAAGAGCAAAGACTGCATCTTCTTTATCCTTCTTTGTAAGTGCGCTCACTTTTAGTTTTGTATCTGGGAAATTCATTCCTTTGTGAGAACTGAGCATTCCTCCATTTATAACCTTCGTTTTGATTCTTGTTTTACTCACCCCCTGAACCTCTACCTCAACAAGACCGTCGTCAATTAAAATTCGTTCTTTTTTCTTTACTTGAGAATGCAAGTTTTTCAGCGTAACTGGAAACACCCCATTCTTGTACTCTTTAAAAGAAGTATCGAATTGCATCATTTCTCCTGTCTTAACTTCCACACCTTCTTTTGGAAGACTGCCTAATCGAATTTTTGGACCTTGTAAATCGGCAATGATTGGTACCCATGATCCAGTTTTCTTTTCAGCCTGCCTTACATGCTTTATCAACCTTTTATGATCTGCATGAGTTGCGTGAGAAAGATTCAACCTGGCTGCGTTCATTCCAGATTTCATAAGCATTGTTAGACGACTAATCGCCTGACTTGATGGACCGATTGTACAAACGATCTTTGTTCTTTTCCTTTGCATATTACTGAGCCGTGTATTCACTTAGAGTTATCTTAAAAATTGTCACTTCGTTTTCTCTTAAAATTGAAATCGATAAAACATCTCCTGGTCTATGTTTAGAAATTGATTCAGCTAGAGTGTGATCCTGACGGAGCTTTTCTCCGTCAACCGCAACAATAACATCCCCCTCTCTGAGCCCTGCTTCGTCTGCAGGAGAGCCTTCAAATACAGCCACTTCTGTTTCATCTGAACCACTTACAATCATTGCGCCTATTTTATATTCTGTCTCTGACCCATCTTCTGATTCTGGTGCAGCAAGTACATATCGAACACCTAACCATGGCCTTACTACACGACCAAATTCTCTCACATCTGAAACAACTCGTTTTGCATCGTTAATAGGAATCGCAAATGCAATAGACTCCCCTTCAAAACTCACTGCAGTATTAATTCCAATCACTTCTCCAAGAAGGTTGATTAATGGCCCACCGGAATTCCCTGGATTAATCGCCGCGTCGGTTTGAATGGCCTGTTCGATAACTTCTGAATTTACAGCTGATCCTGCTGTTACACGTCTGTTCATACCTGATACAACACCCTTTGTTACTGTATTTGAATATTCTGAAAGTGAATTTCCAATTGCGATAACCGTCTGACCAATTCTGATTCCGTCGGAATCTCCAATAGTTGCTACTGGAAAATCCCCACCATCAACCTGCAATACAGCTATGTCCTGGAAAGGATCTACGTCTATTAGCTCTGCCTCAAGTTCTTCTCCTTCATCTGTAACAATAAAGAACTGAGCATTTTCCTCGTCTACCACATGACGATTTGTAAGCACGAGTCCATCATCGGAAACAAAGAACCCTGTTCCACTTCCCACCTCTACTAATTGATCGTCTTGACCAGAAGAGATGTAATAAGGAGAAAATCCGTACCGTCTTTCGTACTCAAGTTCATCCCTATCTTTCTTTACCACGATACTAACCACCGCAGGAGCAACACTATCAACCACCGCAATCGTCGCGCTCTCTTCCTCGATCAACTCAACAATCTTTGAGTTTATCTCGGGCTTGAACGTGCTGCTTAACCTATTTGAAATATCACCAGGTTGTGAAAACTGAGAAAATAATAATAATGACATCACTGAACCTGACATCGCCCCAATGAGAGCCCCTATTGAAATACCAATAACCATTGCAACTGAAAATCCTGAGTCTTTTTTTGTTGATGGTTTATCTGTCATATTTATGATCGCTTTGTCTTCTTGCGTTTCTTGCTGAGTAGTTTTTTTAACTCTTTCTCAAAAGTTTGAACATCCTCAAATGATCTGTAAACAGATGCAAATCGAATGTAGGCAATTTTATCAAAAGTCCTAAGATGCTTCATTAGAATTTCTCCAAGCTCTTCTGAAGTAAGTTGCCCCCTTCTTTTCTTCTGAATATCACGCTCAATTCTGTGTACAAGGTTTTGAAATTTTCCATCAGTGTAAGGACGTTTCTCAAGATCCTTCTCAAGACCCTTGAT
>PVBE011441382.1_pt1 | contig 19852 bp, 22 predicted proteins | sample 1631181 | NCBI WGS metagenome assembly PVBE01 (sample SAMN08397723, study PRJNA350692) | Marine metagenome, whole genome shotgun sequencing project. | isolation source: water | place: Pacific Ocean | collected 2012-04 | reverse complement strand
TCTCAGTCCCGCGATTAGAATCAGCGAGAACCATTCTATATAGGTTATTAAGCCCCAGATGCCTACCATCAAGATACAAATCCATAGGTCCCGCTAGACGAACTTCTCTGTCTGGAAAATGTCTTCGTAGAATCTTCACGACTTGTTCACTAAAAGCTTCAGGTTCTCTTGGCATGTGTGTCATTATTAGATTCCTTTGGTTATCGTCCCCCAGACAGTATTTCGACATGATTACCGTCATAATGAAGATAATCACGTAAAGTTATTGATTTGCTCACTTTTTTTCTAAAAATATCGGACCTTTTACGTCTCGTGGTACCCTGTACACCATGAACAGAAATGTAGACATTAATGGAATGCCAGTTGGCACTAACACACCCCTTTTACTCATCTCAGGCCCATGTGTACTTGAGAATGAAAAAGATTCTTTTCTTATCGCTGAAGCACTACTGGAACATTGCCGTGATGCTGGTATGCATTTTATTTTCAAAGGGAGTTTTGATAAAGCTAACCGAACGAGCGTACATTCCAAACGTGGGCTTGGATTGCAAGAAGGTTTAGAAATATTATCTAAGATAAAGGAACAACTTGGAGTACCTGTAACAACAGACATTCACGAAGCTTCTCAAGCGCAACCTGCAAGTGAAGTTGTTGACGTTCTTCAGATTCCTGCTTTCTTATGTCGACAAACCGACTTACTCATAGCAGCAGCTAAAACAAACACTGTAGTTAACGTGAAGAAAGGTCAATTTTTATCCCCACAAGAAATGGAGCATGTCGTCGCAAAATTACGTGAAGCTTCATGCAAGGACATTATCTTGACTGAACGAGGCACATTTTTTGGATACAACAGACTCGTTAATGACTTTATTGGCCTTGGCGACATGATGAGCATTGGCCCACCTGTTTGCTTTGATGTTACACATTCAACTCAACTGCCAGGAGCAGGTAAAGAAACTACAGCAGGCAGGCCTGAACACGCGCTCTTGTTGGCAAAAGCAGCAACAGCTGCAGGCGTTGATGCATTATTCCTTGAGTGCCATCCAGATCCATCATCTGCTGCATCTGATGCGAGCACCATGCAACCGCTCGAGAAAATGCAGGAAATTATTTCGTCGTGCGCCTCTATTAGAAACGCAATACAAAACACAGCATTAACCAAAGGCATGTCATGACAACGTGTGACCATTGTGAACAACCTGCAATTTACCATGATGTGCGAATTATAAATGGCGTTCATAACACAACACATCTGTGCACCGAACACGCCATGGAAGCTGGCATTAGTCTTGGACCAATTGATTTATCTGTCGTGCTTCATTCTAATGAAGGAGCGATAGCAGGAGACACATCAAAAGCATGCCAAGATTGCGGCATGACAATTGCCCAATACAAAAAAACAAGTTTACTTGGATGCCCAACGTGTTATCAAACATTTTGTGATGAACTCAAATCAATCATTACACAAGTCCAGAACAACAACATACAACATATTGGTCGTGCTCCCGCCCAAGCCACTGTAGACTTAAATCGCCATTTGCAAATCCGAAGACTCTTAAAGAAATTAGAGTCCGCTGTGAGCCAAGAGGAATACGAACAAGCCGCGATACTTCGCGATAAACTTCGAGAACTTCACACCTCCGGTGAACATCATGAAAATTGACCCCGATTACAATTGCCCCTTCAACAGCGACCACACCCCCTTTGGAGATGTCGTCCTGAGTAGCCGAGCACGACTTGCACGAAACCTAGAAGGATTCCCATTTGTAAATCGTTCAACTACATCTGACTGCATAGAAGTTGCATCATTATTAAGCCGCATTTGTACTGAAAACAAATCTGACATCCAACTTGAATGGATTGAAATGGACAACCTTGACGCGATAACGACGGAGATGTTCGTAGAACGACATCTCATTTCGTCTTATCTTGCAAATTCCTCACATCCCTGTGCAATTGCCGTTGGTCCAGAACTTTCAAGGAGTGTCATGGTCAATGAGGAAGATCACATTCGAATTCAAAGCATAAGGCCAGGATTACAGCTCGACGATGTTCGTGATGATGTACATCAACTTGACCTTCTAATTGAAGAGGTAATCGCGTACGCTTTTGATGATCAGCTTGGCTTCTTAACCGCATGCCCAACAAATCTTGGAACTGGCGCACGGTTTAGTGTGATGGTACACCTTCCTGGGCTGCGGCTAGTTAAAGATTTAGAACGAGTACACCGCGCTTGCGAGGGGATGTCGCTTGCCATTCGTGGATATCGCGGTGAAGGGTCTGGAACGATGGCGGACCTCTATCAAGTAAGTAATCAAATTACCCTTGGCAACACTGAAGAACAACTTTGCAACATTCTTGCGAAGGATTTTTTGCCGCCTGTAATCGAATGGGAGCGAAAGGCACGGATGACAGTTGCAAAAGATCAATCCCAAAAACTCGATGATCAAACATTTCGATCTCTTGGCTTACTTCAAAACGCAAGAATTCTCACGCCGGAAGAAGCGATGAATAACCTGGGAAATATTCGCCTTGGCATCAACCTTGAGCGGATCGACAATATTGACATTAGCACAATAAACCAACTACTCATCGAAATACATCCTGGGCACTTACGTTGGAAATACGGCCATGAAATTGAGGGCACTGAACTCAATAAACGCCGAGCCGATCTCGTTCGCGAGAAACTAGAACAGTGAGTTCACCAAGAACAAGACTCGCCCCCTCTCCAACTGGCTCTCTACATATTGGCAATATTTGCACCTTTCTTCTAAACTGGATAATTGCCAAACAACGAGACTGGGAAATTGTATTTCGAATGGAAGATATTGATGGGCCAAGAAAGAAATCAACCGCTATAGAAGAGTCTATCGATATTCTGAAATGGCTAGGAATTGATTGGGATGGGGAAATAATTGTGCAATCAGACAGAGTTGAGTCACATAAAGCAATGTTACAAGAACTCATAAAGAAAGAACTTGTGTACCACTGTTCGCTGAGTAGAAAAGAACTCAAAAACGTTTTATCTGCTCCCCATGAAATATACACTAACAAGGGGCCAATCTACAGACCAACAGACATTAAGCTTCATAATTCCATGACACCAAATGATTCTACGAATTGGAGATTTGTTTCGAATCAAACGACGCATGTCGTTCAAGACGAACTATGTGGAACGGAGAACTACGATACTTCCCATGATTTTGTTGTTTGGACAAAAGACAACACTCCTACATATCAACTCGCAGTTGTCGCAGATGATCATCATCAACACATCACACACGTCATAAGGGGAAATGACCTTTTGCAATCAGCAGCTTGGCAAGAGCAACTATATGACGCAATGGGATGGGACAAACCTGCCTGGCTTCACCTTCCGTTAATTGTTGGAAGTGATGGAAAGAGACTTGCTAAACGTCATGGGGACTCTAGAATTTCAACATATCGAGCCCGTGGCATATCTGCAGAGCGTATCATAGGGCTCATCGCAACATGGGTATTCGCCCAGCGTGATCGAACACCTATGTCACTCCAAAAATTCCTACAAACATTTGATCACACCAAGTTGCAACCAGAGAACATTATTTTTACAAAAGAAGATGAAACATGGCTACTCGATTAACGCTTCTCTTGTGTGTTGTATTTTTTGCTCAGGGTTGCACAACTACAACGCCCACGACTACTGCGGTTGTTAACATTGGCGGAGAAACCTTCAAATTAGAGCTTGCACTTGATCAAAGTTCCAGAACAAATGGGATGATGAACCGAACGTCTATCCCTCCAGATGGCGGGATGCTTTTTGTTTTTACTGACTCAAGCGAACGTTCTTTTTGGATGAAGAATTGCTTCGTTGATATCGACATTATATTTTTGGATTCCAGAGGAACAATTACGGCGCTCCACGAAATGCCAGTGGAGCCACCACAAGGAGCAGACGAGTCTGAATGGAACTATGAAGGAAGATTAGCCAAATATTGGGCTAGAGGACCCTCACGATTCGCTATAGAGCTAACTGCTGGATCAATCAAAAGACTAAATTTGCGTATTAATGACAGAATCAAGCTCGACTTAGCACAATTAAAATCGATGGCCCGATAAGTCCCAACATCCCCCCTATTCCTCCTATTTCAACAAAAAAGAGCGTAAATCGAAATCACGCACTTCATCAGTAAGAAAACGATTCCGATGAAAGGATATGTGCCTAATCTGTTTTCTCAAAGCACAAGTGTGTTCTTATGACGAATAGACCATCTATATATATTTACGACTCTACTAAAATACATGCTTCGTTTGAATCTATTTCAAACGACTTAATGTGTAAGTGGCCAGAGGGCTTACCTCCCACATTTTCTAATGAAAGTAAGGATGTTGATGCTGCCCTGATAATTGTCAATGGGTACAAGCAACTGCTCTCCCTTTTGCCAACAATCCTTGAACTTCAATCGCTTAATGTTCCAACGGTATTGTGTTGTGATGATTATGGCGATTTATATGAATTCATTACAAAGCTTGGCATATGCAAACTTGCACACGATGCTAATGCCTCCATGATTTCTGGTGTCATATTTGGAATACTCAGTAGAAATGAGCAAGTTTCTAGACTTCGAAGCAAAGTTGGACTTGTTAAAACAATACATGGTTCACTGCAAAAAGATCTTTCTTTACTACATGACGAGCTGCAAACCGCTGCGACAGTACAGCAGGAGTTTATGTCAACAGACATAAACGACGTTCACGGGATTTCTTTCTCTTCTATCTGGCGTCCAGCAAATGTCGTCAGTGGCGATATGTATGACATAACACAATTGGATGAGGATCATGTGGCATTATTTATCGCCGATGCCATCGGTCATGGAATCACCGCCGCGATGCTTGCCATGATGCTTACGCGTACACTTGCTGCTAACCGATTCGACTCAAAATCAGGAACATTTACACAGCCAAGCAAAATTTTAAGTTCACTCAATAACGCCTTACTTGAACGTTCTGGAGATTCTGCCAGATTCGCTACAGCTGCTTACACAATTATTAATTGCAAAACAAATACTCTGACGTATGCAGGAGCTGGACACCCTCCATCATTGCTAAGTCGCATTGGACAAAATCCAGTTTTACTAGAATCAGAAGGACCACTTCTTGGAATCTTTGAACAAGACACATTCCCTCAACAAACTATCAACTTTACCTCAGGTGACACTGTGCTCATGTACTCAGATGGCTTTGAGTGCGCACTTGGAGAAAATGATAATCCATGCCAAGAGTTACCGCCGCATCTTCAATCGATGCATGCATTTTGCAATACTTCTGATGAAAATGTATTGAAGAACATCAATGTTCACCTTAATCAATCAAAAGACAATCCTGCGGAAGACGATTTAACGATGATTTGCATGCAAGCAAAAGGATCCCAGCCCTCAATTCGCTTAGCAGCCTAAGTTGATTGCATCCGACGAACGACCTGCACAACCGTTCTCGCCAAAATATCCGTTTCAATATTGACCATGTCACCTTGAGAAAGATTCCCAAGAGTTGTTTCTTGAAGTGTCGTTGGAATTAGGACAACTTCAAACCATGCCTTATCCACACTCGCGATTGTTAGTGAAACGCCTTCAATTGTAATTGAGCCCTTTGGCACAATAGTATCGCGGTCTACCTTGTCCATGCTCACACGAAGACGGCATTCCCCATCCTCAAGTAATTCCGCCTGCATAACATGCTCAACACAATCGATATGCCCCTGAACGAAATGCCCGCCCATGCGAGAATCTGACATCAACGCTTGCTCAAGATTCACCGAATCACCAACTTGAAGTGAACCAAGTGTTGTGCACTGGAGGGATTCATGAACGACATCGAATACGAGAACAATCGCTTCTTTCTCTTTGGAAGCATGCACAACAGTGAGGCAACAGCCCAGAGTAGAAATCGACGCTCCAGTTTCAGGTAATTCCGCCCAATCTGGGCATCTTAAGGTCAAACGTAGACCAAATTCCTCCTCCTGAATGGCTTCCACTACTCCAACTATCTCGATTAAACCTGTAAACATCGCATTTTCCTTATTCCTAACTGGCAGTAGTTGCCAACTTCTTCCTCAAGATTGTCTCATCTTTGAGCGTAACTTTGTAAACTTTACATTCTTAGGAGTCAATGCATGCTCAAGATATCGTTTATTCGTACTTTTACTACCACTTCACTTGTTTCACTAAGTTTTTTGCTATGTTCATTTTTTGCCAACGGCGAGCAATCTGAACAAGCAGCTGGCATTTCTCTTGATGCCTTGCAAAAATCAGGGTATCGGATGAATTGGATGAACCAATCAACTTCGAAGGGGTTACACCTTTTAACACTTATTGGTGATTCTCTTTATGCCATAGACAATGATGATTTTATTACTAGGTATAACAGCGAATCTGGTAAATGGCTGTGGTCCACCGCTATTGGGAATCATGTCTATGAGCTCCATGGCATTTCAGAATCTACAACTGATAATCGAGTCTATGTCATATCAGATGGCGCCATTTATCTCGTCGAAAAAGCAACGGGCAACTATCCAATACAAGACAATACTGAAAATAACGTATTTTCTGAAAAACGTCAGGTACTACCTCTTAAATGGACTGCTAATACTCCAGCAATAGAAGCTGAAGAATTTTACTTTGTATACGGCTCAACTGGCGGAGACATTGTTTGGTTTAACTCCGCTATTGGCTTCGATACTAAAAGATACAACGTTGGCTCATTAATTAAGACTCCACTTATTCTCGCCTCAGGGATAAGATATTCTGAAGACAATTATTCACTAGTAATAATTGCATCATCAAAAAATGGCAACGTTGTCGGGGTGGACTTAAAATCTGTGAGCCGATTATGGTCACTTCAACTTACGAGCCCCGTTACAGCCGCAGCTGCTTTCGGGACAAACTCAAAAATAATGCTTGACGAAGAGTTACAACGCACTTCAGTTTTTATCGCTGGAACGGATCAATACTTACGAGCAGTAGATTTGCATACTGGTAAACGTCGATGGAATATTCTGACAACAGCAAAACTAGTTGACCCACCCGTTTTCCTAAAAGACCGAGTCTATCAACGTATCCCAAATAGCGGGCTCGCTTCATATTTTGCATTCCCTGGACTTCTCTCTGGAAAGCAAGAATGGCTTGCAAATGATGTTTTTGGCAATGTAATTACTACAACGAAACAAGGAAAACTGGTATGTTGGGATCAAGAAAATTCGATTTTACAAATCGTTGATCCAAGAAAAGGCGGCGTTATTTCAACCCTGTCAATACCCAATATAAAGACAATTATTTCTGACAAACCTACCTATGGCTCGTTAACAGCTCTGACTAACGACAATTTGCTCTTCCATCTTGTTCCAAGACAATAAAAATGCATGGCAATATTTTAATTAGACGGGCTCTGATTTCGGTTAGTGACAAGTCTGGAATCGTTGAGTTCGCAAAATCACTTGCATCACACGATATTGAGCTTATATCAACAGGAGGGACTGCAAAAACATTACAAAACGCAGGTTTATCAGTTCTCGATGTTTCCTCGATTACTGGGTTTCCTGAAATGCTCGATGGCAGAGTAAAAACTCTGCATCCTGCAGTTCATGGCGCACTCCTTGGAGTAAGAGATGAACCTTCCCATGTTTCTGCAATGGAAGAGCACTCCATAGATCCGATTGATTTAATCTGCATTGATCTCTATCCATTTGAAAAAACTATTACAAAGCCAAATGTAACCAATGAAGAAGTGATTGAACAAATTGATATCGGTGGCCCTGCAATGATTCGTTCAGCAGCGAAGAATCATAAATACGTGACTGTCATTACAAATCCAAAACAATATGACATTGTTCTAGCTGATCTGGAAACATATAGTGGAGAAACTACTTATGAACTCCGCTCTGATCTTGCAAGAGAAGCGTTTGCTCGTACCGCATCATATGACGCCACAATCAATCAATGGATGGAAGGCTCTGCCGCTGGATTTCCCGCACAGCTTCACATTACTGGCATACTTGAACAAACCCTTCGGTATGGAGAAAACCCAGACCAAGCAGCTGCGGTATATAAGAATCAACAATTCCAAGGACCCAGTGTTGCAACAGCATCAGTCGTCGCTGGAAAACCTTTGAGCTACAACAATCTTATGGATGCTGCAGCGGCACTAGAATTGGTCCAAGATCTCCAAGCAACAATGCATCTTCCAGCTGCAGCGATTATAAAACATGCTAATCCATGCGGGGCCGCTGTACACGCTAGCCTGTCCGAAGCAGTTTCAAACGCTTGGAAATGCGATCCACTTGCTGCATTTGGTGGCATTGTTTCACTCAGTGGACACGTGGATGCATCTCTGGCAAAAACAATAGCACACGGCGAAAAGTTCCTTGAAGTAATCGTTGCTACATCTTTTTCAGAAGAAGGCATTGAAATCCTCTCCACTCGGTGGAGAAATATTCGCTTGCTCGCAATTGGCGATGAACCTAGACAACAAGAATGGCAACAAATTCGCTCCATCGAAGGCGGCATTCTTATCCAAGAGTTACATCCTGTTAAAGCAGACACTAAGCATTGGGAACATGTTGCAGGACCTGTCCCAAGTACCTCCCAACTCCAAGATGCAACCCTCGCTTGGATTGCCTGTGGCCACCTCAAATCCAATGCAATCTCTATTGTTGATCAATGTTCGCTCATTGGGGGTGGCATGGGACAAGTCGATCGAGTGTCTGCAGCAAAAGTCGCTATTGAACGAGCGGGAGAGCAACTTGCAACAGCCACTGCCCCTGTGGCGGGATCCGACGCCTTCTTCCCATTCTCAGATGGCCCTGAGTTGTTAATCGACGCAGGCGTAACATGCATCGTGCAGCCCGGCGGGAGTGTCCGAGATCAAGAAACAATCGAACTTTGTGATTCTAGAGATATTTCTTTACTCCACACGGGTGTTCGTCGATTTCGACATTGACTCACAAATTCAGAAATATATTTATGATTTCCTGTGGAGAAGATTTAAGCATGAAACTTACTTACAGTTCCCTTGCCGCCACGGCCCTTGAAAAACCAAGCTAAATTTACGTTGATTAAGGATCGATAAGTTCAACTGACCAATACGCATTGTTGAGAAATGATTTCCATGACTCATATTGCGCTTGCCCTACTCTTACACGTTGAGACTCGCATTTTGCTGGCTTGAAAGGTTGACGTATGAGTCGCATATTTGCTTGCCTTGGCGTTCTTCCGCCTTTTCTTGTATTACAGCGAAGACACGCACACACAAGATTCGCCCAAGAATTCCCCCCACCTTGAACTCGAGGGACAATGTGATCGAGTGTCAAATCAGTTGCAGAAAAGCGCTTCCCACAATACTGGCATTTATTTTTATCCCGAGCATATAGATTACGGCGAGTAAGTCGAACTTCGGGTTTAATAAATGAATCGTACATAAGCAACCGAATAATTTTGGGGACGGCAACTTCAAACGTTGGCAATTTAATCCAACTATGTTTGGCTGGCTCAAACTGTTTCTGAAGAGAAGCGACGTCCATCCAATCATTTAAGCCGTAGTTAAGATAATGGCCATCTTCGATTGAAATTATCTCAGCAGCTTTCCTGCAAAGCAATGTGAATGCTCTTCTCGCAGGAATCACGCGAATAGCGGAATACCCTCTATTTAATACTAGTACTTTTTCATCAATTGACAATACGTTTTGCATTACATCTTTCCTAGCATATTAAGTGTTGTAGCAATTTTTGTCATGACGTGGGTGCGCTGATTGTAATGTCCACTGCGTTTGATATTGGTGTCGTGAGATTGATTCCAAGGGGCATTCGTTTCCCATCTGCATCGTATGGAATATTGTCCTCGTCGATAATCTTTTGAATAGCCATTACTCCTTCGATAAGCATCTCGGGGCGAGGAGGACATCCTGGGACATAAACATCGACGGGCATACACTGATCGACCCCCTGAACGACAGCGTAGGTATCGAAAACTCCGCCAGTCGAAGCACAGGCGCCCATAGAAATGACCCATTTTGGTTCGGTCATTTGAATATAAATGCGCTGGAGTACTGGCATCATTTTTGTTGAAATACGACCTGCAACAATCATCAAATCTGCCTGTCGTGGGCTGAATCTGAAAACTTCGGCTCCAAATCTTGCTAAATCGTACCGACTGGAAGCAGTGGCCATAAGTTCGATTCCGCAACAAGCCGTTGCGAAAGGCATTGGCCAAACACTTGAGCGTCTTGCCCAATTGATGACTCTGCTTACTTGTGTAGTCAAATAACCGTCTACAGGAATTGCTTCTTCGAGTCCCATGCTCTGTACATAATACAACCTGTCGCACTGCTCGGGGCAATTGCGACAGGTCTCGCATGAAGTAATCGTATTGAATCATCACTCGAACCGCTTATGCAGCTGAGCCATATTCTGCGCTGTTTGGTTCAATCGTAAATAGTCGATCGAGTCTCATCATTTGAAACAGTTCTTTCAAGTTACATGTCAATCCAACGATTGATGTTGGTGCTTTGAATTGTTCAGCAGTATTTCGAACATCAATACACATTCCAAGGCCTAAACTTGAGACAAATTGAACCTCGCTGAAATCAAGAACGAGTGAAGAAACTTTATTGCCATACTGCTTCAGTTGTGTGTTTATTGCATTTGCAATAACTGGAGCCTCTCGTTCGCCAATACGAGGCCCTACGATGCATGCATTCATCACGCCTTTTGTAAATGAAATATCGACGAAAAGAGATTGTCTTCCATTTGTTCTGTTATTTTGGTATGTTCTGTTCATGGCTTTTTTTTCGGTCATAATTGGGCTCCACTTTTGTGTACTCAATGAAAACCGCTTAAAAAACCGATTCTTTCACCATTTTCTATTTTTTTATTTATCGGGCCTCTATTTCAAGCTCAGAAGTGGACACTTGTTGAAGGATTGCTGATACCTGCAACCCAAGCAAAATGAAGAGCCACATCAAATAAACCCAAAACATGAAGACTGGAACAAGCCCCAATGATCCATACATATGACGAAGTGACAAGGCATTATTTACATAAAGCCCAAGGGTTGCCTTGCCAACTAGGAGAAGAATCGTAGAAATCAACGCGCCTACGAGTAGAGGTTTAAAATCAAGCTTAACCGTTGGCACCATGCGATACAAGAAAAGGACCGAGAGCCAAGCAGGAATAAAATTTAAGATGCTTTCAAGACTCCATTGCAACGTGCCCCAAAGCATGAACGAAGATAAAATAGAATCGAATTGGCTATCAAGCCAAAAAACGACGGCAAGAAGCACTGGCCCAAACGTAAGCACAAACCAATACAAAGGCAATCTCCTGAGCCATGATCTACCCCTCTTTGCTCTACAAATGACATTAAAACATGTTTCAATATCGACGAGCAATGCAATTGCAGAATAGACCAAGACGAGTAGGCCAACCCACGTTAATGCCGCAATGCTGACATTCATGCCACTTGAAACAATTTCAGAAAGCCAACTTCCAAGAGTCACAATTGTTCCGCTCTCAGAGATTTCGAGTTGCACCTCGTTTAATCCAAGAGCGCCAATTGAATTTTGGAGAAAATCTTGGAAACGATCTGCCCCCATAATTGCTTTTGCAACACCAGCGCCAACAACGGTCACTGGAAGCAAGCCAAAGAGCGTCCTGTACGTTAACGACGCTGCCATCATTCCCGCACGATCTTGAGAAAGTTGTCGAGTCCCCTGCCTAATGACATTCCAAGTAAAACGGACCAATCGTTCCCAACGGTTCAACTCTTCGAATGGGTTTGCAATTGCAGAACGTAACCAATTAAGTATAGATTTAATTTTCATATATAGGGTAGACTAGTCAAAATGGCCTGGAACACAAACGAGAAGACGCCAAATCATGACCCAACTGCTCCTTTTCGCGATTCAACCCATGGCGAGCGGCTCCAACGCGTAATGGCAGCTGGAGGAATCGCTTCAAGGCGAAAGTGTGAAGAATTGATTGAAGCTGGAAAAGTCAAGGTAAACGGCATTCGTGTCGATTTTCTGCCTGCTTGGGTAAATCCAAAAGTTGACAAAATCACAGTCGTTGACCAAAAACTTAATTTGCATTCTGACTCCGTCTACCTTATGTACTACAAACCAAGAGGGATTATTTGCACAATGGACGATCCAGAGGGACGTCCTTGTATTGGAGATATTGTTTCTCACCCCTCAGGAACCAGAATTTTTCCGATTGGCCGGTTAGACATGGACAGCCAAGGGTTACTCCTTCTCACGAATGACAATATTCTTGCCAATGAACTGACACATCCAAAGCATGGGATGAGTAAAACCTATGAAGTCACCGTGAGAGGAAAACTTACAGAGGAAACGATCCAGAAACTTCAAAAGGGTATTTACCTCGCTGATGCACATACTAAGCATGACTCAAGCCGAGGAGGAAAACGTGCAAGTATCGAATCTATCGAAGTAGTTCGCCACGATCGGGATCGAACACTTTTGAAACTCACACTCAAAGAAGGTAGAAATCGGCAAATCAGAAGGATGCTTGCCGTAGTGGGGCATCCAGTCAAACGACTGCGTAGAACGCACATTGGCGAAGTTGCACTAAAAGGGCTCAGCCCCGGTCAATGGAGAGACTTAACTCCCCAAGAGGTTAATGTTCTCCAACATTCAATTCGTCGTTCGTAACTTCTTCCTTGAGTAAGGAAATAGTAATCGACCCAAGTTGATCATCTTGCTGCACTGTGATTCGCCGGAGTCTTACGAGTTCAAGTGTTGCCAAAAACATACCCACTCGTTCAGGTAATGTGAGCCCTTCAAACGTTGATTGCAGTGTTATATGTTTCTCGCTACTGCGGGCAAGTCTATCGACAAGATCTTCTTGGCACAATTCAATTGGAATATCATCAAACGCAACATGATGCTCTCCAAGTCGTGTAAAGTCGATTGCACTAGCGATGTGCTCATAGGCATCAGAAAGATCAAGAATATGAATATCATCGAGTTCAAGCGAGTGCTCTTCATTAATTTCATTTTCCTTTTGAATACCAATTGTTGCTTCAAATCGCAATGCAAAGGATGCCCGCCTTATATCCAGTTGCTCAGAAGCTGTCCTAAAACGCTGAAAGGCGAGCAATTGTCGAATCAAATCGCCTCTTGGATCGGAAGAGTCATCATATGATTCTTGATCGACTTCATCCTCATCAATCTGGCTTTGCGGGACAAGAGATCGAGATTTGATTTCGATGAGGGTTGCAGCCATCACCAAAAATTCTCCAGCCATTTCAACATCAACGGAGGTTGAATGACGCAATATCTCAAGATACTCATCCGTGATTTTTGCGATTGGGATGTCGTGAATATCCACCTCAGAACGGCGAACGAGATACAAGAGCAGGTCTAAAGGACCATCAAAGGCCTCTATTGAGATTCTGAACTGTTCTTGTGGCATGTTCATAAGGCGAAATTGTACCCTCATGGGTACAATACACATCATAGTTTATGAGCACCTCCCAATCACAAACAAATACTGGATTATCTGCAGAACATGATTTCATCGCACAAGCACTCAGGGCAGAGCTGAAAGCAATCGAAGCAGTTTTATTAAGAATTGAATCCTCTCCAGCCCAAGCGACCAAGTGGTCTAATGCCGTTGATATCCTTGAAAAATGTAAAGGACATGCAGTCTTTAGTGGGATGGGAAAGTCTGGGCTTATTGGCGCAAAACTCTCCGCAACATTTTCTAGTATTGGCCAACCCTCGCATGTCGTCCATCCCACTGAAGCCGTTCATGGTGATCTTGGCTCTATACGTCGCAACGATGTTGTCATTTTGATGAGTTATTCTGGCACAACAGAAGAGGTTGTAAACCTAGCAGCGATACTTCGTACCGATGGCATCCCCTGCATTGGCATATCAAAAGAAGACGATACCCCCCTTGCAAAACTATGTAATTCTCATATAGCAATTGGCTCGCTCAGTGAAGCATGCCCTTTGAATCTTGCGCCCACTGCCTCGACAACAGCGACACTCGCAATAGGAGACGCGCTTGGACTTGCTCTTTCAAGACGAAGAAATTTTACTGCAGATGACTTTCATAAACATCACCCAGGCGGAATGCTCGGCATAGGACTCAGAGCAATTACTGAAATTATTCGTTTTAAAGTTGGCGAGAATCTTATTGCAGTTAATGAAGTATCAAGTGTTGGCGAAGCGCTGCAACTCGCTCGGCCGAATGATGGAAAACGGAGAGCAGGAGCAATTCTTCTCGTCAATAGCGAAGGCGTATTAACTGGGATATTTACTGACGGAGATCTACGTCGCCTTGTAATAGACGAAGAAAATCCAATGGAGAAAATCATCGGAGAAGTCGCAACAAAAAATCCTCGGAGACTACCTGCAACTGCTCTTGTTCGTGATGCGCAACAGCTTGTCACTGAGCATAGAGTTGATGAGATTCCAGTGGTCAATGAAGAAAATATACCATTAGGGCTTATTGATGTTCAAGACTTAATAGCCATGAAAGTAGTATCGGAGTAATAAGCCATGTCTGTAATTGTCGCAATCCGCAAAGATAATCGTATCGTCATGGCAGCAGACACCCTTACAACTTTCGGTGATTCTGAGCAGATGCCCCAAGAAAATGCAAGAACTGCAAAGGTTGGGCGTATAGGCGACTCTCTGATTGGCGGAGCTGGCTGGGCAGTGTATGACGACATTCTGAATGATTTTTTGTCTACTCGGCCAACCCCAGATCTCTCAAGTTCTAGAAACATATTCACTTTCTTTCTCGATTTTTGGAGAGCACTCCATGAACATTACACCTTTGTGAATGACCAGGCCGCGTCAACAAACACTCCATTTGGAGATCTTGATTCAACATTTCTAATTGCAAATACCGGCGGAATTTTTACAGTAGCGTCTGACCTTGGCGTAACACCTCTCAACAAATATTACGCAATTGGCTCAGGTGGAGAATATGCCATTGGTGTTCTATATACTTTGTACGACCGAACAGAAGATATTGCCTCTATTGCAACTGATGCAGTTAATGCAGCTATCGCTATGAATTTTCAATGTGGCGGAACGGTTGACGTTCTTCAACTTACAACATGACTACTTCATTAAATATAAAAGTTTTAGCCCTAGATGTAGATGGCGTTTTAACAGATGGGAAAATCGCTTTTTCTGAAGGAGAACAATCAGAAACAAAATTCTTCCACGTACATGATGGGCTAGGAATATCGCTATGGCAAAAGGCGGGCTTTCACACAATAATTATTTCTGGAAGAGCAGCGAAATGCGTTGAATTGCGAGCAAGAGAATTGCAAATCCATCATGTCAAACAGGGAAGCGTCGACAAGGTTGCCGACATAGACATATTTTTACAACAAATTGGCTGCACTCCCGAAGAAGTCTGCTTTGTAGGAGACGATTTGGGAGACATCTCAGCTATGCAACATGTTGGATATTCCATTGCTGTTCAGGATGCCGCCGACGAAGTAAAAAACATTGCTGACTGGACTACCAAAAGAAATGGCGGATGTGGGGCAGTACGCGATGCCATTGAACATCTCATGAGAGCTAACAATTCCTGGGACAACATGATTTCACTATTAGAAATGGAACACGCCAACCAATGAATGGATTCATTGCATGAGTACCAACGAAAATCAACTTGAATCACAAAACAAAAATGCTAGCAAACGGCTCGCGTGGATTGTTGTTGGTATAAGTTCTGCATGTTGCGTGCTCCTTCTTGTGGCTCTTTTCATGCTTAGCGATGATGGAAAAACTAAAAACAAGACTACTCAAAATGAAGACATTATCGATCTTCTTTCATCGCCTAGGAAACAAAGGGACACTTCATCTCAAACCACTTCAAATATTGGTATAGAACTTCCGCTTGGGGGGTGGGTTCAACAAACTGACACCGCAGGCAATCTAGAACAACAATACCGTTGCAAAGCACTTGACCCTGATCCAATTGACAAAAGCGATGGATGGATTGAAATGAAATATCCCGAGATAGAGATGTACCTTGGGAATGATAAACTGGTACGAATTTCAGGTGATACTGCAATTGCAAACGCTCCAAACCGAGCGCTAGAATCAGGGGAAATACTGGGCAACGTAGAAGTCAAAATGTTTGAGGTTGAAGAATTAAGCAAGTCAGTTTTTCCAGAACCGATTATGGTCCTTAAAACGCACAATGCAACCTTTGACAATTTTCTTGGTGAAATTACTTGCCCAAACGATGTTAACATCACTTCGCCATCGCAAACGCTAGTTGGGCGCTCACTATCTTTGCGATTTAATGATAAGGAAGAACGAATTGAGTATCTACATCTAAAAGAACTTGATTACATTGATTTTCTGCCTAACACTTCTTCGAAAACTCAAAGATCACTACCAGTTGCCCATACGCAACCTCAGCCCAGGCAAAGCGAACCTAAACACACTAATCATATAAATAATGTCAAAGCTGCCGCTGTTGGAAGTGACCTTGAATATTACATCGTCACATTATCTGAAAACGTCAAAATACAACAAGGCAATCAAACAAATGGTCGCTTTGCACGTGGTAAAACTCTTACAATAGCTTTCTCAAATAAAAGCGAATCATATTCAAAACAGAATACAAACAACAACGAAAGGTTTGCCCCAATGCAAGCTCCCTATTTGGCACAATCAATACCTCTTACGCTAGTTGTAACTTCTTTAGCGATCATTGAGCCACCTCTTGATGAACAGCGAACACGAGTCACCTGTGATGGAGGGCTCACCATGATCCCCCTTGATGAACCATCGCATATTCCATCGACTCCAACTGACACGCGAATAGAACTTTTTGCCTTCGATGATGCTCCAGCACAACTTATTGACACTACCCAAAACATGGAAGCATTCGGTTCAGTACTTCGCTATGAATTGCAGGAAGACAGAAGCGATCTTTTTGGTGAGCCTGCCTCACTACTCATGGGCGACATGTTCACTTCTGCAAATCATTTATGGCTAGCTAGGGATGACGGACGTGGTGGAGTAAATGGTGAAGGCACAATGGTCTCTAGAGATCCAGAATCTACTGGCACTTCTCTAAAATGGAGTGATAATGTTGACTTCACGTTTAATTCAACGGAAGACAACAAGGATGGTTCATTAAATGAGGTTATTTGTCATGGAGACGTAGTTCTTTCTGACCAAGGAAACTTTGTTCAGTGCGAAACTCTCACTGTAACATTTTCTAAAAACTCAAATGGAACTACGTCCCCCTCACTTGCAATTGCAAATGAAAATGTAAAAGCAATTAGCGACGCTCAAACAATGTGGGCTAACGAAATGCGTGTCTCATTTAGTAGCATGCCATCAGCAACTGACAGTAATTCGAATGATGAGTCCATGTTTGGCGGCTCAAAAGCAGACAAAATGAAGGCGATTGGCGATGTTCAAATTTTGCTTCGCGACGGCGGCAGGGCTTTCTGTGAAAAGCTCGATGGGAACATTGCACAAGACACCGCATTACTCAACGGCAACGTAGTTATTGCGTATGAACGTATGTTCATGAATCGCGGCGAGTCTGCTTCCTTAATCCTCGACAGAGAGTCTGGCAAGGGCAAATGGGCTGGTCCAGGACAAGCGTTATTCTTAGATTCACCAATTGATGTCTCGCAAGACCATCGCATCAAAAGGCCAGATCTAGAATCCCCTTCTGCGCCCAAGGGCAAAAAAAAGATTTCTATGCGTGCAAACTGGTCTAAAGAAATGAATCTTGACCAGAAGTTTAACGATAGCGCAGGATCAATTGATTTAAAAGGCACAGTGGATGTCCAATCTCAACGAACAAAACTTGAACGCAGTAAAATGACTGGTGAAACTCTGCGGTTTGAATTCGCAAAATCAGCTCAAAATTCTGACGCAGAAAAAAAGGAACTCGAAACAATTATTGCTATGATTGACGCTCAAATAGAGCATCGCACTTGGCAGGACCTTTATCCAGATTTACCACCTGTCGTGTATTACGTTGGCGGAGATCATCTTGAATTTAATTTGATAACTCAAGAAACTCTTGCGGTAGGGAACGGCGAACTCGTCTTGCGAGATCCAAGAGAAGCTAATAATACGTTGCACCAATCTGCACTCGCTGGAAGAGGGACGACTCGCTTCACCTGGGACAATCAACTCGTCTCAACTCAACTTGAGAACAATGAATATCAACTTGAAATGACTGGAAATGTTGAAATGGTTCATAAAGGTATCGATGGCTCAATTGGGATGTTGACTTCGGACAAAATCGAAGCCATTGCAATTGACCCAAGCAAAGTGCATACTGACGAGAACGGCGGTAATCAACTTACACTTCGAGGCCTAGATTTACAGAAACTCATTGCAAATGGAAGTGTCTATGTTGCAACTGAGACAAAACGTGTTGATTGCGATTCCTTTGACTACGACCTAATCACAGGGTTTGCGACACTAAGCGCATTAGAGAATCGAAGTGTTGCAATTATTTCAGGAAATTCGCCCTACCCAGTAAGAGCTTCAAGCATCGTCTGGAATATGGACCCAACAATTGATACCATCACCATTCGTGACCTACAAGGCACTAGCAACAACTGAATAAGTTACAATTCGACTCTATGACTACAGCGATAAAACATCCAACTCTAACGCGTATTAAAAAGTGCCTCAGCGACACGCGCTTGTGTGCTACTGTATTTCGTGGAAACACGACAATAGTCGCTGAACCGAGTGATGTACACAGCGTTTTACGATTTTTGAGAGATGATCCAGATTGCAACTATGATTTATTATGCGACGTGACTGCTGTTGACTATCTCGACTACCCTTCAAAAACAGTTGGTCGTTTCGCCGTTATTTGGATACTTACGAGCACAGAAAGTTCACAACGAATCCAAGTAAAAACATATCTAAACCCAAGCAAGGATACTTCTGGGATTGAGGATGATCCAGCATTGCACATCGACACGTCAACAGACATTTGGCTCGGAGCGGAATGGAGGGAGCGTGAAATATTTGACATGTTTGGCATCCGTTTCGACAATCACCCTGATTTACGTAGGATATTGCTTTGGAAGGACTTCCCCGCCCATCCACTTCGAAAAGATTATCCGCTGCATGGTCGCGGCGAACGAACAAACCTTCTTACGATTGAACGAGACGAAGCATAATTAGTCTCCACGGTACACACAACGACACGTACACGTTTCCTCGACTGCAATTTCAAAAAGCTGTGGCAATTTTGACTGCAAACGATTCCAAATCCATTGTGCAAGCACTTCACTAGTAGGGTTTTCAAGACCTTCAATTTCATTCAAGAGATAGTGATCAAGCTGTTTTTCAAGTGGAGCGAATGCTTCTTTAATAATGCCATAATCCATCACCCAACCAGAATGTGCATCCACTTCGCCATCAACAACAATTGTCACTCTAAATGAATGCCCATGCATACGCCCACATTTGTGGCCTTTTGGGACATTCGGCAACCAATGCGCAGCTTCAAATCGAAATGTTTTTTCTAGTCGCATAGTTCTATTTTACACGCCGCGAGCATCTGGCTCCCAAACATAACGGTGAAGTTGCAAATGTAAGCGAATTTTCTCGCCTGAATCTAAAATCCAATCTGCTAGTTTATGCGGCGGGAGTGCTTCACTCCCAGCAATAGATTTATTTCCTTCTTGATACATCACAGGCGAGAAATTAACCGCCTTAACGAGAGCAAGTAAAGAATGCGTTCGAACCATTGAGATTGACCAATCGAAATCCTCACGGCAAGTTATGACAAACTTCACTTCATCCATATCGCAGAGTTGTGCGTAATTA
>PVBE010359883.1_pt1 | contig 19852 bp, 17 predicted proteins | sample 1631181 | NCBI WGS metagenome assembly PVBE01 (sample SAMN08397723, study PRJNA350692) | Marine metagenome, whole genome shotgun sequencing project. | isolation source: water | place: Pacific Ocean | collected 2012-04 | reverse complement strand
CGGTGAACTTGCCACCGGAGGTTGAAACACCGAGTCTGGTGATGAAGGAGGCGCGAAAGAAGAAGCGGGGAATGATGAAGTCCAGGTCTGATTCTTCTATCGCGACCACTTTTGGCGAGGAATACCGGAATTTTGAGATGGAAGATCCGGTCCCGGTTCCGCAGCGCGGCCGAGCCGAACAGACGGTCTCGGAAGTGGCCAAGCAAGCTCCTGCGAACACGCAGATCACCGAGAAAAAGCTCCTTGAACTCACCGACGCTGGTGGATGCTCAAACTCTCTTCTCGAGAATTTCTTGATGCAAGAAGATCACCAAATGGATACGGAATCCCCACTTTTTACCGATAACTTTACGATGTACGATTTCAAAGAAGGCGAGATCGTCCAAGGTAGTGACTTTTCAAGCCTTTTTTAGAAACAAGTACCATAAGCCAACATTGCTCACTGTCGTTTCACCTGCCGACAGTGGTTCTACGTTGAGCCCGAATCTTTAGATTCGTACAATAACTGTGTTAATCTGTAAAGTAACATACATTCACGCGACTTCACATGACGCCTTCCCACTCCATTGACACCAACGTCGCCGTGTAACGACAACTTTGAGACGTACATAACAGTTTAAAATGCACACAGCTCAGCCTTTCGATCACAAATTATTATACTCTAGACGCGTTCATTTACGGGAAAGAAGGACTAAGGCAGCAGAAGCTAGAATGTTCGCATCAATCTCTACAATCGCGAGTTGAGAACATCCATGACAGCCCCGAAATCATCCTTCACGATCACCGGCGGGTTGGCGTACTTGGACTCGAGCCCTTCGAGCTTCTTCTCGTGGTACGCAACCTTGCTGTGAGTAAACTTCAAGCCGTGAGCCGTACTGATAACCACCGTTCGGTCACTGGGAGCGATCACTTGCTGCGCACGAAGCTTCTTCAACGCGGCGAGCGCAACACCGGTGTGCGGGCAGTTGAACATACCTGTCAAATCGGCCTCGGCGGCAGCGTCCATCATTTCCTCCTCCGTGGCCTCTTCAACGATACCGTCAGTTTCCGTGAGCGCATAAATCGCGCGATCGATGGAAACAGGATCACCGATTTGAATGGCGGAAGCGAAAGTCGGCTCAGCCTTCACGGCTTCGAACTTATCCCAGCCCTTTTTGTAAGCGCGGTAAAGCGGGTTGGCGTTCGCAGCTTGCGCAACGACCATACGAGGAAGTCTGTCGACAAGTCCAAGGTCCTTGCACATCTTGAAGCCCTTGAAGAAGGCGTAGACGTTACCAAGGTTGCCACCCGGAATGATAACGTAATCAGGGACTTCCCAGTTGAATTGTTGGCAGATTTCAATCGCAGCAGTCTTTTGGCCTTCGAGGCGCAACGAGTTCAAAGAGTTCGCCAAGTAGATCGGGAGCTCCGCGGTGACCTCACGAATAAGACGCATACAACCATCAAAATCAGTATCAATCGACAGCACGAGGGCGCCGTTGGCGATCGGCTGCACGAGCTGGGCAACAGAAATCTTATCCGCCGGGAGGAAGACAATAGAAGGAATACCGGCTGCGGCGGCGTAAGCGCTGAGAGCCGCCGACGTATCACCCGTGGACGCACAACCGACAGCAGAAAGGGGCTTGCCCATCTTGCGCATTCGGTTCACTTGGGAAACTAAAGCCGTCATACCGAGATCCTTGAAGGAACCAGTGTGGGAGTTACCGCATTGCTTAACCCAGAGGTCGTTCATACCCAAGTTCTCTCGCCCGTAACGCTCGGCCCAGAACAAGTTGGAGTTACCTTCGAACATGGACACAATATCTTCGTCCGCAATTCCCGGAAGGACCCATTCCTTCTTACTCCACACACCAGAACCGTACGGCCACGTGGTCTTACCGACCCGCTCATCGAACAACGCCTTCCAGTATTCCGGAGGGTAGATCGAGAGCGCCTCCATGTCGTGGGTCACGTCGAGCAAACCGCCAGACTTGCTTCTGTAGATGATCTCATCCAAGGAGTACTCTTCGCTGGCGTCACCCGCGAAAGGGGTGAACTTGGCGTTGAATAAGTTCGCCTTCTCCGGCGCACCCATCCGCGCGGCGGCTTGGCCAAACTCGGCATCCGTTCCCGCGCGAGTCGTGACCGCCGCGCGCATCGCGCGGCCGACACGGTTCTCACTCGCGCGCTTTCCTCGCACCACTTTCGCGTTCGCGACGGATCGTCGCTGCGAGAGCATCACGCTCGACGTCACCGTCGACATCGCTCAACACAAACTCGGGTCACACAGTAGGGATGCGACGACGACCCCACCGAGGCGGTGTTCGCGCGTTCCTTCGCGGGTGTCACGCGTGAAGCTCTCTCGATTCGGGCGCAAGAAGGTCGAACGTCGATCAATGCGGCGTTCGATGCGTCTTCCTTCCCTCGCACGTCTCGGTGTACCGCACGCGCGCGCGAAACCCGAAAAAGCTTTGAAACGAAACGAAAGGGTCGGCGTCGGCTCGCGGGGTCGAGCCGGGCCGAATGCGATAGGGTTTGGGCACGCGATGCATGTTTTATTTGCGTATCGACGTGCTCGTGTATGGGTGAAAGAAACAAAGTCTCGCGAGAATGGAGCGTCGAGTCGAGGGATGATGGGTTGCGACGAGTCACGAATCGCCGAGCCGACGACCGAGGCGCCTCGCCCGCGTCGCGCGTCGATCGATGGTGACGTAGGTCGTCGACGTGGCGTCCCTCCAAACGAACGCGCGACCATGTCGACGGCGACGGTGAGAGTGACGGCGACGACGGTGATGGAGACGAGAGCTTCGTGGAAGCGTTCGTTTCAGACGCGGGTGACTCGCACGAGACCGACGATGGGGGGAGCGAGCCGCATCGCCGTCGTGACGCGCGCGGGTGGGAGCGGCGGGCCGAAGAAGCTTCTCAGAGAGAATGAAAAGGATGCGTGGTTGAGCGAGATGGAGCGCGAGGGGGGTAATCCGCTCAAAGACCCCATGGCGTTGATCGGTATCGGTGGTATCGCCGTCCCGTTCATCATCTTGGCCGTCGCGAGCGTCGCCGGGTTCATCGGTAATTAGAGTCTAGAGGAAGAGGTTATCAGAGAATTTGTTGTTGTTTGAATGTGATGAGATGTTTCTTCTATCGGCGTTTATTATTTTGCGTTACAACAGCGGCGCGCTTGACGTTACATGAGTGATTGCGTTCTGTCCGTCTCTGGCGGGATGTCGGCGATGGATTCCAGCAAGCTCTGGAACTCCAAGGATGAGCGCCCTCGACGTCGGCGCCCTCGTTTTATTAGTGCTTGATCTTTCAGAGGTGTGATGGCGGGAGATTTGAGCGTTTCCTCGGTGTCGATGAAGCAAACACTAGCTGTGTGAGCGTTCTCGTCCAGGTTCCCGGAGAAAATGCAGACTTCATCTTCCAGTGGATTGTCTAAGAATGCGTCCTCCTCATTCAAAGATATGTCTTCTGGCGCGCCACCGTCATCGTGTAACCAACCGAAGAAGGCGTGCTCGAGTTCCAGCTGCGCCGTGTCCTCGCTGTCCAACAAACCCATCGGTATGTCTATCTCTGCGGATTTAACACCTCGTTTCGCGCCCTTCTTTCCCTTGTCATTGCGAGACGAAGCGGCGGCGAGCTTCTTCTTTGTCCTCGGCGCCGGCTTCGGAGCTTCTTCATCGGTGAACTCGCGTCGCACAAATTTCGCACACGCCGCGTTGAAGCCCGTGAGTTTGCCTGTATCTTTATTATTGAGTCGTCGCATGCCTCGACGACGCCCTCTGACACCGTCGCGCTCGATCGAACGCGCGGTTACCAGGTGGTTACACCAATTCACGGATAACGACCGAAAACGCACGCGCGCGCTAGATTCGGACATTCGGATCGAGGTCTCGCCTCGACCTCGCCTCCGTCGCGCCTCGGCGGCGTGCGTGGATCGACGGCGACGGGGCGAAGGCGGTACATCGTCGCGCGCGAGGGTGATCGCGCTCGTTTGGAGACGAACGCGAAGACGAACGCGGTGCGTCGAAACGGCCCGAGGAAGCCCTTCGAGCGGTGACAGAGCGACCGAGGCGGCGAAAGGAAGAACCCGATGGCGAACGAGGGCGAGGAGCCCAAGCCCAAGCTCAGCGCCGAGGCGCCGAGTTTTAGCTTTAATCCGTCCGCGACGTCGTTTGAATTCAAGCCGAGAACGGTGAAAGCGGTTGCGCCCGCGGACGATGGTGCCGCCCCGCCGCCGCCCGCCGGGGCGCCTCCGGCGAAGGCGGTGTCGCTCTCCATCGGCGGACCCGCGAAGGAGGTCACCATCGGCGCGCCGGCGAAAGCTAAAGAGATCACCATCGGTGGTCCAGCAAAGGCTGTGTCGCTCTCCATCGGCGGACCCGCGAAGTCAGTCAGCATCGATGGCCCGACAAAGGCGAAAGAACCGGAAGCTGCGGCTGAAAAAGCCCCCGCGGCGGAGAAACCGGAGGCCCAAGTTGAAAAGGTCGCCGCCAAGGTTGCGCAAGTCGTGATTGAGGAAGATCCGGTCGACGACGTCGAAGATGAGACTTTCGATCGTCGCGAGCACTTGAACCTCGTGTTCATCGGCCATGTCGATGCGGGTAAGTCTACCATCGGTGGACAGATCCTATTCTTGTCCGGCATGGTTGACGATCGCGTCATTCAAAAGTACGAGCGAGAAGCAAAGGAAAAGAATCGGGATTCATGGTACATGGCTTACATCATGGACACTAGTGAGGAAGAAAGATCAAAGGGTAAGACTGTTGAGGTCGGTCGCGCCCACTTTGAGACCGAAAAGAAGCGCTACACCGTTCTGGATGCACCGGGACACAAGAACTATGTGCCAAACATGATTGCCGGGACGGCACAAGCTGATGTCGGTGTGCTCGTGATTTCGGCGCGTAAGGGTGAGTTTGAAACCGGATTTGATAAAGGTGGTCAGACCCGCGAGCACGCCCAGCTTGCGAAAACATTAGGAGTCACAAAATTAGTTGTCGTGGTCAACAAAATGGACGATTCGAGTGTTGAGTGGGATAAGGGTCGTTACGATGAAATTGAAAAGAAGATCACTCCGTTCTTGAAGCAGTGCGGTTACAAGGTTGACACAGACGTTCATTTCGTGCCGATCTCTGGTTTGACCGGGGCGAACATGCAGAAGAAGGTTTCGTCGGATGTGTGCCCTTGGTACGAGGGGAAGTCGTTCTTTGAAACTCTCGATGACTTAGAGCCTCTTCCAAGGGATCCGAAAGCTCCGGTGCGCTTGCCGGTCATGGACAAGTACAACGAAGCGGGCGCCATGGTGATGGGTAAGATCGAATCCGGAACTTGCCGCACGGGACAAACTCTCATGTTGATGCCGAACAAAGCCCCGTGCAAGATTGCAACGATGTTCCGCGATGAAGTCGAGTGCACGAAGTGCTTGCCAGGGGAGAACGTCCGTCTGAAGCTCACGGGTGTGCAAGAAAGCGATATTCAGCCCGGCTTCGTTTTGTGTTCTGCCAAGGATCCGATCTTGATTTGTGAAGAGATCGAGTGTCAGCTTGCGCTGCTTGAGTTGCTCGAACACAACTCTGTCTTCACGAAGGGCTACAAGGCCGTCATCCACATTCACACCGCCACGGAGGAAATCGAGGTTACGAAACTCGTTTCTGAAATCGATACGAAGACTAGAAAGCCTAAGGAAGGTAAGCCTAAGTTCATGAAGAGTGGCAGTCTCGGGAACGTGCGCCTCAGATTTGCCCAGCCGGTGTGCGTGGAAAAGTTTGCAGACTTCGCTCAGCTCGGTCGTTTTACCTTGCGCGATGAAGGTAAAACTATCGCCATTGGCAAAGTCACCCGACTTAAGCCCAAATCCAGTGATTAAATCGAATTGACTCGTAGAGATGCAACAACTAAACGAAGCACAACACGCCAGAGCCCGTCTCCCAGCAGCGCGCTGAACATGCTGGGGGCCCTTCGAAATATCGCCCGACGGTCGCGTCATGGCGCGCTCACGCGATGTAGGCGAGACTACATCGCCCTCAGCGCGGGAAACGGCGATTTCGGGCGTCTCGGTCACGGCACCCACTTCGCCGAAGCGGGCGATGCGTCCTTCCGCAGTTCTAACTACTTCCATCCCGTCCAAGGTTTGGAAGACATCGACGTCCGAGCGGTCGCAGCCGGGGGAGCGCACTCGGTCTTTCTGGCCGCCGGTGGATACGTGTTCGCATGTGGATTGAACGACTGCGGTCAGCTCGGGCAACCAGCGAGTATTCCGTTCGCCAGTGAAGCGATGCTCGTGCCCCTGGACGTGGAGGTGACACACGTAGCCGCTGGAAATAATCACACACTCTGCGTCGATGTAGACGGTGGGGTGTGGGCGTTCGGTAAAAACGATAGCGGCCAGTTAGGAACGGGTCGTCAGGGTGATTTTTTTCCGCAGAAGATTGATTCTTTGGTCGGAGAAGCGCGCATCACGCAGGTGGCCTGCGGAGCGGAACATTCTCTGGCGTTGTCGTCCAGTGGGCAGGTTTATTCGTGGGGTTCGAGCGTAGACGGCGTGCTCGGCCACGGTTCTGAGACATGGAACAAAAGCTGGTTTTATCGCACCGCCAAAACGGAGATGACGCCGAGATTGATAAGATCGCTTAGAGAAAAAATAGTGTCAACAGTTGCGGCGGGCCACGTGCATTCAGCGTGTGTGGACGACCAGGGAACTTTATATACGTGGGGTCAAGGGCGCTTCAATCAACTTGGACGAGGAACCAAGTTTATAGATCATGAAACTTTACCTTCGGTCGTCTCTTCGATACGATTTGTGGATGATGTTGCATGTGGCGGACTGCACTGCGTCGCCAATACGAGTGCCGGTGTTGTGTCATGGGGATCCAATCAACACGGTGAGCTCGGTTATGGACACCATTCCGATCGAAAGTCAGCAGTTCCGACTGCAATTAAGCGAGGATCCCAAGGTTGGTCGAAAGTAGCCGCAGGTTGGAAACATTCAGCGGGCATTTCTCAAGAAAAGCTGTTCACGTGGGGGTTTGGTGGGTCTGTAGGTTCGTACATGGATGAGAAAATGTCTTGTGGTGGGCAATTAGGTCTAGGAAATGAGTTTGACTTTTGGGAACCCCAACAAGTTTCCGTTCCAGGCGTAGTCAAAGATGTTTCTTGCGGGTTCAATCACACGCTTACACTCGTGAGCACTCGACAGTAGTACGTAGCACAAAGGTACCAGTAATTCATATTCAACAGATTAGCTATGGAGCTCGATGACGAAGGCAACTACCTACATACCTACTGTACATTTCCATTTTCCATTCGGAGCATTCTCACGAGGCAAAACGTTCCTAAGATGACAAATCCAGTCAACATCATAAATACAGCACGCCACCCATAAGCTGAGGCAACAACACCAACGAGTATTTGACCGACGCCGCTTCCAACTGCGCCTGAAGAATCTACGAAACCTGAAATCACGCCGACGATACCACCGTGACCACGGTGCTCCTTCGTCTTACTCGCTAATTCTGCGCTCATCACGCTTGCAAAGAGTGCGGCAGCTGGACCTACAAAAAATCCGGTTGCGAAGATACACGCCACAGTCCCTTCCAAATTGTTCTCATACGGTATGCAAGTCAACGGTATAATTCCTAAAATCAAAGATACCATGAACAACGGTATCCACCTATCAAGTAAACGATTCAGCAGCGCAGAGACTCCGATTCCAATAATCAGTGACAGATCAAACAACTGCGTGGAAATAATGGAATTACTGTGGGACCCAAAGCGTTCATCGACATAAAAAGGAATCCAAAAGAGGAGAGACGTCACGACGCCTTTCAATGCCATCAAAGACCCCGCGTAGTCGACGACCCCTGGTAATTTCCACACCTTTGTGATCACCTCTTTGAAACTTGGTTCTGGAGCAGCGTCCTCATCGCTTTGGATCAACAGCGCGTTTTCTGCATCTTCCTCATCAACAATACCACAACTATTCGGCGCAACGAACAGTAGAAACGCGATTAAATTCAAAAACACAAACCCAGCCGATGCAAACATCACCATTGGCCAATTTTCATCGCCAGCGCGCAACACTGCTCTCGCAATTTGCAAACCGACGATATCACCCACTGGTGAAGCTACCGCCCAAATCGACAAAACAGTCGATCTGAAACAAGGTTCTATATTCGCACTGAGAAGTGCGATGAAATTTGGGTACGCCAGCGACTGCACTAATCCCGACGCCATCCAAAGCGGTAAGTGAGTCACCAGCGCCACTTTCCACGCCTCTTGCGACGTTTGAGGCGAGAAGATGTAACCATTGACGACGCCCAAAGCGATCGACAGAAGCGCCGTTGCCGCGTAACTGAAAGCTATAACGCGAACCACTCCCAATCGTCTTCCTATCAGACCAGAAAAAAATAATCCAACCGCGTACGCGAAACAAAAAGAAAAATCAATGTTCCCCAACAACACCGTAGGATACTGCAGTTGTTCCGCCAACACCGACTTACACGCCATGTACCCCTCTCGCACGGCGTGAAACGACGTAAAATTCACGAACGACACCACCACAGCGATCCACGACGTGCGATCATCCGTCGAGAACGCCTTCACGTTCCTCATGGCGCCGAGCTCCCCGCTCAACACCTGTCCTTCGACCGACCGCTCCTTCGACCCGAACCGCGCGCGACGCGCGTCCGTCTCCCCGTCCTCGTCCTCCGACGATTCCTCGAACGCACGTTCTCGTCCACGCACGCGCGTCTTCTCTCTCTCTCTCGACCCGTCGCCACAAAGTGTCGTCTCGATTCTCATCCTGCCACGCGTGATGATTCATCCACTCATTCATTCATTCATTCATCCACTCATTCATTCATTCATTCGGTCGTTGATGACTGCCCGCCTGCCTCCCGGAGAGCGCGGCGAGGGATGTCGTCGCACGTCATGCTCCTCGCGAGCTGTGGAAGGGACGGCGCGCGTGGAGGAGGGTCGTCGACGTCCTCGTCGACGGTGCGAGTGTACGCGCCGGAGAGCGCGTCGGCGTCGCTGCGGGCGTCTCGCGCGATTGGGGACGAGGCGGGAGAGGCGCTGTGCGTGCGATGGTCGCCGACGAACGGGGCGCTGTGCGTGGGGACGAAGACCGGGGGATGCGCGCTGATGAAACCTGATTTAGAGACCCTCGGTAGGGTGCCGGAGGAGGCGGTGGGGTCGGGAGAGGTGCGAGCGGTGGATTTCAGCGCGGGGTCGAGGTACCTCGCCGCGGGAGGGACGAGCGGAACGGGCGCGGCCGGGGAAGAAGAGGCGTGCGTTTGGGATTTAAAGCGTAAGAGAAAGCATCGAGTGTTCATGGGACACGAAGGGGGGGTGATGACGGTCAAGTACGGTGGATTCGGTCGAATCGTCGCGTGCGGGGGGGAGTCCAGTCAAGTGTTTCTGCACGACGTCGAGAGCGGCGCGACGCGTCTCAAGTTGACGCCCCCGACTCCGAGCGGGGTGACATCGATCGATTTCTCCAAGTACTCGCCACAACACTTAGTATCCGCATGTACGGACGGTACCGTGAGACTCTGGGACACGGAGGCGGAGGAGTTGCACTCGACGCTCACGGTGAGGGGCTCAGAGTGTTACCAAGTTGAATTTTCCCCCGTTGTACCCGGTTTGGTCGGATATGTCAAGAGTGATGGACGGGTGGTTCTTCAAGACGTGGCTTCACCCACGCCCTCAGGAGCGTTGACGTTCAAGTCCACGCAAGTCACGTGCATGTCCTGGCATCACAGCGGGTTCGCTCTCGCGGTTGGGACGTCGGACGGTCGAGTGTCGTGGTTGGACACTCGTAAGATCAGCGGTGGCGCTGACGTCGCTAAATGTCGGCTCTACGATGTCCAGGCGCACGATGGGGGTGTGCATTCCGTCAGCTGGCAACAACCCGTCCCACATTCGTTTCAGGTTGAGAATACGCCCACGCGCGGAGACAACATTCCTGCGTCTCCCATGACACCCATCGCGGAGAAGTCGACTCGATTACTTCAAGATGATGAGCCGGCACCTCGCCCGGCTGCTTTCGCGCGCGAAGAGTTGACATTATCGAAACCAAAAGACTCATCCAACGGTGTATCGAATATTGACGCTTCAGAGCTGGCGAGCTTACTCGACGACGCCGTGGAACAGCTCGGGGGCAACCTCGGGGCGCGCATTCGCGACGTCCACCTAGAACTCTTGCGTCAGCATCAATTACAGCAAGAAGAGACGGCGCGAATGTTCGCCAATATACAACAAACCCAACTTGAAATGGCGGCGGAGATAGCCGAGCTCAAGACAGCCCTTGAAAATAGACTTTGATCCATCAGTAGTGTAACATGCTCAATCGCTTCCAACTACCCATCCTCACTGCCGGGTGCTCGCCGTAGCCGCGCCGCCCGACATGTCGCGCGAGTCTCTCCGTCTCCACATTCCATCGTCGTACGATGAGGAGATGGATCAACTTCGCGCCGCGCTGGAGGCTTCAGTGCGCACGGTGACGCGTGAGGAGACGAATCGCTCCGCGGCAACTCCGTCCGCTTCCAGAAGGATGACTGGCGATGACGCACGAAGATCTCAAGAACGTAGACGAGAGGGGCGCTCGACGAAAGATAGGAACAACATTGTTAGTTTTACCGACGATGGCGACGATCGCGTCACCCTGGTGAATAGACTCGTGCAGCGGCACGGTGTCTCCAAGGCTCAAGCTAGTCGCGCGGTTGACGTCATGGATGGAGACAGCGTGAGGGCAGAGGATGTCTGTTTGATCGTCGCCACCGTCGGCACGACGGTTGATCGAGCGGTCGCTTACCTCAGAAATGTCGGATGGGACGTGGATTTAGTTATTTCTAGGATGTTGGATCAAACGAAGAGCCAGAGCGTCGAATCGGAGAGAGAAGAGCTCAAGCAGCGAGCTGCTTCATTGAGGGGATCAACTGCGGGCGTTGAAACCGCTTCACGCACCATCAAGCAGGACTTAAATTCAAGAGACTTTGACGGTCGGTCCGTTCCGATGTTCTCTAGATCCTTCCCGTCGCCGCCAGGAGCCAAGGAGCGCGACAAAGAAGCGGAGCGATATCACCAGGAGCAGTGGGAGCGAGAGAGAGCCAACCGTAGAGCCCAGGCAAGCAGGGCTAACTCGAACTGGGAATCGATGCAACCGAAAGTGAAGCGTCATTCACAACCGATACCGGAGCCGATACCGGAGAAAAAGCGCGTCTCAGAAGAAACACCTTCACTTCCACGTCGCTCCACCGTTCGTTCCGACCCGCCGCCGCTGACGTCTGAACAGTCCATCGGAGCGCTTCAGGATAAAGACTTGGTTCAAATACTCACACTGCTAGGAGTTCCTCCGTCTTCATCCTCCGCGAGCGCCGTGCGATCGGCTTACAGAAAAGCGGCTCTACGTTATCACCCAGACCGACACGTGTCGGCAAGTTCCGGCGAGCGGTCGTACAAATCCGACGTCTGGAAGCTCCTCACGTCCAAAATGGAATCTTTCCATTAGTCATCGCGGCTCTAGGTCGTCGTCATCACGTAGCGCATAGGTAGTTTAACGCTTCGAATTCACGGTCCCGCGCCAGCTCGTCAAATTCGGCAAGTGTTTTGGTCTCTCTCGTCGCGCTCACGGTTAGCGATTCAACAGGACGGGCTCCCGCGCCCATACCTCGTTTCCTCCGCCAACCTCCACCGCAGAGTTCGCCCGTTGCGTCGGTGGCGGGAGCACCCGGCGCGCGCGTTCGATCGAGGGACGCATCGAAGTGTCTTCGTCGTCTTCGTCGTCGTCGCGTCTTCGCATCGCACTCGCTCGCGCGCGCGGAATCGCTCGCACGTCGAACGCGGAGCGGTTCCGATCAAACGGGCGATCTGAGGGAAGATGTTGACGAAGTTCGAGGTACGCCGAGGGTGACGCCGCGCTCGAGCGCGAAATGAGTTAGAAAGGTGTTTTAGTCGTTCGACGACGTACTGACGTTTTTTTTCAACGCGCAGACGAAGTCGAACCGGGTGAAAGGGTTGACATTTCACCCGAAGAGACCGTGGATTTTGGCTTCGCTCCACAGCGGCGTGATTCAGTTATGGGATTATCGCATGGGAACCTTGATCGATCGCTTTGATGAACACGATGGGCCAGTGCGAGGCGTTCACTTTCACAACTCACAGCCGCTGTTCGTGTCAGGAGGTGAGTGTCAGCGTTTTCGCTCGGACGCGATCGTCGGGGGTACCCCAGTTCTTCTCGTTTCTAGTATTCGCCACGTGTTCAACGAGACCCATGTACTGACGTTGTGATTACGCGCGAACAGGGGATGACTACAAGATCAAGGTGTGGAGCTACAAGCTGAGACGATGCATGTTTACGCTCTTGGGTCACTTGGATTACATCAGAACAGTTGAGTTCCACCCAGAGTATCCATGGATTGTCTCTGCTTCCGATGACCAGACCATTCGAATTTGGAACTGGCAAAGCAGAAGCTCGATTGGAGTGCTCACAGGACACAATCACTACGTGATGTGCGCTCGATTCCACCATAAGGATGATTTGGTGGTTTCAGCTTCTTTAGATCAGACGGTGCGAGTTTGGGACATCAGCGGTTTGCGCCGCAAGGCTGTCAGTCAATCTGACGACCTTCGTATGCCTCAAATGAACAACGATTTGTTTGGTGGGGGAGATACGGTCGTTAAGTACATTTTAGAAGGTCACGATCGTGGTGTTAACTGGGCGGCGTTCCACCCGACTTTGCCACTGATCGTTTCCGGTGCTGACGACCGTCAGGTCAAGCTTTGGAGAATGAACGACACTAAGGCTTGGGAAGTCGATTCACTTCGTGGTCACGTGAACAATGTGAGCTGTGTCGCTTTTCACGCCAGACAGGACGTGATTGTCTCCAACTCTGAGGACAAATCGATCCGTGTTTGGGACATGTCAAAGCGAGCCGACGCGCAGACGTTCAGACGTGAACATGATCGATTCTGGATCCTAGCTGCGCACCCGGAGGTCAACCTTCTCGCTGCCGGTCATGATAGCGGTATGATCGTTTTCAAGCTCGAGCGTGAACGTCCCGCGTACACTAGTCACCAAGGAAACTTGTTCTACGTGAAGGATCGTTATTTGCGCTGCTACGATTTTGAGTCTCAACGGGACAATCCTTTGGTATCCATCAGACGTACTGTCGGTGGACCCAACTCGGCCCCGCGCTCCATGTCGTACAACCCGGCGGAAAACGCGATCTTGATCTCATACGATAACACTGGTGAGAATTACGAGTTGTTCATCTTGCCGAAGGATGGTGGCCGTGGCGAAGTCACTGGTGACTCTCGACGTGGTAGTGGGATTGGTGCTGTATTCGTCGCCAGAAACCGGTTTGCGACGTTAGACAAGCAATCAAACAACATCATCATAAAAAACTTGGACAACGAAATGACCAAGAAGTGCCCGTGCCCTACTCCGGGCACTGACATGATCTTCTATGCAGGTACTGGTTCCCTCTTGTGCCGCTCTGAAGATAAGATGGTGTTGTTCGATCTTCAACAGCGGGCTGCCATCGCTGAACTTGCCACGCCACCCATCAAGTACGTTGTGTGGGCGTCAGACATGAGCCGTGTCGCGCTGCTCAGCAAGCACGCGATTGTGCTGTCCGATCGCAAGTTGGGGCACTCTGTCACCGTCCATGAAACCATTCGTGTTAAGTCCGGAGCTTGGGATGATCACGGTGTTTTCATCTACACCACGCTCAATCACATCAAGTACGCTTTACCGAACGGCGATTCGGGCATTGTCCGCACGTTGGACAACCCCGTGTACCTCACCAAGGTGTTCGGTAACGTCATCTACTGCTTGGATCGGGATGGACGCAACCGGCAAATCCAATTTGACTCTTCGGAGTACATGTTCAAGCTTGCTCTCAACGCAAAGCGTTTTGACCACGTGCTTTCGATGATCAAAAGTGGACAGCTTTGCGGCCAATCTATCATCGCGTATTTACAGAAGAAAGGGTACCCAGAAATCGCTCTTCATTTTGTCCAGGTGAGTCTTTTTCCCCAACTTTTTTTCGCGTCCGCTCGTGAGAGACACAATGATTATTACAACCTTACGGATCCTTCCTTGGTGAATGCCGAGAGTCCATGAAGAACTCTTGTTCGCTATTTTTTGTATGAGTGTCTCAACACGGAGTCGCGTTTGCTTTTTTTCTACTGGGAAATACGAGACTGACAACTATTTTTTCTTAAACGCAACTAGGATGAACGGACGCGCTTCGAACTGGCGCTCGAATGCGGAAATATTGAAGTTGCTCTCGGTAGTGCTCAAGAGATCGATGATAAGGATACTTGGCACAAACTCGGTGTCGCAGCGCTGAACCAAGGCAATCACCAAATCGTTGAGTTCGCCTACCAGAAGACGAAGAACTTCGAACGTCTTTCTTTCCTCTATCTCATCACAGGTAACGTGGAGAAGCTCGGCAAGATGTTGAAGATTTCGGAGATGCGCTCTGATGTGATGGGGCAGTTTCACAACGCATTGTACCTCGGGGATGTATCGGAACGAGTGAAAGTACTCGAGCAAGTCGGTCATTATCCGCTTGCGTACCTCACCGCGAAGACTCATGGCTTGGAGGAGGACGCTTCTCGCATCGCGGAGATCCTGATGGGAAGTGGGGCCGCCATTCCGGACGTTAGTGGTTTAGGAAAGTTACTGCAACCGCCTGCACCGCTCTTAAGAGGAGACAACTGGCCGTTGCTTCCGGTATCGAAAGGCTTCTTCGAGGGAGTTCTCTCTGGCGAGATAGGAGGTGATGCTTACGCGGAAGACGATGAAGTCATGGGAGATGCTGGTCTCGGCTGGGGTGATGCCGACATTGATATTGGTGAAGATGAACGTGTCGATCCGCTCGCTATGGCTGGCATCGCCCCTGATGTCGAATTAGATGCCGTCGATGACGAAAATGATGGTTGGGGTATGGATGACATAGAACTTCCGGATGATGTAGGCGGAGCTGCTGACGCTGACACTGGCGCGCTTGATGGTGGTATTTTCATCGCCCCCACGGCTGGTGTTCCTCCTTCGCGACGATGGACTGAAAAGAGTGGCGTCGCCGGTGAGCACGTTGCGGCAGGGGAGTTTGATAGTGCCATGAAGTTGCTCAGTCGCCAGTTGGGGATCGTCAATTTTGCCCCGCTGAAGCAACACTTCATCGATCTCGCGTATGCTTCACACGCGAGCCTTGAAGGCATGCCAGCGGGTCCGAATATGTCCATGCCACTTGGTCGTGGATGGAACTCGCGAGTCACTGGTGTGTTGCCGCCGATGATGATTTGCAATTCGGAAATTCTGCAAGATCGTCTGAAGAATGCTTTCAAGTTGACGACGGAAGGGAAATTCGCAGAAGCGCTCAAGGTGTTTGTCGGTATCATTCACTCCATCACGCTGCTTAGCGTGGAAGATCCGAGAGATGTTGAACAAGTGGAACAATTATTGAAGGTTGCGCGCGAGTATGCATGTGCTCTGAGAATTGAAATCGCTAGAAAGGAAGTTAAAGAGGATCAAGCTCGCCAAGCTGAACTTGCGGCATACTTCACGCACGCAGAGCTTCAGCCGGTCCATCTTTCCCTTTCTCTTCGCTCTGCGATGTCCATCTTCTTTAAAATGAAGAACTACGCCACCGCTTCGACTTTCTGCCGTCGATTACTCGAGTTGAATCCGCCCGTCAAGGTGGCAACTCAAGCCAAGCAAGTATTGCAAGCGTGCGAACGCGCGCTGAAGGACGAACTCGAAGTCAACTACGACTCTCACAATCCATTCGTCGTTTGCTCCGCCACCTTTGTGCCGATTTACAGAGGGACAAAAGATAGTCGGTGTCCCACATGTGGCGCCCACTATGTCGTTGAGCAAGCGGGTAATGTGTGTGAAGTGTGTAACTTAGGCAAAATTGGAGCGGATGCGACGGGTCTTGTGTGCTGTGCGACTCGTTAGATAGCTGATATAATGAATGAACATCTGTGCTTTGATATGTTAAACTATGCATCTAAATCCGCGTTGAACTAATCATTCTATATGGGCTAAACCTTCTTACACCGTCGTAGAAGTATCGAGGTCCACCAAGCCTTCCGCCGAGGACGTGGGAGTCAGTCGCTGAATTTGCTCGGAGCTCGGAAAGACAATTATCATACACAGCTGCACGAGGGATAACATCGACCCGAAAAGATTAGGAGCTGCGATCCACCAATCGTCCAACGCGATACCATAAGACGTCCAGCACACTCCGTTCAGGCAGTTACAAAGAACGAGCGGGAAATGCATCGACTTTGAATCTCTCGTCCGAAACACTTCAAACATGGTCGATAACGGCGAAGTGTAATACACGACCAAAATCGAGTTCGCCAATACCCCAGCGACGACGAGGCGATCACTCTCGCTGGAATTGCGCATGCTACAGCTCATGATCATACCGCAGAAGGCGATGAGAAGAATTAAAATCCCCATGATCCGTTCGAGCATCTGCCGACTCCTCTCCGACAGCGCGTAAGACACCGTCGTGTAGTACAATCCAATGAAGACACCCGTGATGTTCGGCACGTATACCCAATAGTTGGCGCTGATCGCGCCGTACATCATCCATGCCGCGCAGTTCCCGGCTATGAACGGAAACGGAAACGGATTCAACGCCCCGAGCGTGCGCTTCTCCTTACATCGCTGGATCGCCGGCACGGCTGACAAGAACATACACTGCGCCAACGTGCTCCCGACGGCGGGAGCGACTTGGAACATGAAGACATCGCGCATGCCCATCGTGAGAACGGAAGCACGCGCGCGTGCGTCGTCTCGAGTCTGTCGCGCGAACGAGGGTGACGACGGACGCGACGCTCTGCCGCTCGGCGTCTCACGCGTTTTCGGATTTCGAGTCCCTCCGCCTTGGGTCGTGACCGGCGGATCGATCGAACTCAACCTGCGGGCGAGCCCAAGAGGCGGGCGCCAGAGGCGTACATGCATCCGCCGCTGACGCTGGACAACCACCCGATTTGTCGCGAACGGGTGCTCGCGCTGAAGCGGTGTCACGGTGAATACGTCTTGGGGAAGTTTATAGGCGCGTGTAACGAGGAAAAGTGGGCGCTGGACGCGTGTTTGAAGGAGCAAAAGTTGTGGAAGAGTCGTAAGAATCAAGAGCTCGCGCGCGCGTCAAAGGAGCGCCTAAGGAAGAGACTAGAGCGGGAAAAGGAAGATAAGTGATGAGTGGTGGTAGTCAAGCTCCTATGCGCGTTGTACTCGGCGTGTCCGGCTCCGTGGCGGCGATAAAGTTCACGGAGCTCATGGGAGAATTCGGTGCGCTCGACGCGAGCGTGGAGGTGAAGGTGGTGCTCACGGAGTCGGCGCGACGATTCGTGTCCGACGCAGAGATCGCCGAGGTGAAAACGTGTGCGTGGTGCAGCGGTGTGTACACCGACGACGATGAGTGGTCCGCCTGGCGAAAGAAGGGTGATCCCGTGACGCACGTGGAGTTGGGCAAGTGGGCCGACGTGCTCCTCGTCGCTCCACTCAGCGCGAACACGTTGGCGAAATTCGCCAACGGCTCGTGTGATAACCTTCTGACATGTCTCTTTCGAGCGTGGGACGTGAGTAATCGCGATAAAATCGTGTGCATGGCGCCCGCCATGAACACGCAAATGTGGGCGAGTCCCTTTACGTCTCGTCACATGGGCGCCGTCGCTGAAGTCTGTGCGTCTCTTCGCTGGCTCCAACCAATCTCGAAGGAACTCGCGTGCGGTGACACGGGCGTAGGCGCGATGATGGAGCCGAGGGACATCGCGATAGCCGTCCATTCGTTCGTGCGTTCACCGTGAATCGCGCATCTGTTAAATAGTTGTAGTATCCAGTATAGAGAAAAGGAGAAAAGTTGCCCTGATGACGTCCTGGACGTCATCTCTTCATTCGCCGCCGTCACGCGCGAGGGACCGGTGGGCGAGCGTTGATAGCTCACGAACGATCATGCACCGAGCGCTGTCATCTCGTTCGACGGCTTCCGTCGTCGCGCGCGTCGTCGCCGCCGCCGAACGGGCGCGCGGTGGTGCACCCGCGCCTCAGTCGGCGCGTTTGGCCCAGAAGCGTCTGACGCCTCGCCTCAGAGGTTCGCTGAGCGCCGTGCGCGCGGCGAGCGCCACTGTGGGCGCGCCGTCCAACACGAACGAGGCGACCAAGCCGCTGGCGTGGAAGGCGGCGATCGATTTCAAGTACGTGCGAGACAACGCGGCGGCGGTGCAGAGCAACGCCAAGGTGAGAAATGTCGACGTCAACGTGCAAGAAATCATCGAAAAGTACGAAGCGTTGAACGCTTTGAACTTCAAGTGCGATGAGATTCGGGAAAAGAGAAACGCGAACGCCAAGAGTATGAAGGGAAAGATGGAGAAGGAGGTTCGTGATAAGCTCATCGCCGAAGGAAAGGCGCTCAAGGATGAGCTCGCTGTGATTGAAGTCGATGTCGTGGCTCTCGAAAGTGAATTGCAGACGATGGCCCAGAGGTTGCCGAATCTGACGCATCCAGATGTGCCGATCGGGAGCGAAGAAAACACGGTGACCATCGCTGCGGTGGGTGAAAAACGCGCTTTCACATTCCCAGTGCAGAACCACGTCGACGTCGGCGAGAAGCTCGGTATGTTTGATTTTGAGACTGGTAGCAAGGTTAGTGGCAGCCGTTTCGTGTATCTCACTGGAGTTGGAGCTATGCTTGAGCTCGCATTAATTAACTGGGCGTTTGCAAAGGTGGTGAGCAAGGGTTTTAAGCCGATGATGGTGCCTGATATGGTTCGTAGCAGTGTCGTGGAAAAGTGTGGATTCCAACCGCGCGCAGAGAACACGCAGGTCTATAGCATCGAAAACTCTGAACTATGCATGGCGGGTACAGCCGAACTTTTGTTGGGTGGTGTTTACATGGATGAAGTCGTAGAAGAATCGCAATTACCCATCAAAATGGCAGCTTTTAGTCATTGCTTCCGCACGGAAGCGGGCGCCGCTGGCGCGCAGACTCGCGGCATGTATCGATTGCATCAGTTTAGCAAAGTGGAAATGTTTGTCGTGGCGACGCCAGAACAATCTGACGCGCTTCATGACGAACTGATCAATATTGAAAAGGAAATGTTCGAGGAGCTTGGGTTCCACTTCAAGGTTTTAGATATGCCGACGGAGGATTTGGGCGCTCCGGCGTACCGCAAATTCGATATCGAAGCTTGGATGCCTGCCCTTGAACGATACGGCGAAATCTCCAGCGCTTCGAACTGTACAGATTATCAAGCGCGCCGGCTCAACATCAAGTACAGACCGAATGCGGTGGATGGTAAGAAACAGCCGTTGGTGCACTGCCACACGTTGAACGCAACCGCGTGCGCCATTCCTCGAATGATCGTGACGATTCTCGAGAACTTCCAACAGGAGGACGGTAGCGTGACCGTTCCGGAACCGTTGCGTCCTTATCTCGGTGGTTTAGATGTTCTTCGTCCCGAATAAACAAGTAGAAGATGATTGTGTGAGGTTTAATTGAGATTGCTCTCGCTTGCGTTACAACTTTATCTTGAATTTACGGTTGGCTGTTCTTCCATTCGTCAATCCATTCTTGTGCCTCAGCGGCGTTGTCATCCGCCTTTCCGCTCGGCTTCGCGTTATCGTTCGATTCTTGCGCCTCGGTTGCCGCGGCCGTCTTCGCCGCCGGCTTGGCCGCCGTCTTCGCCGCCGGCTTGGCCGCCGTCGCACCACCAGACTTCTTGTTCGTGGCGGAGTAGGCCGCAAGACCAACGACAGCGGCCGCACCGATGACGATCGACGGATCAAAGCGGCTGACCTTGTCAGAAGAAGCCGCCGCCGCCGGCTTGGGAGCCGCCGGCTTGGGAGCAGCCT
>PVBE012483365.1_pt1 | contig 19855 bp, 17 predicted proteins | sample 1631181 | NCBI WGS metagenome assembly PVBE01 (sample SAMN08397723, study PRJNA350692) | Marine metagenome, whole genome shotgun sequencing project. | isolation source: water | place: Pacific Ocean | collected 2012-04 | reverse complement strand
TGCTCAAGGAATTGAAATAAACTGATGACGCTTTCCGGTAAATCGGCCCTCATCACCGGCGCCTCGCGAGGTGTGGGGGCGGCAACGGCACGGCAGTTGGCGCAGGCCGGTTGTCGGGTGGCTATCAATTACCAGCAATCCGCCGAACACGCCGAAACGGTAGCCCATCAATGCCGCGAGACTGGCGTGGAGGCCTTCGTCGTGCAGGGCGATGTGGCGGAGGATGTCGCCTGCCGCCATATGGTCACCCAAACTCTCGAAACATTTGGCGGGCTCGACATCCTCATCAATAACGCCGGCACTACACGGTTCATTGATTTCCCGGATCTCGAAGCCGTGCAGGATGAGGATTGGGATCGTATCCTGGCCGTCAATCTCAAGGGCCCATTTCAAATGGCGCGGGCGGCGCGCGAAGCCTTGACCGCATGTGGGAGCGGCGTGATCATCAACACCGCCAGCATCGCCGGCATGGTGGGCGCCGGCAGTTCCATCCCGTACTGCGCCAGCAAAGCGGCCGTCATTAACCTGACCCTGTCTCTAGCCCGCACACTGGGTCCAGAAATCCGCGTCAATGCCGTGGCCCCCGGCTTCATCGAAGGCAATTGGCTTCAGCAAGGCTTGGGAGAAGCCTACGAATCGGTGCGCAGCGCCAAGGCCAGCGGAGCCGTGTTGGGTAAAGTAGCCACGCCCGACCATATTGCGTCCGGTATTCTGGCCATGATCATGGCCACCCACACCACCGGCCACATCCTTCCCCTAGACGGCGGCGATACCCTTGGGCCACGTATTGTCTCCGGGCTGAAATAAACCTAAAGTTCTCTCGTCAATCGCCGAGGTCTATTGGGTGGGTTTTAGGTGATGAAACCGTATATTATACAGGGCGGCATGATTGGGTTTTTGCTGGTGTTCGGGTTGAACACATTGAACGGCAATGACCTCGGGGTGTCGCTGATGCGCGCGTGCATTGCGGCGGCGGCCTTTGGCCTGATGGCGCGATGGTTTGCGCGGACGATGTTTTCTGAACTTCACTTGAGCCTGTATCTCTCTCAACAAGCCGCGGCAGCGGCGGCCCAGAAAGCGGCGGAAGAGGCGGCAGCCCAAGCCGCCGAGACTGAAGCTGCCCCCGCCGAAACGCCCGCTGCGGAATAGGCGCGCGTTCCAGATCGTTTGAACGATTCGGCAACAAAGACTTGCGCGCGCTCCCGCATTCGCCACAATCGGCCCGAACCATTCTTGTGATGAAACACTTATTATTGACCTGTCTGGCGGGCGCTTTGCTCGCGCAATTCACGTGGGCCGAGGACAACAAAATCCCGCGCAATCCGTCTCCCAAAGGGGCGAAAGTGGAAATCCTGATGCCGAGAAATGGCAAGACTGTACGCGGCCCAGTTCGAGTGGTTTTTGGCCTGAAAGGCATGGGCGTTTGCCCGGCCGGTCTGGTGCTGCCTAATGGAAAGCCACAGGAAAACACCGGCCACCATCACCTGCTGGTGAATGCCGAGGAAATGCCGCCGATGAACCTGCCTTTGGCCGCTTCGAAAACGCTGATCCACTTTGGCGGTGGGCAAACCGAGACGACACTGGACTTGCCCCCGGGTGAGCACACCCTGCAATTGGTATTCGCGGACTTCGCACACATCCCACATGATCCGCCGGTGATCTCCAAAAAAATCACCATCAAGGTGGAGGCACCTAGGAAAAAGAAGTAGAAACGCCCCGTGCCAAGCATCTTTCCACGGCGGGCTTCGGCCCGCCTTTTTTATTTCTCGAGCTGATTCAATTTCCAGCCCCAAAGAAAACAGATGGTGCCCACCACGATAAAGAGAACGCCCATCGCTCCCACAGGCGTCAGCCGATTGGCCGCGCCATCCACGCCCTGGCTCAACAACAGCACGCCCATGATGAACAGGCCGATGCCGCTATTGCGCATGCGCACATTAGCCGCGTGGAGTTTTTCTTCACGGGCACTGCGCCGATCCAGAGGATCATCCCAGCGATGCGATTCCTCCATCCCACCTTGGCAACGTGGGCACACCGATCGCGTGCCAACCACGGGAGTGCCGCACTGGGGACATTTGCGCGTATGCGCCATGCGGCATAGAGTAGGAGGAACCAGTTTGTTTGGCCATGAGCTGCCCGGCTCGGGATTGCAAAGTTATTAACAATCCGGTACGAGAATTGCTCCGTTCACTCCGCAACCCGGCTATGAATAAGGTGAATTTGACGCCGAACAAGGCTGTTAACATGGAAAAAACGCTGAAAAGCGGCTTTTTTGCCGTTACAGCGAGCCTCTGTGGACTCCTCACCGGGTCCGCAGGGTGCTCGGCTCCCACACCGGCGGGCACGCTCACTATGGCTGCCGGCGACCAATATCCACGCCTGATTGAACCACAGTTTTTGGCGCGGCTGGATGAAAGCCGGCAGGCGATATCGATGCCCAATCCCAATAACCCCGCCGGCGAGACCATTCCCACCAATGCCGTACCGCAGGCAGATTTATGGGATACCGCACTGTATTTTGCGGTGAAGGAAACTTCGCGTGACTTCAGCTATTTACCGCCGGTACGGGAAATCTTTAGTTCGGATTTTGGCGCACTGACTTATGAGGTGGATGACACCGACGGCACCACCAAAATGAAACCAGCCGCCTACGAAGCTGAACCCTACACTGGCCGAGTAATTCTCGAAAATAATGGCACGCAAATTTTGGTGGCCTACATTAATCGCGGCCGTCTCGCCGAAACCGGAACGCTCTGGAATGACACCGGCGAACTGGTGTTGGCAGAAAATCATTACGACGAATTGGGATACCCTGCTCAAGCTAGGGAATGGGATGAAGACGGCCAACTCATCGCCCAACGCCCTCAAGTGGATCCCACACAACCCACGCTGCCTCCCGGCGTTCAGCCGTTGCCGATCGGCGCGATTTTGGTGGCCGATTCTGAAGTGCGCGGTGAATTCATATACCAACGCGCCGACGATGCCTTGTTGGAAAAACTCAACCAACAGATCGAAGCCGCCACGGAGCCGGATGAAAGCACGCGGTTACAGGGCGAATTGCTCCAGGCCCAGCTCGCTGCGGCCACGCCGTTCAACGGCACTGTGCTCGAGTTTTGGGATAAGGATCGCACCAAGAAAAAGCGCGAGGAACCGGTCGTAATTGGCAAACACGAAGGCACCGTGATTTGGTGGTATGAGAACGGCCAAAAAGAATTTGAGGCCGAATACCTCAAGGGCATTCCGCAGGGCCGTACTGCTTGGTATCGCGAGGATGGTTCGCTGGAGTACGAGGGTTTTTGGCAGGACGACAACGGCACCCCCAAGCTGCAACGCGCCTCCACATGGGATGCCACCGATGCCCAGAGCGGTCAGGTGATCGACGGCAACGGCACACTCGTATATTTCCATTCCAACGGCCAAAAGCGTATGGAGGAAACTTTCACCAACGGACTGCTTACCGCATCCTCGTTCTGGGATGACATGGGTGAGCCGGTGGAAAGCGTCGATCCCTCCTTCATCCCGCCGCCGCCCAAGCTCGATTAACCGCCCTCGCCAGCCCACGGCAGCCCAACTACACTGCGCCTATGCAGACGCCGTTTCATCTCGCGTTTCCCGTCAACGATCTTGAGAGCACGCGGGATTTTTATGTGAATGTGCTCGGGTGTGGTACCGGGCGAGAGAGTGCAAGCTGGATTGATTTCGATTTGTACGGGCACCAGATCGTCGCGCACGTGGCTCCGGAGGAGACGGGTAACAGCACCACCTTCAGCGGCGTAGACAAACAGGCCGTGCCGGTGAAACATTTTGGCGTGGTGTTGCCGTGGGCGGAATGGCACGCGCTGGCCGATCGCCTGCGCGCGGCGGATGTGGCCTTTCACATCGATCCGTGCATTCGCTTCGCAGGCGAGGTAGGGGAACAGGCCACAATGTTTTTTCCGGATCCGAGCGGGAATTTTCTGGAATTCAAATCGTTCAAGGATCCATCGCAGTTGTTCGCGAAGGATCTCAAATCTTGATGACCCGAAACGTCGGTCGCTCCCTGTCGCCCTCAGGCAATAACCAGCGAAAGATCGCGCCGCCTTCGGAATGGCCGGCGGTATCGAGCCAATGCGTCAGACCCGGATCACGATGGGCGATGGCAATGCGGAAGGTGCCGTCAGCCGCGAGCGGCACTTGCGTGTGATTCAGGATCACCCGGCGGCTAACATAATCGCGACTCTCCAGCCAACGGCTACACAACTGCACGCTCCAGTAGCGGCACGCCGGTGCGCGGCCTTCCATCACCAGCGCCTCATCCTCGGCTAGCGCGTACCAGCCGCCCACATAATCGTTGTCCGGCGTGGCAAACAGGCTGGCCCAATCATCGGCCGCGCTGTCCACGCTCACTTCATTTGGGCGCTCCAGCCACAGCTCAGACGCCGCCTCGGTCGCGGCCAAGGTGCGCGTGACGGATTCGGCCAGACCGCGGATGCTTCGGGCGGTTTGTTTTTCATCCGGAGCAGCCGACGGCGGTTGCGGATCGAGCGTTTCGATTTGCAGCTCCGCTGGGCGCTGAGTTCGATCGGAAAAATATTGCCGCGTCACCAAAGTGCGGGCATTGCGATCGAGCGGCAGCCAATTGACTGTGCTCAGAGGCCGTTCGACGGACAGCACCAGCTCGAAAGTGCCATCCTCTGCAAACTGCAATTCGTCATCGCAGGCATTGGCGAGGATGGCGTTGCGGCGGCCGCGAAGGCCGTACACACAAAACGACAAATACAACTCATCCCCGCGCCGGCCCCGCACGCGATAGCCGAGGCATGGATCCAGCGTGGCGCGGTGGTAGAGCGTGTCGGGGTTGTCCACGTAAAACTTGCGCGCGGGCGACATCACCTGCACAAAGCTCGGCCAATCGGCCGTTTGTTCCATTTGGAACTCCGTCATCGCCGCCGTGATGCGTGTTAGAAAACGATACCCTTCGGCGCGCTCCGAAGTCGGTCGACCTTCGGTCAACGTCTCCACCTTCGTCGCCGCTTCCGCGAGCGCGTCGTTCCATTTAGCCCAAGCTTGTTGCAGGTCGTTCATTTTACAACCCGAACTCCTTCGCATAATCGCTGAAATCTTCGTGCACTTGCGCCTCGCTCAGGCCGTATTCCTCCAGCGTATATCGATGCGAGCCGTGTTTATGTTGGCGATTGGCGGCGAGCCATTGGCGCATGGCGGCCTCGAAGGGTTGGGTGAATTCATACCCGTGATGCGCGTAGATGTGCTGCACGGTGGCGATTGGATCCGCCACGAGATCGGCGTATTGGATATCGAGAATCTGACCTTCCGCCGCCGTGGCACGCACCGCGGTGGCCTGTTCAAAAATGGCCTTCAACCGCGCGTGCCAATGAGCACCGATGGCAGGTTTGTCCACGGCATCACTGGCCGCTCCGCGCAGGATCTCACACAGACTGCAGAGCGAGGGCAGCACGGTGGCGGGATCACGATGGGTTTGCACGATGCGCGCCTCGGGGAAGACGGCGAGTAATCCGGCCAACCCGGGCAGATGCCGCGGCGCCTTGAACACCCAATGATTGCCACGGCAATGGGCACCGAGCAGTTGGAGTTGGCGGCGGTAATATTGATGAATGTCGACATCCGCCTCGTGCTCGGCCAGCCAGCGCGAGTAGGTGGGCACATGGGCGCGTAGCTCGAAGATGAGATCATTGAAGGTATGTTCGATGAGCCAGAGACATTCCTCCGGCCCGCGCGGGGCCAATTTGTGGGCGGCTGCCAGTCGCGGGGCGACCTTCTCGAAACCAGCCGCCCATTCCTCCACCTCGGCAATGCGGGGATCATCCTCCAGCGATTGCGGAGCCGGCGCCGGATAGAGGCCTTCCCAAAGGCGCATCCAACGCGCCGCCGGATCGCATGCGAGCAGATTGTGTAGCAGGGTCGTGCCCGTGCGCGGGAATCCAATGACATACAGCGGCCGCGGGATCGGCGTCTCGGCGAGTGCCGGGTTATCCGCAAAAGCCTGCTCGGTGCGCAGCCGATTGGTGAGCAGCCGCAGCATCGTGCGATGCAGCATGAACACCCCGCGCGCGTTGAGCTGCGCCTCGTCCCGCAGGGATTGCAGGAGAATCTCGAATGGCTCGTGAAAGGTTGTGCCGCCGAAATCCGATAGCCCCGTCTGCCGTTGCGCCTTGTCACGCAACGCAACGGGATCCAGGGCAGTGTCGGCCTTGGGCATAAGCGTGGGGTCAGGCCGTGGCCGCCAGGAATTCCTTGTGCGCCGCCTCGATGGCGGTGAGTTCCTCGGCGCTCAGGGCCCACGAACCAGCTTTCACGGTCTCGCCGATTTGACCGGGGCGCCGCGCGCCGACGATGGCGCTGGTGACTTCCGGTCGGCGCAAAGTCCAAGCCACAGCAAGCTGGCCGACGGTGTGGTCGCTGCCCGCGGCGATCTCGCCCAGTGTGGCCACCAGCTTGAGGAACGGATCCTTGCGCGGCGGATGGAGCAGGGCGCTCACGGGATGATCGGGCTTGTGCTTGCGCCAGTCGGTGTCCGGAAGATTGGCGATCCATTCCTCGGTCACCTTGCCAGTAAGCAGTCCACTCTCCATCGGGCTGTAGCAAACGATGCCGCAGTTGTTGGCGCCGCACCAGTCGAGCTGGCCTTCCTCCTCGATCTGGCGATTGAGTAGGCTATAGCGAGGTTGCAATGAAGAAACAGGGCCGAGCGTGGTAGCGCGCTGGAGCTGGGCGGCGGAGTAATTACTAACACCGGCCCACTTGATTTTGCCCTGTTGTTGGAGATCGAGCAGCGTCTGCCAAGCCTCCTCCACACTTTCATCAGGCTCGGGCCAATGCAGTTGGTAGAGATCAATGCAGTCGGTCTGGAGACGTTTGAGCGAGCCTTCCACTTCCTCCAAAATGGTGGCGCGGGAGGTAAACCGGTTGGGCGTGCGATCCTCGTTGGGCAACACGCCGCACTTGGTGGCCACCGTCACCGGTTGGCTCCATTCCTTGACGGCTTTGCCAACGACCTCCTCGGACAAACCGAAGCCGTAAGCGTGCGCGGTATCGATCCAGTTTATGCCGGCCTCGAGCGCCTCGAGGATGGCGGCGATAGAGTCGGCCTCATCCTGCGGCCCCCAGCCCATACCCCAGTCGTCTCCACCAATAGCCCACGTGCCTAACCCCACGGGTGTGAAATTGAGATCTGTGTTACCGAGCCTGCGTGTCTGCATGGGCCGGAGGGTAACGGAGGATGCTTGATGCCGCAAGATGGCCCTGAGTCTGAAATAACTGGGTAAAGCCGGACCTAACAGAAAGCATACCCATCCATAAACGGGCACCTGTGTCTTTCGGGGATACTGGTGTATCCGGCGGTACTGGAATCCCTTATTCCCGTGGCCAAAACCACTTTACCACACACACCCGGAAAACCGGGGCAAAGACAGACGTCGGCTTGGTCAGTTTATTCAAAAACTTTTTCATGGCAGAGCCCGTCAGACGGCCAAGCAAAAATCTGGTAAAATCTCCAGCCCATGCTTGGCTTTTTGGCGATTTTGTGGATAAATGTGGAGGGCGTAATGGGGGGTGAAGATTGCGTCCGAAAGTGGCGTCCATTTTAGCGACGCCAAGGAGGCTGGCTAAAGGCCATTGGGGGAAATCAAATTGCAGGATAAACCGGAAAAGCCGTTTTTGATTCAGCACCTGATCGTGCATGGCGTGCTCGCAGCCATTCTTCTGGTCGGCGGCTGGCTCTTTCCGGTTCAGTACAAAACCCTGCATCCACGTGTCCTGGCTCAAGCCGGCAAGGTTTCGGATGACTCGTCGAAAAGCGAATTACCCAAAACCATCGGCGAACTTTACAGTGCCTATCACACCAATTCCCTGACGGGTGCCTCCGAAGTAGCCAGCCTGCTCGAGATTGCGAAGTTGCAGTTGGAGGATAACTACAATCCAGACAAAGCGCCGCAAAACCAACTCACCAGCGGGGCCAACGCCATCGATTACACGATCAACCCCCAGACGCGTACAGAATCCCAGCGGCAACTCCTGAGCAGTGGCACCGTCTCACGAGAGCTGCTCAACCTCAAGGCTGCCACCCCGGATTACGAAGCCCAAATTACCCTGCTCGCCTTTCTCGAAAGCCGCCGCAAACTGCACAGTGAACTCCGAGCCGAGTTATTGCATCTGCATACCACCAAGCAAACCAACCAACTCGAACAGGTGATGCATAGCGTCACTACCCTTGGGCTGCGCCTCGGCTTTTATCAGCTGGCGGAATTGACCGAGCGCGTCTCGTCAGCGCGCACCTTCATGCAGCTCTCCAAAATCGCCAAGCTGCAAACCATCGTGTATCCGTTCGATACCTTCAGCACGGCGGATCAATTGATTAGCCGCGATGAACTGGGCGGCACTGCACTCGTCTCCACTAATCATTTTAACCGCATTGCCGGCTCGGATCAGCGCATTGATCCTGAGGAATGGAAAACCATCGACTTTGAAAAGCTGGAAATCGTCGACAAAGAATTTGCCCATTACGACCACCTTGGCGACTCCCTCACCGTTGCTAATCTTCTAAACAAATCCCCGCTCGGCCGGACGATCCTTTTCAATCAATACTCCGGAGATGACGGCGAAATCAGCCGAGATGAATGGCGAGAGATCGGCTTCATCCCCCTGCAGTACACTGAATTCCCAGCCGTTTACGCCGCCATACTCTGGTCCGACGACCCCGATCGCGTCGTCCAATACCTCATGACCTACGGGCGCCCCGGCGATGATTGGTTGCAAGCCGCTCTGGGCAATGGGCATGGAGCCCTCACCGAACTACTGGATAAACAACTGCCCCTTTCTCCATGGAACACGCCCGCACCCGGCGCCGTCGCCCAGTTTGCTTTCAAGCGCCCGGCGCTCGCTCTCACGGTCAAATACGTGCTCATGGCCCTCGGCTGCTTTGTCCTCATGCGCGCGTGGAACAGCTACTCCATCCTCACCGCCCCCGACCACGAAACCCTCCATAGCTATCGCCTCCGCCGACGCGCCCTAACGGCCGCACTTTGCCTCACCCTGATCATCATTAGCGAACCCGTCTTTTTCCAGCCCGTTCACAGCTCCGAATACCAAGTTGCCGTAAACGTCCCCGAACTGGGCGAACTCAATCCAGAACCCTCCGACACCAACGAATCAAACAACAAAACCGACATGGAAACTAACATCATCCTCAGCGCCGTCATCTTTGTGCTCTTCGGAGCCATTCAGGTCTTCGTTTTCCAGACCTGCGTGAACAAGATCCGTGAAATTCGCCGCGGCGAAGGCGACCCCAACCTCAAACTGCGCCTGCTCGAAAACGAAGACAACCTCTTCGACATGGGCTTGTACATCGGTATCGCCGGCACCGCGCTCACCCTAGCCGTCATGATCCTCATGCCTGCCTGGAATATCAGCATTTCCGTTGCCTACGCCTCCAATATTTTTGGCATCCTGTGCGTAGCACTGGTCAAGATCACGCACGTGCGCCCCGCCCGAGAGTCCCTGCTGATCGAAGCCCAGGAACAGGCCTGAAGCCCCGGAGTATCCCGAACGTCAAACCAGTCCAACAGCCATGAATAAGACACTGCTGCTCATCCTGTGCGACTTCCTGTTGCTGAATCTCATCCACTTCACCGCGTGGGATAAACTGGACAAGGAAAGCGAATCAACCCGCGCTCAGGGCGGCGCCGAAAAAGCCGGTGTCATGGGCGATCCAACACGAGACCTCGAACTGGCTGCCGTTCGCATCAAGGAACGCGAAGAAGATCTCAAAAACCAGATGGCGGCCGTTGCCGCCCTACGCAACGCGCTCACCTCCACCAAGGAGGAAATGGGCAACCAACTCGCCGCTGCCAACATCAAGGGCAACCAACTGGCTGCGGCTCTAAGTGCCGAGCAACAGGCACGCGCCGACAAGGAAAAAGCCCTCAGCTCCACCGAAACCCAACGACTTGCCATCCTGAAGGAATTTGAAAAACAACAGGCACGCGCAGCCGAAGCCAAGCAAGAACGGGAAGAACTCGCCACCAACAACAAAGACCTAACCAACACTGTCAACCAACTGACCGCCACTCTGGACGGCCTTAAATTCAATCTCAATAACGAGAAAGCCAAGGTCAGCGACCTTTCCGCTGAACTCCGGGCCGCTGAGGCCATTGCCGAGCGGGAAAAACAAGCCGCCACTGCCGCCAAGACTGAAGCCAAGGCGGCCCAGCAGGTTGCCGCCACTGCCAACACCCGCGCAGCCACAGCCAATGCCGAGGCTCAGGCAGCCAAGAGCAACGCTCAGGCACAAATCGCAAAAGTAGAATCCATGGCTGAGAAACGAGTTCAAGCGGCCAACACGATAGCCAATACCGCTTTAAAACGCGTTGAGACAGCCCAAGCCCAAGTGGTCGCCACCACGAAAGCCAAGGCGCAAGTGGAACAGGCCTTGGCCGCCACCAGCGCTGAGAAACAAGAACTCACCAAGGCGGTCATCAATGAAAAGCAGGACAAGGAAATTGCCCAGGCCGCCGCCCAACAGTTGCGCGATGAGATTGCTAAGAAGATTCCCGATCAACCCATCAACGCCAACATGATGGCTACGTTGTATTCGCAAAACCGAGTGAATCTCCTGACCACCGCCGCCCGGACGCTTTCCAAGCCCAAAAAGGAAAGTAACACCATCCTCATCGAGGTGTTGGAATACGACCCGGCCACCCGCAAAAGCAGCCCGTACATCCACGCCATTACCCACGTCCGTGAAACACCCTATAGATTGGCGGCCAATGCACTAGGCTGGCGCGAATCAGCCGCCTCGCTTTCCGGCCCCAATACGGGAGCACAACCTCTTCACCACGTACGTTTTTTAAAGAGCGATCCACGCATCGTGATTGCCCCAGTGGGACCGCCGGATTCCCCGCAGGTCAAAGCACTGGGCGTGAAGCCCTACAAGCTGGCCGCCAAGCCGTTTAAGTTTCCCAAAGCATTTATTATGAAGCGCGATGGCCGGAGCTTCGGCGAAGTGATCTTCCGGATGGATCCGCGCAACCGTGAGTATGTGAAATTCGACAAAAGTCTGGTGCGCTCCATCATGGGTGACTTCAGCCCTTCTCAGGGCGATCTGGTCTTCAGTCAAACTGGCGAGTTGTTAGGCATTATGGCCAACAACCGATATTGCCACGTCATCACGGGTGTTTCCCCGGCCGGCGCAGTAGTGTTCGGCCAGCACCAATCCAATTCTCTGGCAGGCACACTGGCCAAGATGCACGCCCTCGTGAAGGCCAAGGCATCAGAGCTGCATTAAACCGAATTCTGGCAACAAGAAAGGCGGGCTGCTTGGCCCGCCTTTTTCCTTTGAGTCGGTTTGTGACTCAACAGGGTTGATGCCCCCAGTCCGTGTTTTTCAAGTCATCCTCGTACGCCGCCATTTGATCCTCTGCCGAAGGCTCCGCCGTTTCTGTCTTATCCGACTGAGTCGGCGCGGCGGAATCAGTCGCCAGCGGGGATTCCTTGCTCGATTCGGTTTTGTGGTCGTCGTTCATGAAGTTAACTTACCACAAAACCCTACTGCACGAAGAGGAATTCGTTAGTTTCCAGGAACACCTGGGCCAGCTTGTCGACTGGGCTCATGGGGATGGGGATGTTGTTGAAGATGGCCGCGGGCGCGGGGCGGTTGTAGCGTTTGGTGTAGGCCTTGGCACGTTCGCGGGCGGCCTGTGTCTGCCGCTGGTATTGGGTCCGGCGGTAGGCCGGCAAGGGCGGCTGGTTTTTTACGAACGCCGTGGCGTTCTGAAGTTCCTTGGGCGTGGGGGCCCGTTGAAACACGAGCTCGTACAACGCCTGCACCTTGTCTTCCACCTGCTCGGCCTGCGCCACTTCGGAACGGGCCGCCAGACGGCGGGCCTGTTGCAGTACGCTTTGGCTATTCATCATGAACAACGCCTGCTGAGGCACGATCGTTTCCACGCGCTCGGCAGTACTCATGTCCGGGTTGGCAAAGTCGAACACCTGATACATGTCCGGCAAGGCGGCCCGATCCACGTATCCATACACCGTGCGGCGCGGCGTCCCGACTTGCCGAACCGGACGTCCGCCCTGCGCAGGGTCGAGGTTATCGCCCAACACGAGCAGGGTATCGCGCATCGACTCGAAATCCAGACGGCGCAAATTCCATTTGTAGAGCAGGGCGTTGTTCGGATCGATCTTGCCGTAGGCCGGATCGTTCGTCGCGCTTTGCTGATACACGGCGGAGTTCATGATCAGCCGGTGCAGTTGCTTGATCGACCAGCCCTCGGCCATGAACCGGCGCGCCAGCCAGTCGAGCAGATCCGGATGGCTCGGGGCCTCACTACGCAGTCCAAAATCGCTTGGGGTGCGCACGATGCCCTCGCCGAAATGCCATTGCCACACGCGGTTCACCATCACGCGGGCGGTCAGCGGATTGTCCTTGCTGGCGATCGATTGCGCGAGCTCCAGCCGGCCGGAGCCTTCGTTAAACGGCTCGCGATCCTCGCCTTCGATAAGTTCGAGAAACTGGCGGGGCACACGGTCGCCCAAATTGGTGCGTTCGCCGCGGATGAAGATGCGCGAGTCCCGCGGGGCCCGAATATCCTCCAACGCCATAGCCTTGGCCGGAGAGCCGGGGTGAGTCAGATCCAAATCGGTCGTGCGATAAAACATCGCCACTTGCCGGTTACGCACGCGGTTGCCACCAAGGCGGTTAAAACTGCGTGGATCCATGCCTAGCGCGGAGCGGTAGCCGAAGGCGACGCGGCGGATTTCCTCCGCTGCCGGCTCGGCCAGCGGCTTGGGCATGCCTTTAATTTTCGCGGCATCCGCCGCGGTGCGAAAGCGGAAGCCCATGTTGAACGCGGTGACGATGTTGGCGGTGGGGTATTGGCCGTCCATGCGTTTCTCGATGTCGAGGAACACTTCCTGATACACCCCAGCGATCTCGCGCAGGCTCTTAGGCTGCGCCTCGGCGAGGGCCTTGGCGAGGATCGGGTTTACCGTTTTCTGAGTCTTCAACCGCTCCCATTGCGCGGGCGTACGCGCGGCGATCTGGGCGTTCGGCAGCTTGGCAAAAAAGAACCAAGGGCCAAACACACGATTGGGTCGGCGCTTAGCGTTCTGCAGGGCGGTCACCCAGCTTTGAAAAGCCGTGCCGTTTAGCCCGGCAGCGGTGGCGGCGGTGGGTGCCTGTTTGGCTTTGGTTTTACCGTCAATGAATCGTTGCGTTTCAAACAAGTATTTCCCGGATTCCTTGGTAAACCGCGTTAGCATCTTGTTGTACTCACGAAGGCCGTACTCGCGCGAGCCGTCGATGGCGTTCTGGCGCGCGGTGGTGTAGGCGACGTACTGCGGGTCACCCTCTTGCACCTCCTCAATCAATGACGTGGCATCGCGCGAGCTAGCGAATACACCGTGCAGGGAATAGTAGTCCGCGGTGGGGATAGGATCGAACTTGTGATCATGACAACGGGCGCAGGCGAGCGTGAGGCCCATGAAGCCTTTGCCCACCACATCAATACGGTCATCAATAATTTCGTTAACGTCATTATCAAAACGCTTGCCGACGGTAAGATAACCGAGAGCGGCAAGATCTCGCTGATCATTGATATCGACCTGATCAGCCGCAATTTGTTCGATTATAAAGTCGTTGAACGGCTTGTCTTCATTGAAAGCGCGTATGACGTAATCGCGATAAGTCCACGCGTAAGGATAAATTGGATTACGACGATTGCCTCCAGTTCGATCGCCGCTGGTATCAGCGTATCGCGCTATATCTAACCAGTAACGGCCCCAGCGCTCGCCGTATTCGGGGCGCTCGAGCAGCTGATTGATCACCTTGTTGAAGGCGTTGGGCGCCGTGTCTTTTTCAAAGGCCTCCACCTCGGCCATGGTGGGCGGCAACCCGATCAGATCATAGTACGCGCGCCGGATGAGCGTGCGTTTGTCGGCAGGCTTGGCTGGTTGCAGGCCGGCGGTCTCGTGCTTGGCACGGATGAAGCGGTCGACCGGAGTGCGGACCCAGTCGCTCTTCACGGTAGGCGGCACGGGCTTGGCGATGGGTTGAAAGGCCCAGTGATTGTCGACTTGTTCCTGGGTCCAAAACACTTTCTTGATCGATGCCGCCTTACCTTCGCGGGGATCGGGCGCACCCATGACTATCCAGGCCTCGAAATCGGCCAGCGTGGCCTCGTCCAGCTTGGTCTTGGGCGGCATCTCGAGACCCTCGGTGGGATCCCATTTCATCGCCTTTATCAACAGACTGTTTTTAGGATCACCCGGGATGATGACTTCGCCGCTGTCGCCGCCCTTCCGGAGGGCATCGCGGGTATCGAGAGTGAGCCCGCCTTTGTCCTTACGCTCGGCGGAGCTGTGGCAGGAATAACATTGCGTGGCCAGCACGGGCCGTATGTTTTTTTCAAAAAACTCCAGCTGCTTGGGCGTCAGCGGCGCCTCCGCCAATGAGGACAGACCGCCGGCGAGCAGAGCACCGATGACGAGCGTGTTGCGCATAAGAAATGAATGTAGGTTAAGCAATCAGTTTCTCGACCACATCCCCGTAAACATCGGTGAGACGGAAGTCGCGGCCCTGATAACGGTAGGTGAGCTTCTCGTGATCGAAGCCCATCAGTTTCAGAATCGTGGCGTGCAGGTCATGCACGTGCACCTTGTCCTGAACGGCCTTGTAGCCAAACTCATCGGTGGCTCCGTGGACAATGCCGCCCTTCACGCCGCCGCCGGCCATCCACATGGAGAATCCGTGATGATGGTGATCGCGACCCGGTTCGCCGCGGCCGCCGCGGTCATGACGCGGGGTACGGCCGAATTCGCCGCCCCAAATCACCAGTGTATCCTCGAGCATACCGCGTTCCTTGAGGTCAGCGAGCAGCGCGGCGATGGGCTGGTTAGCTTCGTTGGCGCGGGTGGTCAGGTTTTCCTTGAGGGCAGTGTGATGATCCCAGCCGTTGTGCCACACCTGCACAAACCGTACCCCGCGTTCCACGAGCCGACGGGCGGTGAGCATGCGACGGCCGGTTTCGGTATCGCCGTAGGCATTACGGGTGACCTTGTTTTCCTTGGTAAAATCAAAGGCATCAGTGGCCGCGGTCTGCATTTTGAAGGCCAGTTCAAAGGACTGGATACGCGCCTCGAGATCGGCTTCCTCCTGCAGTTTCGCCTGATGTTGCTGGTTCAGCGTCTTGAGCAGGTCCAGTTGCTCGCGCTGTTCCTTGAGGTTGTAGCTGTAATTCTTAATGTTGGCGATAGTCCGCTCTACGTTGGCTTCCGCGCGCGGGATAAGGGCTCCCTGGAAGGCCCCAGGCAGGAAGGCACTACGCCAGTTCTTGGCGCCACCAAGACCGCTGCCCAGCACGATATAGCCGGGCAGGTTTTGGTTTTCCGTGCCAAGGCCGTACAACATCCACGACCCCATTGAGGGTTTCACCATGCGGCCGGCGCCGGTGTTCATCATCACCGTAGCAAATTCATGCGACGGAATGTTGGTGTGCATGGAGTTGATCACAGCGATGTCGTCCACGTGCTGGCCGATCTGATCGAACACCTCGCTCACAGGCGTGCCGCTCTGACCCATTTTCTTGAATCCGAATTGCGCGGGCAACGGCACTCCGCCGATCGCTTTCACATTTTGATCCGCGTGCTTGGCCAACGCGGGTTTATGATCCCACGTGTCCAGATGGGACGGCGCGCCCTGTGAGAAGATATGAATCACCCGCTTGGCTTTGGCAGCAAACTGCGGTTTGCGGGCCCGCATCGGGTTGGCCATGGCGGCGGTCTGCAGGGCGGCACTCGGGTTCGGCGCGGCAGCCAGGTTCGGCAACACCGTGGCCAGCCCCACGGTACCCATGCCCATGCCTAGGCGGTTCAGAAATTGACGCCGTGTCTGGAAGAAATCCTGCGGCTGCGGTTGATGTTCAAGCGGGTTCATGTTGCGGAGTAAAATAAGACGCAAAATGCGCCAAAGAGTTTCAAATATTTATTAATCGGCAAAATCGGGACCGGGTTTATGCCAAACTTCGCCGAAAAATGGAAGAACCGATGCCTAACGCGCCCGCCGCGCCAGCCAGAAGCCCAGCACCACTGCCGCCGCCCCGGCCACCAGCCAAGCGGCATCGGTGGCGTGCAGGTGAAAAGAGGTTTGCAAATGCAGCAGAATCACACCGCGATTTGAAGCAACCCGTGGCGGCTTAGCCAAGTAAAAAGCATTCGCTACACTACAGCAGGACTCAACCAATTAGGCACCACGGCCAAGCTCCAACATCCACGACGAGATCGAGAATGGACTGGGTTAACTGTACCCTGCACAGTTTTATCCCGCGTCCGTTGCCCATCAATTTCAAACTGGTATGCATACATACCTGCCGGCAAGGCCACACGTACCTGCCATTTTCCGTTTTGCCATTCCATCGGCAGGCGTTCGGAGTCTAGCTGGGTAAATTCACCACATAGATACACCTCTTGGCCACATTCTCCGGGACAAGTGAAGATGGTGTCTCTTGAATTCGGTTCGTAGTGATGCATGTCTAATTTAACGCAGGTAATAAATGTGAGATGGAGGAGGGAAGACCTTGCAGGGCCATGGAAGCAACTAAACGTTTATGCGGATCATAGAGTTCCAATATTTCATCCCCACAATTGCAACCACACTCGACCATCCAAGCCTCTTCAACACAGGCATTATCCCATTCAAATAAAAAATCAGCGCCCTCCAACATGATCTCTGAACCCAGCACCCGGCAGTTACTAATCCGGACATCCGCCGTTTGCTTGACTGCTGAGTTAAGAATCGTCATTCGGAATGCCGTGTTAGCTCGCACAAGCTGCAATATAAAATTAGGAACTGAAGTGCGATCGACACGCCGTGCCCCCTTTCCAGAGGAGAGTGTTTTGCGCCAGCGTTTCTCGATGAATTCAAGAAATCCGCCCCCAGATGTGCTCTCTCCGCTCACGCTTAGGTTCCCATCCGTTTGATATTGTGTAACAAGATTCTGAAATGCTTCAAACTTGGATCGAGGTGTTAGTTCAAATTGTTGAACCAAACCTTCTCGCCCTGCCACATCCAAAAAGAATGATTTAGAGCCGGATGCATCATTACGTTGAACGGCCCACACATTACGCCATTGAATTGAATCGAACAACAAACCCGCAGTCTCAGTGATCACACCAGTGTGTCTCCAATCACTTCCTTCTTCTGGAAAGACAATCAACCGGTTTATTCCCGCGCCATTTGAAAATGTACGAACCCAAACTTCACCGACCTCGGATAAAAACTCTACAATTTCTTCCTCTGTCACTGACAATTCAACCCGAACCTCACAGCCAGCCTTGATTCGAAGATTCTCGGGCCGTATACCTAGTTTTAGATAATTTGCCTCGACCGATTCGGCTGTCATTCTGAGTTACTCCCTTTCCTTTTTTTAAATGCGATTTTATCGCTAACATTCTTTGACATGTTTAATCCCTAATTTTTATGCTCTATTTTTTGATGTATACAAATCAGTTCCTGACCTGAGCGAACAACGATACATTGATCTACCAGTGCCACACCGTATAGGGTGCCCTCTACCGTTAAATTGTTTTCAGCCACCACCGTTTGGCTCCCATCGGCTTTCAGGACGAGCGTGTTACCGTCCTTGCAGAAGAAGTACAATTTTCCATCGGCAACTACCGGAGAAGCCCAAGTTGAATCAGGTATTCTGCGATCCCACAAGGTCGCCCCGTTACTTCGATCCACGCAACTAAGAATTCCCGCCTTACTTACATAATAAATCCATTTGCGGTGAACCAGCGGAGAACCGAAGCTTGAGGTTGCATCCGCCGCCTTCCAAATCACGTGCGATCCAGTCACATTCCCCTTCCCGCCACGCTTAACGGCTATGCTGTGACCTTTAGCCGAAGAACCGACGTAGACATAATCATCCAATACCGTCGCGGAAGCCACCGTATTACCTGTCAATTCATCAACAAACCAGCGCTGCTGACCTGTTTCCAAATCGACTTCCTCTAAGACACCATTTGAACTAATGAAAAGACCTTTATCGGTCAACGTAGGCGTTGCCCAAGAAACGCGTTTATCCCGTTTAACTTCCCAAACGGTTTTACCTGTTCGCTTATCAAAACATAAGAGGTAGGAAGGGTCCGGATGGTCCAGCAACAACACCAGCCAGTCTGTTTGCTGGCATAGTGAAGAACCCAGGCCGTGATGGCCAGTTAGAGGTCCGTAGTCCTTAGCCAAATTTCTCTGCCACCGCTTTTTCCCTTTATGATCCAGAGCAACCAGATCGCCACTTTCAAAGAATACATAGATACCTGCAGCATCGACCACCGGCGTAGGCGCGGCCTGACTCACCATTCGACTGCGCTCAACTGGCTCACTAGATTCAAAGGACTGCCGCCAAATTTCTTTCCCGTCAGATAATGAACGGGCCGAAACAGTAATTGTCTCACTGTTATCTCCCTTTGTGGATGTAGTGTAAATCTGCTGACTCCAGATGACCGGACTGGACTGACCGTAGCCGGGCAACTCAATCCGCCAAGCAACATTCTTGGAATCCGACCACGTTATGGGCAACTCGCGTGCCTTAGAGTGACTGGTGCCATCCCCGCGAAATCCCGGCCAACTATTGATTGCCTGCAGGGGTTGTGCGCGAAACTCCTCGATGGAATCTAAATGCGATTCGAAATTGGCGCCGGCAACAAACAACAAGCGATCCCTGGTTGCAGGTACCATCCGATGAAAAAACCGCCGAGTCTGGAGGCGAATACCAGCGTCTTCCCATGTAGATCCATCGGCGGACAAACGCCGCACAGTACTGCTATATGCGCTGGCATAGAGTTGATTATTCCATACACATAACGTCATACCAAATGCCTTCATTCGACCTTGGCCCGGAAACAATGGCCCATCAGCCCACTTACCGCTCTCGAGATCCAAGACTCGAATTGTATTTAATGTCCCTGTGCCATCGATCCCCCCTGCAACATACAGTTTATCTCCGAACACCTCTGTCGCGTGCGCACGTACACCCCAATTTGTTTCCGGTAACTTTTCCCACTTCAATGGGGAGCGAGAAAGATCAGCCACTAACCCATGACGATACCACTGTTGATCTCTTTCTTTTTTATTACCCATATCCCACCCGCCAGTGACATATATCTTGCCATCACTTAATGCCACATCATGCGATGATCTTGGCTCTGGTAACGGTGTAATCTTGGACCATTTTTTTGTCTTCGGGTTAAAAACCGAACATTTTGCTATGGACCTTAAATTTGAAGCCTCACCCTTCTCATTAGTAGCCTGTGACCCCCCGATTTGATAGATGAGCCCGCCATGTGTAACCATGCCAAACCCTTGAGACAAAGTCTCCACCGGTAGCTTTTCCCACTTTGCATCGGGGCTGGCTAAATCAATTCTTAAAAAATCTTTTGAATGATTATCGATAGAATATTCGTGAGTAGCCCCAGTATGTCCGCCGTGCACATACAAATGTCCGCCGGTTACGCAAGCACCCAAACTTGCAGTCGCTTCAGGGAATCCTAACCCCCATACCTTATTAGTGATATAATTCACCCCACTGCTTTCAGCATTTAAAGTGATGCTGAAAAGCAGTGAGGCTATTATCAATTTAGCTTTGTCTTTCATTCAAGCAGATGCAACCATTATTCGGAGGACTCACTTCCGGAATCAACGGCGCCGAGCCCTTCTTGGCTCTCATCCTCAGTTGAAGCCACCGGAGCAGCTTCCTCTTCACTAGAGCCACAACCATTGAATACCCACAAACAAACGGTTGCCGCTAGAATAATTGATTTATATTTTTTCATTTTTTGCATT
>PVBE011591764.1_pt1 | contig 19855 bp, 19 predicted proteins | sample 1631181 | NCBI WGS metagenome assembly PVBE01 (sample SAMN08397723, study PRJNA350692) | Marine metagenome, whole genome shotgun sequencing project. | isolation source: water | place: Pacific Ocean | collected 2012-04 | reverse complement strand
GCGGACGTGGTGGCCGAGAGCTACACGCCCCGACCGATGAAGAAGTGGGGACTGGACTACGAAAGCCTGGTAGAGATCAAGCCGGACCTCATCATGTTCAGCACGTGCCAGCAGGGCCAGACGGGCCCATACCGGGAGTACCCCGGGTTCGGGGGCCAGGGGGCGGCGCTTGCTGGCGTCAACCACCTCACCGGCTGGGCGGACCGCTCCCCCGCCGCTCCCTACGGCGCATACACCGACTTCATCAACCCCAGGATGGGGTCGCTCGCCATCGCGGCCGCGCTCGACTTCAAGCGCCGTACGGGCAAGGGCACCCACATCGACCTGGCCCAGATCGAGGGCGGGATCCAGTATCTGGCGCCCACCATCCTCGAGGAGAGCGCCAACGGGCGCTCCCCCGCCCGCATGGGCAACCGATCGCCGTACCAGGCCCCTCATGGCGTGTTCCCCTGCCAGGGGGACGAGCGATGGATCGCCATCGCGGTCACCAACGACGAGGAGTGGGACGCGCTGCTTCGCGCCATTGGGGATCCGGATTGGGCTCACGCCGAGCGGTTCGCAACGCTCTCGGGCCGGCTGGAGAACCAGGACGCGCTGGAAGAGATGCTGGGTGCGGTCACGGCGGAGTGGGACGCGTACCACCTGATGTACGCGCTGCAGGCGGCGGGAGTGCCGGCGGGGGTGGTGCAGAAGACGTCCGACCTCTTCAGCGACCCGCAGGTGGCGTACCGGAAGCACTTCTGGTTCTTGGACCACCAGGAGATGGGAGTCCACGCGTACGATGGCCCGAGCTTCCGGCTGTCCAAGACCCCCGGTGAGCTGGTCATGCCCGCCCCGGTCATGGGCCAGCACAATGAGTACGTCTACAAAGAGATCCTGGGCATGAGCGAAGAGGAGTACGTCCAGAACCTCGTCGACAACATCTTCGAGTAGGCGCGGCGCGACCGGCATGGGTTGGGCCCGGTGAAGGATCAGGGTTCGCGGGCCGGACTGCGCCGCGGGCAGGTAGGCCCGTGCTTTCCGCCACTCCGGTCCGCGGCGCGAGCGCCGGAGTGAAAGCTAGCCTTCGGCGGGTGGATCTGGCTCCGGCTCCGCCGAGTCCGGGGGGTCCATGTACGCCTCGATGTGGCTCACAAGCGGGGATCTCTGGGGCACGTAGCTGAGTGTCGCGTTCCGGCCGTCCCGTAGGTCCAAGCGAACTGCCGCGTAACCCAGGCTCCTCCCAAAGATCCCCGGGTCCACGCGAAGGCCGGCGACTTCGGAAATAGGGATGTCGGACCGCTGGTTCCCTCGCTGCACCGCTACCACGCCGGGCGCCAGTATGTACGACGTGCTCCGGTAGGTGATGTATCGGGGGACCACGACTATCGCCGCGAGGATCGCTGGGAATAGCCCAAAGGAGATCGCGTCGAAGGCCGTGGACACCAGCGCCAGAACCCCCCACGGCGCCACAAACAGCAGCCAGGACCATTGGGACTGGCGGACTATGACCGCGCCCTCCGGCAATCCCAGATCTTGGGTCTCCTCAGCCTCGCCTGTGTCCATGCCCTGTTCTCCCGTGGTTTAGGTCGTGGAGTTCTCCGGCTGGGCCTCATCCGCGATATCGTCGAAGTCGGGGTCCCAACGCCGCCGGCGATAGCCCACGATGGCGTGTGCCAGGACCATGAGCGCCAGAAGCCATATGCCCAAGATTGTCGCAATGCGATCTGGGAAGAAGGGCGCCATCACCAGCAGGAGGCCGTAGCCCGAGCCCCCGCCCCAGATCGTGGCGTGGCGATGGGTCACGCGGGCGAAACCCGCCATGATGATGCCCACCCCGATGACCGGCAAGGAAAGCACGGGCAACGACGCCAGCGTGATTCCGAGCAGGGTGGAGACGCCGTCGCCGCCGCGAAACCCGTTGAACAGCGAGCGCCAGTGCCCCGCCAGGGCCGCGACTGCGGGCAGCAGCGCCAGGACGCCTTCCGCGCCCAGCCTTTGGGCAACAAAGACCGTGAGCACGCCTTTCGCCGCGTCCCCCGCAAGTACGAAGGTCCCGTGGAAGCGCCCCACCGTTCGGTAGACGTTGGCCGCGCCTGCCAACCCCGTGCCGGTGGAGAAGATGTCCACGCCCCGGCGGCGGCTGACCAGGGTGGCCACTGGAATCGATCCCAGCAGATACCCGATCAGGATGGCCAACAGGAGGGACAGCATCGGTCCGGTCGATGGCATGCTTCTGCTGCTCCAGTAAAGGAAATGGGCCCGTGGCTGCGGCTCGCCGCCGCCTCCTCGTCCCTTCCGCGTCCCGCGCGAATCGCACTCCGAGTGTAATGGGAGGGCTGGCCCCGGTCAACCGCGAGTGGGCGACCCGAACTCCGGCCCGCGCTACCGTGGCTCCGCGGTCGCCCCTTCACCGGCTCGGGATCCAGTCGCCCTGGGGGTGGGCTTGCGCGAGAGGAACACAAAGACCGTGCCCACCAGCAGCGCAACGATGAAGCTCATGAACGCAATCTGGTAGCTTCCGGTCCTGTCGTACACCAGTCCGGCGAACACCGGTCCCAGGACCGTTGTCGGCACCAGGAAGAGCTGCAGGAATCCTCGGATCGTCGCAAAATATTGCCGCCCGTAGTACTCGCCGACGATGGCCATGAACACAGGGATGGCGCCCCCGTAGGCGATCCCGTACACCACGACGAATATCCATACCTGGGCCAAGTTGGTGACGTTCGCCAGGATGTAGATGCCCACCGCTTGCAGCACGTACGTGACGATGAGCACGAACCGCTTGTCCACGAAGTCTCCCAGGGTCCCGAACGCCATGCGTCCCACCATGCTGATGAACACCATCGCGCCGAGGGCCGAGCTGGCCTGAGTCAGGCTGATGTTCCGGACCTCGGTCAAGTACACCACCTCGTGGATGACGATGGACGTCATGGCAACCGACCTCGCGGCCGAGCCGAGCACAAGCATCCAGAAGCTCACGGTCAGGAGCGTCTCCTTGACGCTGTAATCGTGCTGCACTCCACGCGCCGCGGCCGCCGTCGCGCCGTTGCTCCCTTGCGGCTCGGTGGCTGCATCGGGACCCGCTGTCGAGCGTGACTGCGCCGCCTCCGGCGCGGGATCGGGGCTCGCGACCGGTTCATCGCCATCGGGGAGATAGCCGTACTGCTCCGGCTTGTGTCTCAGCAGCAGGGACAGCGGGATGACGATGATGAAGATGCCGACCCCCGCCATGAACGCGGCGTCTCGCCAGCCCCAGCGGTCGACCGCCCATCCCAGCGCCACCACCGTTGCGCCGCTGCCGCCTGCGCCCAGGGAGAAGAGGGCGAAGGCCCGAGAGCGCAGCCTGATGAACCACGCGTTGACCGCGGCCTGGCTCGCATGGCCAAATCCGGTGTTGTAGCCGATGGACATCCACCCCGCGTACAGCACGGCGAAGGCCACGAACGCGCTCACGTGTACAGAGCCGATGTTCAGCGCGTCCACGCGGCTCATGGCGAAGAACCCCAGGCCGGCCATCACCGCGCCGATCACGGCGAGCCGCCGAGGCCCGTACTTGTCCACCAGCCACCCGATGATCGGCCCTTCCAACCCCCCCTCAAGGCGCGAGAGGGAGATGATGGCGGCCGCTCCCGCCGCGGTCCACGCGAACTCGTCGCGCAGGGCCTTGAAGAAGATGGGGAAGCCATAGAACCAGACGCCCGCGCCGTAGACGTTGATTGCGGCGGCGGCGGCGACTACGTACCAGCCAAAGAAGATTCCGGGCTTGCGGCGGGTCAGGGTGTCGGTGCCATCCATGCAGATATGCCTCGGAGCGGGGCTCCGCCGAGTATAGCACAGGGTCGGTCCGTTCCGCGCCCGCTGCCGCCACCGACCGGCGAGCCTTGTAACCGTGATCGACCCGACGTATGCTACGTGCCGACCGGCGGCTGCCGCGCCGGGCTTGTGACGGGGCGGCCTCGCGGCGTGGTGGAGCGGTACATGCCCTTACCTCCAAACTACCGATGGTTCGACCCGTGGGTCGCGGGTGCGGCCATGCCGCTGCCCGAGGAGCTGGAGGACCTGGCGGTCCAAGAGGGCATTGGCGGGCTGGTGCGTCTCGAGACCGAGGCACGGTCGTCCGTGACCCCGCATCAGGTCGCGGCGGCGGGCATGACGGATCTCCACGAGCCCATCCAGACCAACATCCACATCCCTTCACTGGAGCAGGCGGAGCGCATCATGGACTTCATGCACGGCATGGTCGCCTCCGGCCGCACGGTGCTGGTGACATGCCTGATGGGCGCGGGCCGCACCGGAACCATTGTCGCCTGCTACTACGTCGATAAGGGCATGGCCGGCAGTGAGGCCGTCCAGCGCGTCGGGTGCCTCCAGGAGCCCGTCCAAGAGCGGTTCGTGCTGGAGTACGCCGAGCGCCGACGAACGGGGCGGTAAGCAGAGGGCCGCGTTCGCGCGGTCTGGCGAAGCGTCTGCCCGGCGTGTACCATGAGGGCCAAGCAGCGACGCCAATCAGCGCAGGAGGGGTCCGTGTCGCTGACGCCCCCCGAGCTTCAGGAGATTGAGGCGCAGGCCGTCGAGCTGGCTGAGGGCGTGGGTCGCATCCTGCTCGACCGGTTCCGCCGCCCCCTGGTGGTGGAGTACAAGGGCGACCAGGAGGGCAAGAACCCGGTCACGGAAGCCGACAAGGCGGCGGAGGCTTTCCTGGCGGAGGAGCTCAGCCGCCGATTCCCAGGCCACGGAATGGTGGGCGAAGAGGGGGCCGAGAAGGACGCCGACGCCGCCGCGCTTACGTGGGTGGTGGACCCCCTGGACGGCACCACGAACTACCTCAACGGCCTACCACTCTTCGCGTGCTCCGTGGCCCTGCTTGAGGACGGCATACCGGTGGTGGGGGTCATCTTCGTGCCCTGGCCTGGGACCGCTGGCGGCCGCATTCTCAGCGCGCGGAAGGGCGGGGGCGCCCGCGTGGGCGACACGCCGCTCCAGGTGGCGCCCGAGGCGCGACCCGTGGCGGGCCGAGTGGCCGTGCTCACCGGTGTGTACGGGGGTAGGTTCAAGATGGGGAAGGAGCTGAGGCGGTCGCCTGGCGAGCGCCGGTCGGTGGGCAGCATCGCATACGAGATGGCCCTGGCCGCGGACGGCACCTACCAGTACGTGCTCTTCGGTGCGCCCCACTCGTGGGACGTGGCCGCGGGCGTTCTGCTGGTGGCCGAGGCGGGCGGCGAGGTGCGCAGCATGGGTCCGGAGCGCGACGCATGGCGCCCTTTCGGCCGCTTCGGCGATGGCGCGAGCGAGGACCCGCCGGACCGGAAGACCCTGCGTGAGTGGGTAGCCCCTATCCTGGCTGGCAATCCGGACATCGTGCGGGTAGTGGGCGATGGGCTCGTCCCCCGCCGAACCCTTCGACGCAGGCTGTTCGGTGGCGGCGGCGTCGGCAGGCGGGTGTAGAGCGATGGCCCGTCCCGACTTGGCCGTCGACCTGGCCCCGGAGCATCTGTCGGGGCTGAAGCTGCGCAACCCGGTCCTGATCGCCTCCGGCACCTTCGGCCAGGACGGGTACGGTGGCGGTCTGCCGCCGGGACTAGACGTGACGCGGCTTGGGGCGATCGTAGCCAAGACCACCACGGTGCGGCCGCGCCTCGGCAATGACAGACCCCGGTTCGCCCACGGGCGCGGGTGGACGCTGAACTCCATCGGGCTGGCGAACCCCGGCATCGAGGCCGTACTGCGTGAACACGCGCCACGGTGGGTGCAATGGTCGGTCCCAGTGGTGCTGAGCCTGGCGGGCGAGCGGGTGGAGGAGTACCGGGAGCTGGCAGCCGCCGTTGAGGGCACGCCGGGCGTCTCCGCGGTGGAGGTCAACGTCAGCTGCCCTAACGTCGAGGGCGGCCTTGAATTCGGCCAGAGCCCCGAGCTCACGGAGGCAGTCGTCCGGGCGGTGCGGAGCGCCACCGGCCTACCTGTCCTCGTCAAGCTGTCGCCAAACGTCGCGAGCATCGAGGAAGTGGCGCTTGCGGCCGTCCGCGGCGGGGCTCACGCCCTCACGCTCACGAACACGCTGGTGGGGATGGCGCTGGACCCGAAGACCCGCAGCTCCGTTCTCGGGACCGCCACGGGTGGTGTATCCGGCCCCGCTCTGAAGCCGGTGGCGCTGGCGATGGTGTACCGTGTCTTCCGGGCGGTGGAGGTCCCGATCGTCGGCGTGGGGGGCATCGGCGCGGCCGAGGACGCGCTGGACTATCTGGCCGCCGGCGCTCTGGCCGTGCAGGTGGGCGTGGCCAACTTCGCCAATCCGCGGACGCCCCTCGATGTGCTCGACGGGCTCGAGCGCCATGCCTCGCGGCGAGGGCTGACGACTGTCGGGGAGATGGTCGGTGCGGCCCACCGCGGTCCGCCGTCGGCCCAAGCGGCAACCGGGCCGGCGGGGTGACGCGGGGCGCTCCAATCGGCCCGCGCGGAGGCGGCCGCCCTTTACTTGCCCCCCGCCGCTATGCTATAGTCCAGACTGGCCAGTAGTACTGGATGAGGGGGGGATTATTCCGCCGCGAGAGTATCGCGTAAATACGCAGATCCGTATCCGAGAGGTCTTGGTCATCGCGGACGACGAGGAGCAGCTTGGGATCCTCCCGGTAGCCGAGGCGCTGGCTCTGGCGCGGGAGCGGGGTCTTGACCTGGTGGAGGTGGCTCCCAACTCGTCGCCGCCCGTGTGCAGGCTGATGGACTACGGCCAGTTCCGCTACGCCCAGAGCAAGAAGGAGCGCGAGGCGCGCAAGGGGCAGCGGACGAATGTGCTGCGGGAGGTCCGGTTCCGTACCCGCATCGCGGAGCACGACCGCGGGGCAAAGGTCAAACATGTCCGGTCGTTCCTCGCGGACGGCAACAAGGTCAAGCTCACGGTGCTCTTCCGAGGGCGGGAGATCACACGGCCCGACCGCGGCGCGACCCTCCTGCGCAGCGTCGCGGAGGAGCTGAAGGAAGTCGCGAAGGTGGAGTCGCCCCCGGCAATGGAGGGCAGGCGGCTGCACGTTATACTGGCGCCGGTGCCCCAGCGCCCGCAGAAGACCGAACAACGAACTGAAACCGAGGAGTCGCCGGTTGGCGCAGAAGAAGCGAAAGCAGCCCAAGCTTAAGACCCACAAGGCCACGGCGTCGCGGATCCACGTCACGGGCAGCGGCAAGTACATGCGGCTCCACGGACACCGGAGCCACTTCCGCCGGCGCAAGCGCGGTGCCGTCAAGCGACTCTTCGGGCAGAAGGAGTCACTCGCAGCGGGCGACGCCCGCAAGATGCGGGGCCTGCTTCCCTACGGAGTATCATAGGGGAGCGTCGGCGTAGCCCTGATGGCCGCCTTCTGCTTAGGGGTTTGGTCACCGATGCTCGGCACCGCGCAGCCGCGTGAACCGGATGCGCGGTTGCCTCAGATTACGATCGACTGACTACCAAGAGAGAGGTCCTCGATGGCTCGTGCAAGGAGCGGCGTCACATCGAAGAGACGCCACAAGAAGGTTCTGGACGCCGCCAAAGGGCACTACAGCGTCCGCCGTCGCCACTTCCGGCGTGCCCGGGAGTCCACCATGCACGCCATGCGGTATGCGTACGTTCACCGGCGCGAGCGCAAGGGTGACTTCCGTCGGCTCTGGATACTGCGCATCGGGGCGGCGTGCCGCACTCACGGCGTTAGCTACAGTCAGTTCGTCCACGGGATGAAGCTGGCCAGCATCGGCCTAGACCGCAAGATCCTGGCGGACATGGCCGTGCGGGACCCGGAGGGATTCGGGCTCATCGTGGGGAAGGCGCAGGAGGCCCTCACCGTTTCCTAGGCCTTTCCAGAGCGCATCAATAAAGAAGAGGGACCGCAGCCGCGGCCCCTCTTCTTTTTGCGCCCGACGTTGGGCCGGCGGCGACTCTCGCTAGAGCACACCGTCCACCATGATGAGCGCGAACAACGCGGCAAGGTAGAGTAACGAGAAGAGGTAAGTTCGGACCGCCCACTTTCGGTCCGCCTTGACCAGCAGCACCACCGAGAAGGCCACAAAGGCCACACCGAGGACAGCGGCTCCAGCGAGGTACAAGGTACCCAGGGCCTCGGACGACAGGGAGAGGAGGAGGGTCAGCGCCACCAGGATTGCCGTGTAGAGCAGGATCATGCGCCGCGTGCTCGCCTCTCCGTGCACCACCGGGAACATTGGGATGCCAGCCTCCGCGTAGTCGCGCTTGATCAGGAGTGCGAGCGCCCAGAAGTGAGGGGGCGTCCAGAAGAAGACGATGGCGAAGAGGTATAGCGCCGGCAGCGCCAGGCTGCCCGTCACTGCCACCCACCCCACCAGCGGCGGGATCGCCCCGGCCGCGCCGCCGATGACGATGTTCTGGGGCGTAGTTCGCTTGAGCCACCGCGTGTAGACCAGCAGGTAGAGCACCGTCCCGGCCATCGCGAGCGTCGCCGCCAGCAGGTTGGTGGCCACCAGCAGCATCACGAACGCCAGGACGGTGAGGACGATCCCGAACGTTGCCGCGTGAAACGTCGGCACCCGTTCGCTCGCGACCGGCCGCGTGGAGGTCCGCTGCATCAGCCGGTCGATGTCCCGGTCCATGGCGTGGTTCAGCGCGCTGGCGCCCCCGGATGCCAGGCCACCGCCGATGATCACTCCAAGGGCGACCGCCAGCGTGGGCGCTCCCTCGGCCGCCAGCAGCACCCCGCCGAGCGCCGTGATCAGCAGGAGCACCATGATGGTGGGCTTGGTGAGGGCGATGTAGTCGCGGACCGTGGTCATCCATGATCCGTCGCGAGCGGGTTCCGCCACGGCCGTCGCGGCCCCTGCCACGGGGGTGAGGAGGGGTCGGGAGGCCAGGGTCGCCAGAAGCACCAGGCTGCCCCAAAGGGCCGTCGCGAGGCTCAGGTGGACGGCCTGGGCCGTCGCGGAGAACTGGAGCCACGGGTTCGCAGCCCCCGCCAGCACCTGGGTGACCATCAGCACGGCGGCGGCGACGCTCGTCGCGCCCACCGCCGGAGAGAGATGTCGGAGCCCCCACCCCATCCACGCCGCCCGTGCGACCACCGCGACCCCCATCGCAGCCATGATCCGGTGCGCCACGTGGATCCACGCCAACCCGCTCGACGGCAGGGCCGTGCCGAAGCACAGGGGCCAGTCCGGGCACGCGGTGGCTGCGCCGACCCCCACCAGGTACGAGCCCGATAGGGTCACCACCAGGGTGAACAGGGCCGCCCCCAATGCCCACCGGAAGAAGAGGTCGCCGGCGGGCCCTGAAGCCCAAGACGCCCCTCCGGTCGCGAAGATGGTGAAGATCAGGAGCCCCAGGATCGTCTGGGCGGTGAGCAGGTGGACGGCGACGATGGTCGGAGGGAGCTCGGTCAGGACCGTGATCCCTCCCAGGACCACCTCGACTCCCAGGGCCACGAGCGTCAGCACCATCGGCACCATGATGCGTTGGTGGTCCCGGTAGCGTCTCCAGGCAGTGACAGCCGTGATGACCACCAGGAGACTGACCATGCTCGCGACGAGGCGGTGGGAGTACTCGATCAGCGTGTGGAACTCGAACGGAGGAATGATCTGCCCGTGGCAGAGGGGCCAGTCGGGGCAGCCCAGGCCGGACTCGGTGACTCGGACCACGCCGCCCAGAGTAATCAGGGCGAACGTCGCCAGCGCCGTGGCGCCCACGAGCAGCCGGAAGCGAGGCGTCACGGTCGTCTGTCGGCTAGGTGGGGCCACCATCCGTCCTTCTCTGCGAGAGCCTAGCCGGTCGTCCGCGACCTCCCGCCGCACGTGTCGCCTCCGGCTACGTCTGGAACGCGCCGAAGAGCACCATCAGCGCGAAGGCGATCGCGGTCGCCAGCGCAAGTCCCCCAAAGAAAAGCACAGAGAAGAGGCGGCTGTCAAATCGTAGGTGCATGTAGAACATGGCCACCAGGGCGAACTTGACGGCGGAAAGCCCCAGGAAGATGGGGAGGAACGCCGAACGCAGCGCATCGACGTAGTAGACGCCCACTTCCACCGCCGTCACCGCCGTCAGCACGATGGCGATGGCGATGTACCTCGCCGGGGTAGGTTGGGGGCGCTCCATCGCCACCGCGCCATGTGTCGCGTGCTGCTCCTCTTGCCGCATGCGTCCGCCTCCTCGTTCGAGCCGAACCCCGTCCGTGTCCTGGCGGCCCGTCGAAGACCCCGTTGCGATCATCCCGCCGCTCCCTCCCTGGCCACGGAGGGGGGCCTAATGTATTTGGGGGTGCTCCGCTATCCGCCGTTCGCCGGTGGCAGGCTGCTCAGGAGATAGACCACCGTGAAGATCACGATCCAGACAATGTCGACGAAGTGCCAGTACAAGCCCGCCAGCTCCACGTCCAGGCTCCGCTCCGGGGGGATGCCGCGCTTCATGCTGTAGCCAAGGAGCGAAAAGAGCCAGATGACCCCCAAGGTCACGTGCGCTCCGTGGAACCCCGTGAGCGTGAAGAAGGCCGCCCCGAAGACGTTGGTGCGGGGCGTGAGGCTCTCTTGCACGAACGTATAGAACTCGAACACCTGGAAGCCGAGGAAGGTGGCCCCGAGCAGGGCCGTGGCGAAGAGCCAGAACCGGGCCATCGCCATATTGCCTCGCTGGAAGCCCGACAGCGCCAGCACCATCGATAGGCTGCTGGTGAGCAGGACGAAGGTGCTCGTGCTTGTCACAGGGATGTCCAGGACCTCGTGCGGGTACGGCCCCACCACGCTGTTGTTCCTGTAGAGGAGGAAGGTGGCGATGAGCGCCCCGAAGAAGAGGCAGTCGGACGCCAGGAACGTCCACATCAGGAACTTCCGGTTGTTCAGCCCCAGGGTGGTCCCGTGGCCACCACCGTGCGCTGCCGCGGCGCTCTGCTGCAAGGCTCTCCTCCAGCTCCCGTACTCAACTCAAGGCGAGACGCGCGATGATGGACCCGGCGCGCCCGCGCCTCCCCCGACGCCCTCCAGGGTCACCCAGCGATGCGGCGGTTGGGCATAGGACCGCGCGCCCGTCCGCGAAGGCGCGGGTCAGTGCTCCTCGGGCCCGGACGGCTCCATCGCCCAGGCGTAGACCCCGATCAGGGCCACCACGGCCCCTACCGCGCCGTACGCCGGGTGGACGATCATCAGCCCGGCCCCCAGCGCCAGCCCGAAGGCCGCGACTACGGGCCAGTACGAGGCGTTGGGCATGTGGATCGTTGATGGGTCCACGGGCTCGTCGTCGCCCGCGCCCCCTGAGATCGATGGCAGCGCCCCGTGGGCCAGCTCAGGGTGTTTCTGGTCCCAGAGCGGCTCCCGGCTGTGGACCGTGGGAATCGTGGCGAAGTTGTACTCCGGCGGCGGCGACGGAATCGTCCACTCCAGCGTCCTGCCGTCCCACGGGTCGTCGCCCGCCACGGCCCCGCTCCGCAGGCTGAGGAAGAAGTTGTAGACGAATACCAACAGGCCGATTCCCAACATGAAGGACCCGACGGTCTCGATCTGGTTCAGGGCGGTCCAGCCCATGCCCTCCGGGTATGTGTAGATTCGCCGGGGCATCCCCAGGATGCCCACCAGGTGCATCGGTCCGAACGTGACGTTCATGCCGATGAACACCAGCCAGAAGTTCAGCTTGCCCAGGCCTTCGCCCAGCATCCGCCCGCTCATCTTTGGGAACCAGTAGTAGATTCCGGAGAAGATGCCGAACATGCTGCCACCGAACAGCACGTAATGGATGTGCGCCACGATGAAGTAGGTGTCCTGCTGCTGAGAGTCGACGGGCGGCGAGGCGTGCATCACCCCGCTCAAGCCGCCGATGACGAAGAGGGCCACGAAACCCACGGCGTAGTGCATGGCCGTGGTGAAGTGCAGGGAGCCCCGCCAGAGCGTGGCCATCCAGTTGAACACCTTCACGCCCGTGGGGACGGCAATCAGCATGGTGCTGCCGGCGAACACCGCGGTCGCCATTGGACCCAGGCCCACGGTGAACATGTGGTGGGCCCAGACCGCGAAGCCGAGGAATGCGATGGTGATACCGGAGAATATGATGACCGGGTAGCCGAACAGGGGCTTGCGGGAGAACGTGGGGATCACGTCGGATACGATGCCCATGGCCGGCAGGATCAGGATATACACCTCCGGGTGCCCGAACACCCAGAAGAGGTGCTGCCACAGGAGCGGGTCCGCGCCCGCGCTGGCCGTGAAGAAGGGAATGCCGAAGAGGCGGGATAACATCAGCTCGATCAGCCCCACCGTGAGGACCGGGAACGCCAGTACCAGCAGGATGGCGATGATGAGGGTCATCCACGTAAACACGGGCATGCGCAAGAGCGTCATCCCCGGAGCGCGCGTGTTCAAGATGGTGACGATGAAGTTGAAGGCGGCCGCCAGCGACGAGATGCCGAGCACCTGCAGCCCCAGGATGTAGAATTCCATGCCGAGGCCCGGCGAGAACTCGTTGCTCGTCAGCGGCGCGTAGGCGAACCACCCCGCGTTCGGCGCCGCTCCGCCGAGCCAACCCAGGTTCAGCAGGATCCCGCCGAAGAGGAACGCCCAGTAGCTGAACGCGTTCAGGCGCGGGAAGGCCACGTCTCGCGCGCCGATCTGGAGCGGCACCATGTAATTGAAGAACGCCGCTCCCATCGGCATGACACCCAGGAAGATCATCGTCAGGGCATGCATCGTAAAGAGCGAGTTGAACGTGTTGGGGCTTAGGAGTGTGGCCTCCGGCGCGAAGAGCTGGAGCCGAATCGTCAGCGCCTCCACGCCGCCCAGCATGAAGAAGGCGAATGCGGAGACCCCGTACAGGATCCCGATGCGCTTGTGGTCGACGGTGGTGATCCAGCCCATCACCCCCGAGTAGACCCTGCGCTCCGTCACCCCCGGGATCGCCGCCGCGTGGGTCGCCATCGGTGCCTCCGGTATCGGCTATTCGGTCGCCGCCCAGCCACGAGAGATTGCCTAACGCAACCCCCCAAGGTAGGCCGCCAGCGCGGCAATATCGTCCTCGGTCAGCGCCAGCGCCGCGTTCGTGTACATTGCGCCGTCTCGCGTCATAATGTTGCCTGGCTTCACCGCGCTCGGGTCGCGCAGCCAGCGGGCCATCTCGTCCGGGGTGTTGTTCATCATTCCGGCTCCCAGCGTGGACCGGCCGCCCACGTGCGTTAGGTTGGGACCGATCACCCCCAGCGCCACCGTCCCCTCGATGGTGTGGCACGCCAGGCACCCCTTGGACAGGAAGAGACTGGCGCCGGTCGCGGCTAACCCCTGCGGTGGGTCTGGCGCGCGCCTCTGCGCCTCCACCCAGGCGTCGAATTCCGCCTGTTCTTGGACCACGACCTGGAACTTCATGTTGGCGTGGGACTCGCCGCATAGCTCGGCGCACTGGCCCAGGAAGGTCCCGGTGGCTTCCGGCGTGAACCAGATGGCATTGACGCGCCCTGGCACCATGTCCCGCTTGCCCGAGAGACGGGGCACCCAGAAGCTGTGAATGACGTCCGCGGTCTCCAACTGCACGGTCACCGGGCTGCCCACCGGCACGTGGACCTCATTGGCTGTTACCACGCCCAGGCCCGGGTACCGGACCTCCCACCACCACTGATGGGCCATGACCTCCACGCGCATCGCGCCATCGGGGGCGTCTGCGGTCTTGAAGATCACCTGCCACGTGGGGATCACCACGACGACCAGGATCGCGATGGGCGCCAGCGTCCACCCTATCTCCAGGAGCCGATGGCCGTGGCTCTGCGGGGGGATCCCGTCTCCGGGGCGGCGCCGATAGCGGATCACGGCGTAGACCAGCAGACCCTCGACCACCACGAACACGAACACAGCGGCCCAGAAGATCAGTGAGTAGAGCCCCTGGATGTCACCCGCCACATCGGACCGGGGTGAGATGGTCGTCAGCGGTTCGTCCGTCCCGCACGCCGCGAGCATCAGCAGGAGCGAAACCCCCGCAGCGAGGCTGAGTGGCCTGGCAAGTGCGCGCGCACTGCTTCGCGCGAGGGCAATTCGTGACGCGAAGGTACGGCCATCAGAATCGCGGACGTGGGTCGCCAGGAGGGATTGGGGGTCAGCGCTGGGCGTCGGCTCGGAGGAGCGCCTCGGCTACCTCCTGGCGGCGCACCCGCTCCTCCTCCTTCGCCAGCATGACTCCGAAGACGATGAAGAGGGCCAGCAGATACATCATCGAGCCTGGGACCCACATCACGAGTCCCGCCAGCTCCTGGTCCTCCAAGATGGTCATGCCCCATGGCCTCTCGGCCCCCTGGTAAAACGGGAAGAGCACGCTCGGAGAGAAGGTGATGTAGGCGCCAAGCGCGATGCCCTGGAGCGTGGCGGCTATCAAGTACGGCAGCCGAACGGCGTAGCCGATCCGGGGCTTCAGTGGCACCGGGTCGATGACGACCCACCAGAACGCCAAGGCCGTGGCCACGAAGGTGGCATGCTCCAGGATGTGCACCGGCGCGGAGGTGAGCGCGAGCTCGTAGAGGAGCGGCAGGTGCCAGGCCCACAGAGCGGCTACGTAGAGGGCCAGCGCGACCAGCGGCCTGGTGACGAAGCGTAGCGCTTGCCGCACCCGGGGGTGCCGCGCCACCGGGATCACGATACGGCGTCGGAGCCACGGCGGAAAGCCGCGCATCGTCGGTACGAACGGGGCGCCGAGCAGGACCAAGGGCGCGCCGAGCATCGTGAGCAGCATGTGCTGGGTCATGTGCACGAAGAAGAGGTCGTCCGCGAAGGTGTCCAACGGCGAAACCAGGCTGAAGGCCAGAGTGGTCCAGCCGGCGTAGAAGAGAGTCGGACGCCACCACGGCAGGAAGTGGCCCCGGCGTCCCCGGCTTCGGAAGAGGCCCACAGTGTAGAGCGCCACCGGGACCAGCAGCGCCAGCACGGTCAGCGGGTCCCACGACCAGAGCCGCCAGAAGTCGTCCCCGGCGCTGACCCCGGCGTGCAGCAGCACCATTTCCTACCGCCTGCCTCTCGCGGGCGACCTCTTGGGGCTGCGTCCCGAGCGCGGTCGCTCGAAGAACTGTTGGGGGATGACCTTGGAAGGGGGGGCTTTCGAGCGAATGCCGTACTTCAGGCGAAACTCGGCGTCGGTCGCTCTGCCCTTGCGCCTGTTGCAAGGACCGCACAGGAGCTGGAGGTTGCGCCGATCGTTAGAGCCCCCGCGGGATAGCGGTACCTTGTGGTCCACTTCCATGTACGCTGAGTCCAAGCGGACTCCGCAGTACCTGCACTTTCCGCCCTGAGCCGCGCGGAGGCGCGTTCGCTCGTCCGCGGACCATCGGCCGCTGAGGCGCTCGGCAAGTCGCTGCCCCGGCTCCATCAGCGTCAGCCACACGAATCCTAGCGCCGCCACGAGCACCACTACGCCGGCTCCAGCCGTGCTCTCGAAGAAGTATGCCATCGCCAGCATCAATGCGAATCCAACTACGATTAGCGTCGTGGCCATCCGCTTTCGGCTCATGCTGCCCATCCACGATTGTAGGTTCCCCGCCGCTCGAGTGTACCCTCCGCGCGTCCGGCGCCGCAACGGACTGCTCGTCGCCTGCGCCCATGCGGCGCGGTGGGATCCCCCTCGTGCTTGTGGACCTCCGGCGGTCGGGGGAACCGATCCACGGTGTTTCTGTGAGATTGGTATCGCTCCCTTCGCGCCCAGGACCACCTGGCCTGGCAGCGGCGCGATTGACAGGACTCGCGGCACATGCCAAGAAGAGGCCAATTGGCTTCATCCGGGGGTTTGGCGGGCGGCGGACGTGCTCCCGGAGCGGTTCGCCGGGTTGGTGCGAGGAGGCGGCCCAATGAATTGCACGCAATGTGGAACGCCGCACACGGAAGAGGCTTCATTCTGCGCTAATTGCGGGAGTCCACTGACGAGCGTACAAGCTCCCGCGAGTCCGCAATCTGGCGCAGCGCCTCCGCAACGAACCATCGCGCACGGCGATCTGGCGAGTTTCGGACAACGGATCGGGTCAGCCCTGATTGACTTCGTTCTTGGGTCCATTCCGTTCGTCGACGTACCCGTGCTCATTGCGAACGGGATCATGCACAGACGCGGCGATTCAATTGGCCTCAAGATTGCAGGGGCGCGAATCGTGCGCCGCAACGGTGACGTGTCCGGATTCTTCCACACAGCGGTCAGGGTTTGGGCCGCCATCCTGTCCGCGATTCCCCTTGGGCTGGGGTTTTGGTGGGCGTTTTGGGACCCCTGGAGGCAGACCTGGCACGACAAGATCATGGGCACCTACGTCCTGCGTGACACCGAGGAACTCTCGCGTCGCCCAGGGTCGAGCTCGGGAGTGGCCGTGGCGTGGTTCTGGATTCTCCTTGTGGCGCCCTTCCTCCTAGGCGTGTTCATCTTTGCCATCCCGAACTTCGGCGGATTCCGGGAGGCCGGCGCTCAGCTGTCATACGAGGGCGACCAGGCCACCCTCCAGACGGCGGTGGACGCCTTCCGCTCGGACTACCCGGGCAACGTCGGCGGCCTGTATCCAACCGTGGGAGCGCTGAGCGCGGCCAGCACCGACGACTGCGCCAATCGTGCCGGCACCAAGGGCGACAGCGACACGCTGGGCCCGCGCTGCAAGGCCTACGTGGACATCGCGGCCCTAGTGTCTGGGGCCACGATTGGGAGACTTGATGTAGCCGGTGGGTTCCTCGCCTCGACCTCCGCCATCCTGTCGGCCAGCGCCAAGAACGGTGGCACCAGCAGGCTCGGCCGCTACGACTGGTACGTGGCTTCCAACGGCCAGGTCCGGTCCGACCCGACGTGGGAGGCCGCCAAGGCCTATCCGTAGAGCCCCAACCCGCCCCCGGCCACTCGCGACGACCGCGGTTGCGGGGCCGCCCTCCGGCCCGGTATCCTGGCATGACGCGGGTCGCCGCTCGGCCTACCCGCGATCCCCTCCAGGTGGTCATTCGTGCCATGGCTCGGCTCGCTCCGCGGTCGCCCCTCCGCGCTGCGCGGCGCGGCCGTCTTGGCCGGGGCCGCGTGCATGCTCATCGTCGCCTGCACCGACGCCGAGGACCGGTCCGGGGACCCGGCTGCCACACCCGCTCCCACGCTATCGGCAACCCTCGTCCCGTCGTCGGCCATCCTTCCCGTGGAAGGACGGGCCTCGCCGACCCCGACGCCCCCGCGTCCACCGGTTGCCACGCCACAAGCCGCGTCGGCCTCGTCCGCCGCCATCCCCACGCCGCCTGACCGCGACCTCAACGACCTCGCGCGGCGCTTCCTGCTGGGGGGCCGCTCCCCCACCCCTCTCCCGTCCGTGTTGGCGAATCCGGACCAGGTCGGGCAGCGGAAGACCTTCTGGCTGGTTGACCTCGCCGCGCCGTTGGCGTACCCCGTGGAGGCCACCCTGCTCCTGGTGACGCCCCAAGCGGCCTGGTACGTGCAGGACGGCGTTGGGCTTCCGGAGGACACGCTGCGCGTGGTGGCCGACGGCTTCGAAGCCGTGGTGTACCCCGGGGTCGTCGAGCGGTTCGCGGGCGATGCGACCCGGCAGGCGCTTCCGCCGCAGGTTTCGATCCTGGTGGCACGGCTGCGCGGAGCCGCGGGGTACTTCGGCGGCATCGACCTCCACTCGACGGAGGTGTTCCGGCACAGCAACGAACGGCCGATGCTCTACGTGGAGGCGGGCGTCATCGCGTCCGGCGAAAGGCCCGCTCTGGGCCTCCTGGCCCACGAGCTCCAGCACCTGGTCCACTGGTACGCAGACCCCACGGAGGACACTTGGGTCAACGAGGGGCTTTCGGAGGTCGCGGCCGAGGTTCTCGGGCTGGGCCGGCGCACTCCTGCCGCACCCTCGGCCTCCGTGTCGCTCACCCGTTGGAGCGAGCTCACGGCGGGTTCGGGCCGCTCCTACGATGCCTCCCACCTCTTCTTCCGCTACCTCCTCAAGCGCGACGGCGGCGCGGCCGCGCCAGCGCTGCTGATGGAGGGGCCGGACGACGGCATCGCCGGGATTGACGCTTACCTGCGTCGCGTGGGGGCGGGCGTCACCTTCGAGGAGGTGTTCCGGGACTGGACGGTGGCGAACTTGCTTGGCCCGGAGGGTCCAGCGCCGTTCGGCTACAACGAGCCGGACCGAGGGCTCGTCGCCGCGGCGCCGCGCCATTCGCTGGCCTTCGGAGGCGCGGTGACCGGCGCGGTGGGACCCTTCGCCACGGACTATGTCAGTCTCACGCTCCCGCCCGGTCCCGCCGTCATCCGGTTCTCCGGCGACGCGGAGGTCCGCGTCCTGCCCACGGACCCACCGAGCGGCGAGCGGTGCTGGTGGGGCAACCGAGGCGACTCCATCGACTCGCGCCTCACGCGCCGCATCGACCTGCGGGGACTGGACGCGGCCACGCTCCGTTTCAGCGCCTGGTACGACATCGAGCGGTCGTGGGACTTTGCGTACGTGGTAGCGTCCACCGACGACGGCGAGACGTGGGACGTCCTGCCGGGGACCTCCTCGACGACGGAGGACGCGCTCGGGGTGAGCTACGGCCCAGGGTACACCGGCGCGAGCGGCGGCTGGCTACGCGAGGAGGTGGACCTGAGCGACTACGCGGGCGGCGAGGTGCTGGTCGGCTTCGAGTATGTGACCGATGACGCCTTCAACGGCGACGGAATCTGCCTGGATGACATCGAGATCCCCGAGGCCAGCTTCTTCGACGACGCGGAGAGCGACGCGGGGTGGCTGGCGGAGGGCTTCGCGCGGATCGACAACACGCTCGCGCAGCGGTTCAGTGTGCGGGTGGTCACGGTCGCGGGGGACGGGGAGGTCGCCGTCACGGACATAGCGGTGGGGGAGGACGGCCAGGGTCTTTTCCGCTTTGGGGAGGCCGGGCCGCCGCCCAAGAGCGCCACGGTAATCGTGTCCTCCGTGACGACCCACGCCGGCGAGCGCGCGTCCTACAAGCTTTCGCTGGACGAGGAAGAGGACGACCCCTGCCAGTGACGCGGCGGGAGGCGGGCGTGGAGCGACGGGCTGCGGTGGAGCGGCTGGCAGACCTGGTGGCTTTGGTGCGGCGGCCGCACCCGGTCCGCGTTGCCATCGACGGCGTGGATGCCGCAGGCAAGACCCCCCTCGCCGATGAGCTGGTCAAGCCCCTGGAGGCGCGCGGTCGAACCGTCATCCGCGCCTCGGTGGACAGCTTCCACCGGCCCCGGGAGCTTCGCTACCGGCGCGGCCCCGACTCTCCCGAGGGCTATTACTACGATTCATTCGACCACTATGCCGTCACGTCCGACCTCTTGGCGCCGCTCGGCCCCGGAGGCGACCGGCGGTACCGCCTCGCCCGCTACGACCACCTGGCGGATGCCCCAGTGATCGAGCCCGTTCGGGAGGCCCCAGAGGACGCAGTGCTCCTATTCGACGGCGTCTTCCTCCTGCGGTCCGAGCTCCGCGGTTCTTGGGACTTTACCGTCTTCGTTCAGGCCGGAATCGAAGTGACGGTGGAGCGTGCCGTCGGGCGGGCCGCTGGAAGCGAGTGGGAGACTGCGGCGCAGGAGGCCGCGTTCCGGGAGCGGTACCGGACGCGATACCTGCCAGGCCAGCGGCTCTACCTCGACTCCGTGCGCCCGGCGGTGCGCGCGGATGTCGTCGTCGAGAACGACGACCTGGCTCGACCGCGCCTCCGCATCCGGGGGGAGCGCCCCGAAGGGACCCCTTGAGCCTCCAGGGCCTTTCGGTGTTAAGCAATGGTGTTCTTGTCCGTTCATCCTGAGCCTGTCGAAGGACGGACGGACAGGCCGCTGGGAGGCATTCCGCTCGTGGTTCGACGAGCTGTATGGACCGGGTTCATCATTAACGGGTGTTCGGGGACATGGTTTACACATGCTACATGGGATGATGTCACCCAGGAGGTGGCCATGCCGTGGCAGGAGGTGTCTGCTATGTCGTTGCGC
>PVBE011009932.1_pt1 | contig 19861 bp, 21 predicted proteins | sample 1631181 | NCBI WGS metagenome assembly PVBE01 (sample SAMN08397723, study PRJNA350692) | Marine metagenome, whole genome shotgun sequencing project. | isolation source: water | place: Pacific Ocean | collected 2012-04 | reverse complement strand
GAAACGTGGTCCGCCCTACCGGACAGAACCCGCCCGCGCCCTATAGGTAGCGATTGAGGGCCGCCGGGGCAATATGCCCTTGTGGCGCGGGCCGGCCTTGCGGCGGGAAATGGGGCGAACGCGCCGCGGATGTCCTTGCCGCGCGGGCCGGCCCTGAGACGCGGAAGATGGTTAACCCGCCGCGGGTGCAGGTTCGGGTACAGGTGCGGGTGGGGCGCTAGCCGCTCGCCTCAAGGCGCGCAGCGAGCTGTTCGATGCGGCTCGCGTACTCCTGGATCGTGTTCCGCGCCGCGCCGGCGGTCTCGGTGCGCACGCTCTCGACCTGGGCCGTCAGGCTTTCAACCTCGTCGACCGACTCCGAGAGTTCGTCGGCGATGGTCAGCCCCGCCATCAGCATCAATCGCGCCTCACCGACCTGGCCGAGATCTTCCGCCAATTCGGCCACGCGTTTGTCGATGTATTCGGCAAGGCTTTGAAGATGCTCTTCCTGGCCGTCGTCGCAGGCGACCGAGTACTCGTGCCCGTTGATGGTGACCGTGACGACAGCCATCAGCCTTCGAGAACGCTCCTGAGACGGCCGATCGTAGCGTCGAGCCGTTCCGATACCCGGTTTACCGCCTGCTCGAGTGCCGCGTTGTCTTCTTGCGACACCGAATAGCGCCGGCCTAATTCTTCGTGTTCGGCGCGCAGCGTCGAGAGCTCGCTCGCGACGCGTGAACGCTCTTGCTGAACGTCCGCCAGATTCGGGCCTTCGGTCTGACGCTCGGCCACCGAGCCGACGGCAGATTCGAGCCGTTCGATGGCGCGTTCGAGTTTCTCTTTTGCGGATTCCATGTCGGCCATTCGCGATTCGGATAGCGGTGGTCTAAACCGGCGACGCACCCTACCCCGCCTGTTTCACCTGAAGTGTTTATTTCATAACGGGTTACATCGCACTCCCGAAGCAAAACATAAGCCCCGATCCGGAGCAAGCGGAAACGCGGCTTCGGCGGGCCAGGCCGCCGGTTGACGGCACGGCCCCGCGCCTTCATGTTGCGGCCTCCCCGCCTCCGTCCTTCCCCAGCAAGAACCAATATCCCGCGCACAATATGACCGTTTCCGAAGACCACGGCACAGCCCCCGAGTCCCGGGCGGCGAGCCCCCGGGATATGGCCAATGCAATCCGGGCGCTGGCAATGGACGCGGTCGAGCGCGCCAATTCCGGCCACCCGGGAATGCCGATGGGTAGCTCCGATGTAGCGACGGTCCTGTTCACGCAGTTTCTCAATTTCGATCCGGAGGCGCCGGAGTGGCCCAACCGCGACCGCTTTGTGCTGTCGGCGGGACACGGCTCGATGCTGCTTTACGCGATCCTGCACCTGACCGGCTATTTGGGCCTCGATATCGGCCAGATCAAGAAGTTTCGCCAGCTCGGCAGCCGCACCGCGGGGCACCCGGAATACGGCGCCGCGCCCGGAATCGAGACCACTACCGGGCCCTTGGGCCAGGGCCTTGGCACCGCCGTCGGCATGGCGATTGCCGAGCGCCGGCTGGCCGCCGAATTCGGCGATTCAGTGTGCGATCATTTTACCTATGCGCTGGTCGGTGACGGCTGCCTGATGGAAGGAATCAGCCAGGAAGCCGTTTCGATGGCCGGCCACCTCAAGCTCTCGCGCCTGACCGTCCTGTTCGACGACAACCATATTTCGATCGACGGTCCGACTGAGCTCGCGACCGGCGACGACCAGATCGCCCGTTTTCGCGCCTCGGGCTGGGAAGCGCTGGCGGTTGACGGCCACGACCCGGAGGCCATCGCCGAAGCCCTCACCACTGCCCGCGCGTCCGACCGGCCTACCCTGATCGCCTGCCGGACGGTAATCGGTTACGGCGCCCCCAACAAACAAGGCAGTGCCTCGTCCCACGGATCGCCGCTGGGCGCCGATGAGGTCGCGGCTGCGCGCAAGACGCTGGGCTGGCCGCACGACCCGTTCGTGGTGCCGGATAACGTCCGCGCCGCCTGGAAGGCGGCGGGCGGGCGGGGCCGAAGCCAACGGTTGGCGTGGGAAGAACGCCTCGACGCACTATCACCCGAACGCCGCGCTGACTGGGATCGCCGCCACGCCATGGCGCTGCCCGAGGCGTGGACCACGGCGCTGGCTGGCCTCAAGGCGAAATGGACGGCCGAGGCACCGGCGCTTTCGACCCGCAAGGCTTCGCAGGAAACCCTCGAGGTTCTCAACCCGATCGTCCCGGAAACGCTGGGCGGATCGGCCGACCTGACCGGCTCCAACAACACCCGAACCGCGACGCTCGACGCGATTTCGGCGGACGGCTTCGGCGGGCGCTACTTGCATTACGGCGTGCGCGAACACGCCATGGGCGCGGCGATGAACGGTATCGCCCTTCACGGCGGCTTGATCCCCTACGGTGGAACTTTCTTGGTCTTTTCGGATTACCTGCGTCCGGCGCTGCGGCTGGCGGCGATGATGGGCCAGCGCGTCATTTATGTGCTGACCCACGATTCGATCGGCCTCGGCGAGGACGGCCCGACCCACCAGCCGGTCGAACATCTTGCCAGCCTGCGGGCGATCCCGCGCGTCTGCGTGTTGCGGCCGGCGGACGCCATCGAAACCGCGGAATGTTGGGATGCGGCCCTACGCCACACCGGCCGGCCCTCGGTGCTGGCGCTATCGCGGCAGGGCCTGCCGGCAGTGCGGACCGAGGCAGTGCCTGCGAACCTTTGCGCCCGCGGCGGATATGAGCTTAGAGCCGCGGACGGCGAGGCGGCAGTGACGTTGCTGGCGACGGGCTCGGAGGTGCAGATTGCGCTAAAGGCGCGCGAGACGCTTCAGGACGACAGCATTCCGGCTCGCGTGGTATCGATGCCGTGCTGGGAACTGTTCGACGAACAAGACGCGTCGTACCGCGAGGCCGTGCTCGGCCCCGGCACTGTCAGCATCGCGGTTGAGGCCGCTATCGGCCAAGGCTGGGAAAAGTACACTGGCGCCGGCGGCGGCTTTATCGGCATGACCGGGTTCGGCGCCTCGGCACCGGCGCCGGATCTGTACCCGCATTTCGGTATCACCGCGGACGCGGTCGCGAATCTGGCACGCGAAAAACTTGGCGCGCAACGGTAGCGCGGAAAAGCAGCACGGGAGGCCGGAATGGCGGTTAGGGTGGCAATCAACGGATTTGGACGGATCGGCCGGTTGGTGTTGCGGGCGATCTATGAATCGGGCCGCCGCGACGTGAAGGTGCTGGCCATCAACGATCTCGGTCCTGTCGATACCAACGCCCATCTGCTGGCCCACGATTCGGTGCACGGCCCGTTCGGCCATCGGGTCAGGTCGTTCAAGCATTCCATCGGCATTGGCGCCGATCGCATCAAGGTTTTCGCCGAGCGCGATCCCGCCGGTTTGCCGTGGGGCGATCTCGGCGTCGACATCGTCCTGGAATGCACAGGCATCTTCAACAAGCGCGAACAGGCCGAACGCCACCTCTCTGGCGGCGCCAGGCGGGTGCTGCTATCGGCCCCCTCACCCGATGCCGATCTCACGGTCGTCTATGGCGTCAACGACCACAAGCTGCGCAAATCGATGACCATCGTTTCCAACGCCTCGTGCACCACGAACTGCCTCGCGCCGGTCGCCGCGGTGATGAACAAATCGTTTGGAATCGCGCAAGGCTATATGACGACGATTCATGCCTACACCGGCGACCAGCCTGTACACGACACGCTGCACAAGGACCTGCGCCGGGCCCGGGCGGCGGCATTGTCGATGATTCCGACATCAACCGGGGCCGCGCGCGCCGTTGGCTTGGTGTTGCCGGAACTGGCAGGCAAGCTGGACGGCACGGCGATCCGGGTGCCGACTGCCAACGTCTCGATGATCGACTTCATGTTCACCGCGAAAAAGAAAACCACCGTCGCGGCGATCAACGCAGCCGTCGTGCGCGCCGCCCGATCAAAACGGCTCAAGGGGATACTCGCCACCAACGACGAACCCCTGGTATCGATTGATTTCAACCACCATCCGGCGAGTTCGGTGTTCGACCTCACCCAGACCCAAGTGATCGGCGGGCGGCTCTGCCGGGTGCTGTCGTGGTACGACAACGAATGGGGCTTCTCGAACCGCATGGCGGACACCGCGGCGGCGATGGGCAAGCTCAGGTAAGTCATTTTCGGGTGCCGCGATGGGGATGACCCGCCGCGCAATCATCGTTCACGACCGTGGTCAGGCGCTGGCCGCCCTCGATGCCGCCAAAACCACCGGGGCGCCGGTTCTTCTTCTGACCGCGCCGGGAGCGGCACGCTATGCCGGGCCGGACTATTTGTTCGCCCTCGTCACCGAAGCCCTGGCTGCGCGGCAAGGGACGCCCGCCGAAACCGCCATCGATTGCGGCGAGGATGCGGGCGTCGCGATGGCGGCGCTGCGGGCGGGCTGGAAGACGCTGGTCTTCGTCGGACCCGCCGCGGTCCGGGAAAAGATCGAAAGCATGGCTGAACAGATGGGAGCAGCGGTTCTGGCCGATGCGCCCGAGGCGGTCGATATCGGGACCGGCCCCGACGCCGGAAAGAGGGCATCGGCGTGGCTGAGGCAGAGCCCGGCCTGATTCGGCAGGTGCGCCGGTGGGCCGCGTTTGCATCGGCGATTGCGCTGGTCTATTCACTGGCTCAAGCGGGGCCCGAATCCGAAATGAGGCACCCGGGAAGGTAGATCGCCATGACTGTCCAGAAACTCGAACCAACGGCGCAAGCCATGGTCGCGCCAGGCAAAGGCATCCTGGCCGCAGACGAATCGACCGGCACAATTCAAAAGCGCCTCGCCAGCATCGGCGTCGAATCGACCGAAGCCTACCGCCGCGCCTACCGCGAATTGCTGTTCACCGCCGAAGGCGCGGGCGAGTGCCTCTCGGGCGCGATTCTGTTTGACGAAACCCTACGCCAGTCGGCGTCCGACGGGCGGCGCTTGGTCGATGTGCTGAACGCCCAAGGCATCATCCCCGGTATCAAGGTCGACAAGGGCGCGAAGGCGCTCGCCGGCCACCCGGGCGAAACCGTGACCGAGGGGCTCGACGGGCTGCGCGAGCGGCTCGCCGAATATGCAGACCTTGGCGCGCGCTTCGCCAAATGGCGGGCGGTGATTCACATCGGCGAGGGCCTCCCCGGCCGCGCTTGCCTTGCAGCCAACGCCCACACGCTCGCCCGCTACGCGGCACTGTGCCAGGAGGCAGGGCTGGTTCCGATCGTCGAGCCGGAGGTTCTGATGGACGGCGATCACACCATCGAGCGCTGCCGCGATGTGACCGACGCGACCCTCGAAACGGTCTTTGGCGAACTGCTTGTGCAAGGGGTACGCCTTGAGGACACGGTGCTCAAACCCAACATGGTGGTGTCGGGGTCCGATTGCGCCGAGCAGGCCGGCGTCGAACAGGTGGCGGAATGGACCATCGCGGCACTGCGGCGCCAGGTCCCGGCGGCCGTGCCGGGAATCGCCTTCCTGTCGGGCGGCCAAAGCGAAGTTGAGGCAACGGCACATCTCAACGCCATGAATGCGATGGGACCGCAGCCGTGGGAGCTGAGTTTTTCTTTCGGCCGGGCGCTTCAGCAATCGGCGTTGCAGGCGTGGCGGGGCGAGGCCGGCAACGCCGAAGCAGCCCAGGCCGCGCTTTTGCATCGGGCACACATGAACGGACTTGCCCGCTCCGGCAAATGGCGGGCGGAACTCGAACAGGAGCGTGCGGCCTGAAGCGCGCACGCGCTCAGCCCGAACCAATCCGCCGCCTGGCCGCGCCCTTTCGCCTGTGACCGAACAAGCCTGCCGGCTCTACCTGATTTCGCCACCGAAAATCCGCCTGGCGGACTTCGAAAAATCCCTCGCCGCCGCTTTCGAGGGCGGGGACGTCGCTTGCGTACAGCTTCGGCTCAAGGACACGCCGGACGAGGATATCCGCCGTGCGGCCCGGGTGCTGATGCCGATTGCGCGCGACCACAATGCCGTCTTCCTGATCAACGACCGGCCCGATCTCGCCGCTGAACTCGACGCCGACGGCGTCCACATCGGTCAGCAGGACACCGACTATGCAGCTGCCCGCGCCCTCGTCGGCGCCGACGCCATTGTCGGCGTCACCTGCCACGATTCGCGCGAACTGGCGATGCAGGCCGCCGAGAAGGGGGCCGACTACGTTGCCTTCGGCGCCTTCTTTCCGACTGCCACCAAGGTGCCCAAAACCCGCGCCGATCCCGAATTATTGACTTGGTGGCAGGACCTTTTCGTGGCGCCCTGCGTCGCCATCGGCGGCATCACGGTGGCCAATTGCGGTTCGTTGGTGCAGGCCGGGGCCGATTTTATTGCCGTCGTAACGGCGGTCTGGGACCATGCCGACGGGCCCGCGGCCGCCGTCGCCGAACTCAATCGCGCCATCGACGCGGCGCAGGACTGATCGCGCGCAGCGCCGTTCGCTGGCTTCGATTGAAACCCGCACACCAAGCTGATAGGTTCCGCGCCGCCCGGCCCCCTCCGACACATCAGAATCGCTCCATGAAGATCAAGGGCAACACCATTCGTCCCGGCAACGTCATCGAACACCAGAACAAGTTGTGGGTGGCGGTGAAGATTCAGCACACCCAGCCCGGCAAGGGCGGCGCCTATTTGCAGGTAGAACTGAAGAACCTGCGCGACGGCAGCAAATTGAATGAACGATTCCGTTCGGCCGTAGACGTCGAACGGGTCCGTCTCGACCAGAAGATCTACCAATATATTTTCGGCGACAGCGACAAGGTTACCTTGATGGATACTGAGACCTACGACCAAGTCGAAGTCGATACCTCGCTTGCGGGCGAGGCGGCGGTGTTTTTGCAGGACGGCATGATGGTCACCCTCGAAAGCTACGGCGACGAGCCGCTCCAATTGACGCTGGCCGAAACCGCCACCTTCGAGATCGCCGAGACCGAACCCGTGGCCAAGGGTCAGACCGCGGCGGCATCCTACAAACCGGCGATCCTCGACAACGGGGTACGGACCATGGTGCCGCCCTTTATCGAGCCCGGAAACAAAGTAGTCATCAACACCGCCGACGGCAGTTACGCCAAACGCGGCGACTAGCGGTTCGACTCTGACCTTTCGCTCCCGCAACGTCAGCCCGCACCACCAAGCCACATTTTTCATGATTTTCAATTCCGACTTTGGGCCCCATTCCATCGGCGTCCAATGTCGGACCTGACCCGATAGGAACCAGAGTGGCGCACCGCCCGCCTATCATCAACGTCATGTCGGCAGCTGCGCTGAAGGCCGCGCGCGGCCTGCAACGCGACTACGGCGAGGTCGACAACCTTCAGGTCTCGCGCAAGGATCCGGCCGACTTCGTCTCTGCCGCGGACCGCCGCGCCGAAAAGTTGCTGCGGACCGCACTCGAGCGCGCGCGGCCCGGGTTCGGGTTCTTGATGGAGGAGTCCGGAGCGGCCGAGGGCACAGTGCCGGGCGCGCGTTGGATCGTCGATCCGCTCGATGGCACCACCAACTTTCTGCACGGCATTCCACATTTTTCGATTTCAATTGCGTACCAACAGGATTTGGAAATCGTCGCCGGGGTGGCGTACGACCCGCTTCGCGACGAAATGTTCTGGGCCGAAAAAGGCGCAGGCGCCCATGTCAACGACCGCCGCCTTCGGGTATCGGCGCGAAAACGGATCGAGGATGCCGTGGTCGCCACCGGGATTCCGCACCTCGGCCGCCCCGGCCACGACCGCTTTCAAGACCAGTTGAGCGCGGTGATGGAACGGGTCGCCGGCGTGCGGCGCATGGGATCGGCGGCGCTTGACCTCGCCTACGTGGCGGCGGGCCGGTACGACGCCTTCTGGGAATCGGGACTGAGCCAGTGGGACTTGGCGGCGGGACTGATTCTGGTGCGCGAGGCGGGCGGACTGATCTCCGATCTCGAGGGCGGCGAGAACATCCTGGAAAGCGGCGGCGTCATCGCCGCCAACGCCGACCTGTTCGATTCCTTTGCCGCTTTGATCCGCGAAGCGGGCTAGACCCGTCCTCCCCGCGGCGGGCCCCGCGCCCGGCAGCGCGGAGGCCCGGATTCCCTTGGCCTTGTTCAGTCCGCTAGGTTAAGGTGCGCCACCATCGGTTTGAAATCATTGCGACTATCGGGGTGGCGAGAACAATTCAGCATAGGACGCGCGCGAGCCGCAGGGAGGTTGCCCTGCCCCGCTTTTCGTGGACGGCCGCGGCCCTTGGGCTCGCACTTGCCGTCGGCGGCACGGGCGTTGTCGCGGCGCAGGACACGGTGTTCATCGGCGGTGGCGGCCTTGCCCCGGTCGAGGTCAACCTCGACGTGCTCAACGATTTGGGAATGCCGCTCCAGCGGCGGCTGCTGCTAGCGCCCACCGAGGGCGATGAGCCGACTGGCCGGCTCGTCCTGCGCCGCCCGGGAGACGTCGCGCCTGCCGCGCCCGCACCTCGAATCCAGCCGCCGGCACCGCGTCGGCCCGCACCCCAGGTAACGGTGGTCCCGGCTCCGGCCGCACCGGCCGCGCCCGCACGGACCGCACCCGCGGCCCCGCCGCCTCAGGAAACGGCCCGTACCACCGAACCGCCACCGCCACCGCCGCCCGCGGCGCTGTCGCCGGCTGCGCCGCGAACCGACACCGCCCCACGCCCGCCGGCCCGGGCTGCAGCCCCGCCGCCCGCCGCTCCGGCGCCCCGGGTCGAACGCACCGTGGCACCACCCCCACCGCCGGCGACACGCGCCCCGGAACAGGCCGCCCCGCCGCCGGCGCGCCCGCCCGAGACCCGCACCGCGGCACTGCCGCAAACGTTCACCCCCGACGGCGACGGACAGATCATGCGGATCCCGTTCGGCAGCGGATCGACACAATTGAACAGCGAGGGCGAGGCTGCGCTCACCCGGCTCGCCGCCTTGCTTGGCGCGACCGAGGACCGCCTGCAGTTGAAGGCGTTTGCCGGCGGGTCGGCCGACCGGCCCAGTACCGCCCGGCGCCTGTCGCTGTCGCGCGCGCTCGCAGTGCGGTCGTTCCTGATCAATCAAGGCGTCAAAAGCACGCGCATCGACGTCCGTGCGCTCGGCGTTCCGCCCGGCGACGGACCGGCCGACCGCGTCGATGTCATACTGCTGACACAATAAGGTGACAGTTCCTGGTCCCGGTGACCGCCAATCCGGCGCGACAGCCCGGGGGTACGGGGTCCGAGGCGAAGACCCGCGGCAACAGGCAACAGGGCATCAGGGGCGACGCTAGGCATGACCGGACCGCAACGCTTCCTTGTTCGCATGGCCGGTTTTTTGGCCGCGGTTCTTTTGATTGCGGGTGCCCTGTTCATTCCGCTCGAGCGGGCGTTCTCGGCCAACCCGGCCCTCAACGGTCTCATCCTCGGTGTCCTGGTGGTCGGCATCGTTTACTCGTTCCGGCAGGTGTTGATTCTACGGCCCGAGGTCCAGTGGATCGAGACCTTCCGCCGTAACGAACCGGGTCTGTCGGTGCAGGCGCCGCCGCGGCTACTGGGACCGATGGCGACGATGATGGCGGATCGCACCGGGCCGATGACTCTCTCGACGCTGTCGATGCGCTCGCTGCTGGATGGTATCGAATCGCGGCTCGACGAATCGCGTGACATCTCGCGCTATATGATCGGGCTTTTGATATTTTTGGGCCTGCTGGGAACCTTCTGGGGCCTGTTGGAAACGGTGGCCGCCGTTGGCGGCGCGATTAGCGGGCTTAGTGTCGAGGGTGGCGATTTCGCGACGCAGTTCGACAGCCTGCGGCGCGGACTCGAAGCCCCTTTGTCGGGCATGGCGACGGCGTTTTCATCGTCCCTGTTCGGGCTAGGCGGCTCGCTGGTCCTCGGGTTTCTCGATCTGCAAGGCGGCCAGGCGCAGAACCGGTTCTATAACGATCTCGAGGAATGGCTCTCGAGCGTGACCCGGCTGTCGAGCGGCGCGGTCATTGCCGAAGGTGACCATTCAGTTCCGGCCTACGTCCAGGCCTTGCTGGAGCAGACCGCCGAAAGCCTCAACAATCTGCAACGCACCCTCGCGGCGACGGAAGATTCGCGCTCCGTATCCAACGCGACCCTTCTGAGTTTGACCGAGAAACTTGCCACGCTGACCGACCAGATGCGCTCGGAACAGGACCTGTTGGTCAAACTGATCGAGGGGCAGATGGAAATGAGGCCGGTGTTGCAACGCCTCGCGGATGCCGCCGAGAAACCGACCGCAGTGCTGGACCAGGCAAGCCAGACCCACCTGCGCAATCTCGATGTCTACGTCACGCGGTTGCTGGAAGAAATCACCCGGGGGCGCAATGAAATGGTGCAGGAACTGCGCAGCGAGTTGAAATTGCTGGCGCGCACCGTCGCGGCCGTGGGCGACGGCAGGAGGAAGTAGCGGGCTTCCGTTATGTCCATTCGTAGTCGCACCCGTGCCGCACCCGATATTTGGCCGGGTTTCGTCGATGCGCTCGCCGCCCTTCTGGTGGTCATCATTTTTCTTCTGGTGGTGTTTGTGCTGGCGCAGGTCTTCTTGTCGCAGGCCCTTACCGGGCGCGATCAGGCGTTGGAGCGGCTGAACAACCAGGTTAACGAACTCGTCGAACTGCTGGCGCTGGAACGCGATACCACGGCCAGCCTTCGTCTCAATGTGACGCAACTGTCGTCATCGCTTCAGCGCTCGACGGAAGACCGCGACCAACTGGTTCTGCGCCTGGATGGGCTGGCTTCGCGCAACGACGTGCTATCGGAACAGATCCTGGCGCTGCAGGCCCGAGCCGAGGCAGCCGAGGCGGAACTGGCGCAGGCCGGGGACACCATCGCCGCCGACCGTGAATCAATTCGCGCTCAGCTTTCCGAGATCGAGAGCCTGCGCCGCGACATTCAGGCGTTGCGCCAGGTCCGCACCGATCTCGAAGGCCGGGTCGCCTCGCTTGCCGCCCTGATGGAAGTCGCACAGGAACAAGCCGATTCCCTGGCCCAAGAGTTGGCCGCGAGCCGCAATGAATCGACCGCCCTTGCCGGCGAGCTGGAAACCAGCCGCGAGAGCCGCGCCCGGCTCGAAGCCGAGGTGGCGCGAATTCTCGCGGCCAACGCCGATCTCGAAAACGATCTCGAAGAAACCTGGGCCGCCGCCACCACCCTCGATGCCGATCTGGAAAAGAGCCGCCAACTCGAGGCGGTGTTGCGCGAACAGTCGGCCGAGCTCGATGCCGCGCTGACGGAAATCCGGAGTGTCGCCGGCGCGCTGCGCGACCGCGCCACCGAATTGGAGGTGCGGCTCGCCACCGAGGAGGAACGCACCCTCTTGTCCCAGCGCGAAATCGAACGGCGCGACGTGCAGCTGGCCGAAGTTCAGGCCCTCTATCTCGCGCGCGGGTCCGAACTCGACGAACAAACAAGGCTGTCGGACAGTGCCACCGCGCAGGTATCCGCCCTCAACCTGCAGCTTCTGGCGATACGTCAGCAATTGCTTTCCTTGCAGGACGCGCTGGAAATCTCCGAGGCCAGGGACCGCGAACAGGAGGTGGTGATCTCGGACCTGGGCGCACGGCTCAACCAGGCGCTGGCGGCAAAAGTCGAGGAACTGTCCCGCTATCGCTCGGAATTTTTCGGTCGTTTGCGAGAGGTTCTGGGCCAGCGTCGCGACATCACCATTGTCGGCGACCGCTTCGTGTTCCAGTCCGAGGTGTTGTTCGCTTCGGGCAGGGCTGAACTCGGCGATGACGGCAAATCGGATTTGGCGGAAATCGCCGCCACCCTGCTCGAAATCGCCAGCACGATCCCCGAGGACATTACCTGGGTGCTGCGGGTCGACGGCCACACCGACGCGATCCCGATTGCAACGCCTCAGTTTCCGTCGAATTGGGAGCTGTCGGCGGCGCGCGCGATTTCGGTGGTGCAGTTTCTGATCGAACGCGGAATACCGGTGCAGCGCCTTGCCGCCACAGGCTTTGGCGAATTTCAACCGATCGATCCGGGCATCGACGAAATCGCCAATCGCCGCAACCGGCGCATCGAACTCAAGCTGACGGAACGCTGAGGGGCAGGCGGCACGCCGGCCGGGATTCTATTGCGCCGCGAATCCGTTGATCGCCCGCAGGCCGCTATTGAACTGTAGCGTCGCAAGGCGGGCGTAGAGTTCGCCTTCGGCCATTAGCTCGTCGTGAGTGCCGGTCGCAACCACGCGGCCTTCGTCCATTACGATGATGCGGTCGGCGTTCTGGACCGTGGCCAGGCGGTGGGCGATAACCAGCGTGGTCCGACCCTGCAACAATTTGTCGATGGCCTCCTGCACCAGGAGTTCACTTTCAGCATCGAGGGCCGACGTCGCCTCGTCGAGCAGCAGCAGCGACGGGTTCTTGAGAATCGCGCGGGCGATGGCGATGCGCTGGCGCTGACCGCCCGAGAGCGTCACGCCGCGCTCGCCCAGTTGGGTCGAAAACCCGTCGGGCAGGCGTTCGAGAAATTCGGCGGCGGCGGCGGCCTCGGCCGCGGCGCGCACTTCCTCGTCGGTCGCCCCGGGCCGGCCATAGCGGATGTTGTCCCAGGCATCGGCCGCGAATATCACCGGATCCTGCGGCACCAACCCGATGCGCGATCGTACCTCTTCGGGATCGGCGCGCATCAGATCGACCCCATCGACCGCGATGTGTCCGGCCTGCGGATCGTAGAAGCGCAGGATCAACTGGAAGACCGTGGTCTTGCCGGCGCCCGACGGGCCGACGATGGCGACGTGTTCTCCGGGTTCGATGCTGATGGAAAACCCGGCAAGGGCATCGATTTCACGCCGCGTCGGGTAGGCGAACGTCACGCCCTCGAACGACACCGAGCCGCGCGCCGGCTCCGGCAGTGCCAGTGGATTGGCCGGCGGCCGGATATCGGACTCCCTGGTCAGCAGTTCCGACAGCCGCTCGGCGGCACCGGCGGCGCGCTGGATGTCGCCGTAGACCTCGGACAAGGCCCCGACCGAGCCCGCCGTCATCACCGCGTAGAACACGAAGGCGGCCAGTTGCCCGCCGGTCATGTCGCCAGCAATCACGTCTTTGGCGCCGATCCATAACACCCCGTCGATGGCGCCGAAGATCAGCAGAATCACCGCCATCGTCAGCCACGCCCGCGAGCGGATCTGGTTGAGCGCGGTGAGAAACGCGTTTTCGACAAGGTGACCGAACCGGCGGCGGTCGATATCTTCGTGCACGAATGCCTGGACCGTGCGCACCGCGTTGATGGTTTCATCGGCCATCGCGCCGACGTCGGCGACCCGGTCCTGGGTTTGGCGGGACAACCGCCGCACCCGCCGCCCGAACACGATGATCGGAACGATCACGAAGGGCACTACCAGCACCGCCATGCCCGAGAGTTTCGGGCTGGTCACCACCAGCATGATCGAACCGCCAATGAGGATCAGCAGGTTGCGCAGCGCGACCGAGGCACTGGCACCCACAACCGACTGAATCAACGTTGTATCGGTGGTGATCCGCGACAGGATCTCGCCGGTGCGGTTGATTTCGAAGAAAGCGGGACTGAGCCCGATAACGCGGTTGTAGACCTCGCGGCGAATATCGGCGACGACCCGCTCGCCCAGCCACATCACAATGTAGTAGCGCGCGAAGGTGGCGATCGCGAGGACGACGATCACCCCGAGAAACGCAAGAAACAGGGTATCGAGCACCTCGCCGGTATCCGATTTGAAGCCGAGGTCGATGACCAGCGCCATCGCCTGGCCGAGCCCGAGCGTCGCCGTCGCCGCCACCACCAACGCCACCAACGCTCCCGCGGCCAACCGCCAGTAGGGCAGCACAAAGCGAAAAATATGGCGAAGGTTTGTGACGTCCTTGCTACGCGGACGATCCTCGCGGACTACTGGGTTACGGGCCATGGGTCGAGCACTATGGTTTGACCGGCGGCGCCGGAAAGTTCACGTTCGAGAAAAGGTTGCAGGGAATCACCGCCGCGGGTCGATTTCCAGTCGCCCTCGGCGGCATCATAGGCGAAATGCCCGGCCCCACTCTGGGGCGAGGACAGCCACAATTGCCGCAGCGGCGCGTGCCTGTTTAGCAGAAATATGGCGCCATCGGCAGTCTCGATGGTCAGAATGCCGCTTTCGAAGTCAACCTCAAAGTCGGGCGCCTGTTCCTCGACGGCCTCGGCGCAATGGGCGAGCGTTCGCTCCGCCAAGACCGCGAAGGCCCCCTCATCGAGTTCGGCTGTCATGCAATGTCCCTATGGTGAACCGGTTTCCTGACCATATGGAGGCGGCGTACGGCCCGGACAAGGCGGGTTGGGCGGGGCGGGCGGCGGATCGCGCTTGAACCGGCGGTCCCGGTTCGCTATACAAGCGCCCTTGCAGGGCCCGGACGGGTCCGGCGCGCCAAAGGACGCCTGCGATGAAGAAAGACATCCATCCGGACTACCACGAGATCAGCGTGGTGATGACCGACGGAACCACCTACAAGACCCGGTCGACCTGGGGGGCCGAAGGCGACACCATGACCCTGGACATCGACCCGAAATCGCACCCGGCCTGGACCGGCGGCGGCACCCGGCTGGTCGACAGAGGTGGCCAGGTGGCCAAGTTCAACAAGCGTTATCAGGGATTCGAACTCAAGTCCTGACCGCAGGGCAACGCCGACCCCGCGCCGCCGCGCCGCCGTTCCCGGGGGCGTTTTTTTTCGTGCGCACACCCTTCAGGACGTCTTGACGGTCGGCGAAGCCTGCCCATGTCTCCGTCAGGCGGGATGCCGACGTCGGGTTCCGCCTTTCGCCGGTCCGGCCCCTTTGGGCGGACTGAACTTGTTTCGATTGCTTCATCAAGGAGGATCCGAAGCGATGCACACCCAGATTCTGACTCCCCTACTGCGTTCCACCATTGGCTTCGACCGGTTCGGCCGGTTATTCGACGCTGTCGGCCGCATGGACGAGGCATCCCTCGCCTATCCGCCGCACAACATCGAAAAGACGGGCGAGAACGCCTACCGCATTTCGATGGCGGTCGCCGGCTTTGCCGAAAACGAACTCGAGGTAAACCAGCGCGAAAACATGCTGGTGATCTCCGGCAAGTCCAAGAACCGCGACGAAAGGCCGGCCTTCCTGCACCACGGCATTGCCCGGCGCAACTTCGAACGCCGCTTCGAACTCGCCGACAACATAGAGGTCCGCGGGGCCTCTCTCGACCACGGCCTGCTGCACGTTGATCTTGTTCGCGAGATTCCCGAATCGCAGCGCCCGCGCAATATCGCTATCAACGCCGAGGCATCACCTGCCGGACCCGAAGCTCAAGTGGCGGCCTGACATCGGTGTGACGAGAAAATGACCGCCCGGCCTGCGGCAATCAGCCACGGGCCGGGCCCATTCCTACGGCCGGGTCAGTTGCCTACCTGACAGATGCCGGAACCGGCACCAATCCGAACCTACGGAGGACATAATGGCAGAAACGAGCCTTGCTCTTTGGCCGTGGGGCCATCGCCACAGGCGCCGCAGTCTCGCACCGTTCGACGAACTGCAACTCGAAATCAACCAGGTATTCGACGACATGTGGGGAGGATTCCGTGCCGCGCCGCTTGCGCGCAACGTGCGGTTTGCCGAAGTCCTGCCGAGCATGGGCGTCGCTGAAACCGACACCGCTGTCACGGTCTCGGCAGAATTGCCGGGGCTCAATATACAGGAAATCGAGATCACGCTTTCGGAGGGCCACTTGACTCTGAAAGGCGAAAAGAAGATCGAGCGCGACGAACAAACGGCGACCTATCACCTGACCGAGCGCGCGTTCGGCACCTTCCGCCGCAGCATCCCGCTACCGCCAGAAGCCGAACCCGATAAGGCCGAGGCGATATTCGAGAACGGCATCCTGACGATCACCATTCCCAAAATGGAGAGCGCCAAAGCCACGACCAAGACGGTCGAGATCAAGGTCAAACACTGACCGGCCCACGGCCCCTATTGCCCGCCTCTCACGAGGCGGGTTTCTTTGCGCCTTAGGCGGGCGGCACGAGCCGTTCGAGGGCGTCGCGAATTGCCGCCGGCAAGGGCACCGGTTTTTGCCCCTCACGGGTCACGAAGACGTGGATGAAATACCCGGTGGCGGCGGGCGTCGGTTCGCCCTGGCGAAAGAGACCGATTTCGTAGCGGACGCTGGTATTGCCGAGTTTTGCGACCCGCAGGCCGGCGTCGACGACATCGGGAAATGCGAGCGACTGGTGAAACCGGCACATGGTTTCGACGGCGATGCCGACCACCTCTCCATCGACGTAATCGAGCCCGCCGTGGGCCATCAGATATTCGTTGATGACCGTATCGAAGTACGAATAGTAGACCACGTTGTTGACGTGCCCATAGACGTCGTTGTCACGCCAGCGCGTCGGGATCGCGAGAAATCGCCGGTAGTCCGCACGGGTTTCGGATTTGGGGTCGGTCATCGTTGCATGCCTGGAGCCGGGAATGGCGGGCATCCTAACGGTGCGACTCTGACATTTCGATCCCTCATTGTCAGCCTGCGCCAAGAGGTCAACGTTTTCGTCGGGCTCAATTCGCTTCGACGTTGGGCGCCAATTCGATCGGGTCCAAAGGTCGGAATTGAGCCACGAGGACGACTCGGGGGCAGCATTCAAAGGGGGGTGAAAAAAGGCCGCCTTGCGGCGGCTCAGTTTGACAGGAGGTTCAATCAGGGGGGAGGACCTTGAAGAAGGTTTCCAGTGACTGATATCACCGCGAGCCAGCCTAGGGCGCAGACATAAAGATATGGTTAACCGCATCCGGCCCGGGGCCCCGGGAGGAGGTCAGGGGGCGGGCACGGGTGCCCCTGCCGGAGCGGCTGTTCCGCCCGGGGCAGGCCGTAATCCCGCGCCGGCACCTACTTGAAAACCGATTCGGCGTCGCCGCGGTGGGAAGTCTTGGCCGCGATCACCGCGCGGACGCGCGTAATGGTCTCCTCGAGGCCCGCAATAAAGTCCTCGAGTTCCTCAATTCCCATGGTCTCGAAGTCGGGTTCGCCTGCGGGTTTGGGCGGGGGCGCGAGATCATCTGTATCGGCCACGAGTGACATCCTTTGCGGTGCGCGGGTCTTGCGCCGGAACGGCGATAATAATAGACCCGGCCCCGGCCCGCCAAACCGGAGAGACCGCTAATGCCCGCCACCCTGCCCGCTACCATGACCGCCATCGAGATCACTGAACCAGGCGGCCCACACGTCCTCAAACCGGGAACCCGCCCGGTGCCGGTGCCGGGTCGGGGCGAAATCCTGGTCAAGGTCGCCGCCGCCGGTATCAACCGGCCCGACGTATTCCAGCGCTTGGGCGGCTATCCGCCGCCGCCGGGCGCCTCCGACAGCCCCGGGCTCGAGGTGGCGGGCACCGTCGCCGCTGCCGGGCCAGACGCAAACGAATGGGCCGAGGGCGATTCCGTGTGCGCGCTGGTATCGGGCGGCGGCTATGCCGAATACTGCGTGGTGCCGGTGCCGCAAGCCCTGCCGGTGCCGTCAGGGCTCGGTCTCACGGAGACCGCGGCGCTGCCGGAAACCTTCTTTACGGTGTGGGCAAACGTTTTCGACCGGGCCCGACTCAAAGACGGCGAAACGTTGCTGGTGCACGGCGGCTCCAGCGGCATCGGTACCACGGCGATCCAGATGGCGCGGGTGATGGGCGCAACCGTTCTGACGACCGCGGGCTCGGCGGAAAAATGCGCGGCATGCACGGACCTCGGGGCGGCGCGCGCCATCAACTACCGCGAAGAGGACTTCGTTGCGGTGGTCGCCGAGGAAACCGCGGACGGCGCCAACGTCATTCTCGACATGGTAGCGGGGCCCTATATCCCGCGCGATCTCGACTGCCTGGCGCTGGAGGGGCGGCTGGTCGTCATCGCCCTCCTCGGCGGCTCGACCGCCGAAATCGATCTCAACGCCCTGATGCGGCGGCGCCTGACCCTCACCGGTTCGACGCTGCGGCCGCAATCGGTCGAGGCCAAGGGTATGATTGCCGCGGCCCTGCGCCGGCACATCTGGCCGCACCTCGAATCGGGCGCAATCCGGCCGGTGATCGACAGCACCTTTCCGCTCGCCGAAGCCGCCAAGGCCCACGCCCGCATGGAATCCGGCGCCCACATCGGCAACATTGTCCTGACGGTTTAGGTGCCGGTACACTCGCACTCGTTGTGACTAACCGAAGTCAACTTGATCGGGCCATAGACGATGAGGCCCATGATCGCCTCGGGCGCGGCGCATTCGTGGACCGCCTGGTCGGTCGCCTTGTTTCTAGAGAATCAGGCACTTCAACGGGACTTGTCGTTGGCGTGACGGGCGAGTGGGGAAGCGGAAAAAGCTCAATCTTGAATTTTGTATCGCGGAAAATTAAAGAATGAATGGCCCGACGCAGTGGTTTTTTCGTTCAACCCATGGATCGTTTCTGGTGGCGATGACCTAATTGCAACTTTCTTTCGCGCGTTTCTAAGGGAAATACAGTCGCACCCGGACACTCCAAGCGACAAAATCAAGGAACTCAGTATTGCGGCCTTGTCAATGGTGCAACACTTTAGCGATCAGGTTGCGCAATATGGGGAAACTCCAGGTTTCATAGCGAAATTCGTCAGCGCAATAGTTGGGCTAGTTCGCACGCGAAGCAATACTGATACGCCACCACTTCATGCTTCACGTGAGAATCTACGTCGGCTTCTGGAAGAACTGAGATTTCCAATTGTAATCCTAATGGATGAATTGGACCGGATTTCAAATGCCGAAATTTCAAGAAATGACTCGGCTTGTTCGCGCCGTCGCCGACTTTCCCAGCGTTTCCTACCTTCTTGCATATGACCGCGCGCGTGTTTCGGAAGCCCTCGGGGCGGGTAATGAGGATCGCGGCTCGGCATATCTGGAAAAAATCGTCCAGATTGAGATTTCTGTCCCTCTCTGCTCCGAGCCGCAACTGAGGATGCTTTTCTTCAAATCGCTGGATTCGCTTGAATTGGACGCGGCACACGTCTCGGCCTGGAAAGAAGAAAGCCGTTTCGATGGTCTCCTAGACATCTTGTTTCCAAGTATCGTCAAGACACCTCGCGACGTGAAGCGATTGATCGAGATATTTGGCTCGCGCGAAACGCTTGTGGGCGACGAAAGTGATTGGACCGATTTACTGGCGTTCTCCGCATTGGAAGCAAAGGCTCCACAGGTTGTTTCCCGTTTACGCTTGAACTTTCGCAGATATTTGCTCAATACCTCCGACAATCAGATTTTGAGATCAAAAGCGGGTGACGAAGCCCGTGCGGCGAATATTGCCCTAAATGAACTTCATGGCGAACAGCCAGGCGAGGACTCCATTGCGCCGGATGACGCTGTCACGAACCTCATCAAATACGTTTTTCCGGCTACGAATGAAACGGGCGAGCAGCCTGAACACCCGAATGCGCTCGCATATGAGCGCCCACTCGCGACCTTGCTACACCTAAACCTTCCGGAAGGCGGGGTAAGCGCCGCCGAAATAAGAAAATTGTTCGGATTGGCCGGAAAAGAACTGGACGAGACGCTTCGAGATTACCTCGGTGAAGATGTTGCGCACGGTTTCCTGGCTCGGTTTGAAGAGCTCTATCCGTATGAGGAAATTGGAAACGAAAGAGAACTTTGGCCCGCGTTTGCAGCAATCTGCCAGCATCCCACCGATGGACCGCAGGTTTATTCTATTCATAACCGCGGTTTGCCTCGTCGCATGAGGAGTATTTTTTTGCGGCTCGCTGAAAAGTCGGAACAATGACCTGCCCCCCGAAAAGTGGTCCGGGACGATTGGGAGGATTTGGCGCATTCTGACCTTTGCGAAGGAGGAACGAATGAGCCGCAAACGCTATGCCCCGGAACAGATCATTGGCATGCTGCGCGAGGCTGCAGTCGGTTT
>PVBE010021596.1_pt1 | contig 19862 bp, 21 predicted proteins | sample 1631181 | NCBI WGS metagenome assembly PVBE01 (sample SAMN08397723, study PRJNA350692) | Marine metagenome, whole genome shotgun sequencing project. | isolation source: water | place: Pacific Ocean | collected 2012-04 | reverse complement strand
TCCGGTCATCTCCTGAACTAAATATTCCGGCATTTTTTCACCATATAATTCAACTGCTTTATTAACAAAAAAGGAGAAGTCCATTCCTGTAGTTTGTACACACATATATGATGCTACACGCCATGCTTCTTTAAATTCATTAGCAAGAATATACCCATGCTGAAATCCCCTTTCCATCGGTGTGCCTTCAGTATGAACTATAATCCAACCTGCATCTTTATGAATATTGGCTTTAGCAATCCAGGCCTTCTCTTCCGTAGTGAGCTTTTCGGAATTTCCAGTAGGTAAGTTATCTGCATATATTTTAAGAGAAAATAGAACGAGCAATGCTAAGATAATTCGATTATACATAGTTCAAAAGTTTTAGTGATAGCGTTAATTATTATAGCTGACTATATATCTTAAATAGATAGTTCAGCACCAAAAATAATAAAAATTCTATAAAGACAAGCCACATGCTCAAAAAGAGTTGAAAAGATTGCTTGAGAATAGCAGTCACTCTGTTGAAGTTGTTGAGTGTATCGACAGTGTGGAGGATGCTGTAAACTGGATCAATAATAATCCGGAGCCTGATATTATGTTTTTTGATATTCAACTTTCTGATGGTTTGAGTTTTGAAATCTTCAATCAGATTAGCACAAAAACACCAGTAATATTTACCACTGCATTTGATGAATATGCTATTCAGGCGTTTAAAGTCAATAGTATTGATTATCTGTTAAAACCGGTAAAACAGGACGAACTTAACGGAGCTCTTGATAAATTTCATTCATTGATAGTAGCAGGAAAGAATAAAGAATCGGGTTTAAAAATTGAGCAAATTGAAAAGCTGCTTGAAATTTCCAAACCAGCATATAAATCACGTTTTTTAACCAGGGTAGGGGATCAGATTATGTATATCAATGTTAATGAGATTGCCTATTTTAAAGCTGAAGATAATGAAGTTCAAATTATTACAGAAAATAGTAAGCGGTATTTTATAGATTATTCTCTTGAGCAATTAGGTGCGATAGTCGACCCTAATATTTTCTTCAGGGCAAACCGAAGTTATTTAATCAACATTACATCAATAAATAAAATAAGCAAGTATTTTAACAGTCGGATCCACCTCGAATTAGTGCCTGCAACTGAAGATTCTCTATTGATAAGCAGGGTAAAGGTTCCTGATTTTCTAAATTGGATAGATAAATGAAAAATAGAAGTACATATATAATTCTTATGTTGGCAATATGCGTGGTTCTTATGTCATCTTGTAAAAGGGTGGTTATAAAGATAGATTCTATTCCTGAAAATACGCCGGCTGATCAACCGATATATGTTACGGGTAATTTTAATAATTGGGATCCAGGCGAAGAAATGTATATACTAAGAATGGGAACTGATAGTAACTATTATTTCAAATTACCTCCCGGATATGGAACTGTTGAGTACAAATTTACAAGAGGCGATTGGACAACTGTAGAAAAGGGACTATGTGGAGAAGAGATCGATAACAGGCAACTATCCGTTGCAACCAATGATACGATAACTAATTCTATCCAAAGCTGGAATGATCTTGATCCTGTTAACTGTCCTCAACTTACAATAAAGATCGAAAATATGCCCAAAAACACCCCTGTGAGCGATGTAATTGCCATTGCAAGTAACTTTAACTCATGGGACCCCGATGATCTCTCAGTGTTTAAAAAAAGTAGCTCAGGTGATATGTATTTAACTGTTAACCGCCCACCTGGCATCAATAGGCTTGAGTATAAGCTGACTCGTGGTAAATTATCCGCTTCTGAATCCGATGAGTTTGGAAATGCAATACCAAATAGGATTGTAGAGTTTGGGAAGAAAGATACAGTTAAGGTTAATATTGAGGGATGGACAGATTTACCTAAAGGTAGTTCGAATCTAGTTACTCTGATAATTAAAAATCTACCCGAAAATACTCCTCATTATGATGACCTTTTTATGGCTAGCAATCTAAACTCATGGGTAACAGATGATAGAAATTACCAGTTTCAACGAAATTCAAAAGACCAGCTGTTCATAAGTGTACCAAGAAAGAAAATCATATTGGAATATAAGGTTACACGCGGAGATTGGAATACCCAGGAAGTTGATAAGAATGGGTATCATATATCGAATCGAGAAGTAGACCTTGAGAATATTGATTCTGTATATATTGATATTATAAGATGGGAGGATATGGGCAGGTCAGGGGGTGATGATATTACAGTTATCCTGGATAGTTTGCCGGTATCAACACCTGATGGTGCTAAGATTTATATTTCAGGGAATTTCAATGGTTGGAATCCCGGAAGGCTGCGACACCGGTTTCGCAAGAATGCTAACGGAGAATATGCTGTAAATCTACCTCGCGATGATGGCGATATTGAATTTAGAATTACTCGTGGTTCTTGGGAGACAGCTCAGTTAGATAGTTATGGATCTGATATTTTTCCATACACATATAATTATTATGACATTGATACTTTGTTTGTTAATGTTGAGAACTGGAAAGACATGCCAACAAAAGAGGTAGCTGATGTTACTTTGGTAATTGACATGCTACCTGAGAATACTCCTACCGGTGATAATATTTTTCTTGCCCCTGAATTTAATGGTTGGAATCCTGGAGATGAAAATTGGATTTTTGATAAGTTACCTGATGGGAGGTTAATAATTACTTTTCCTACTAATGGAAATACCGTAAAATATAAAATTACACGCGGTGGTTGGGATACTGTAGAGTTAAATGAGGAGGGTAACGATATTCCCAACCGTGCTATATATTATGGGTTCGCTGATACTGTTCATATCAATGTCCTTAGATGGCGTGATCTAAATCACCATCATTAACCTTGACTCCAATATCTAGCAATAAAATAGCTGTAATATGGCTTACTTTTCCAAAAACCAATGCACATAACCACAGCTATTACAAACATAATTTGTAGCATGTTTATTCGCCCAATCAAGACCAATGATTGACATTCCTGTTGTATTCATTAAGGTAGTACGTGTCCAAAACAGGTGGCTCTTGCATATTACGCACTCCAGTTTAAGTCCTTTTTTTACAAAATATTCTTTTACTTCTTTTTCTTTTGACATATCTATTAAGTTAAATCTGGTTTATACAGAAGTTAGAACCCTGCGTTTGCCGCCAGGTATGCACTGTGCAATTTCTCTATAGCTTCTATAAACATTATTACAATTAAATATCAAACACCGATTAACGAATTTTGAATAATGAAGTAGGCTTAAAGCTAATTTATAGTTCGTTAGATGCCTTTGTTCTTTAAATTCAATATTCATAATTCCTTGTTCGTTAATCGATATCTTTAGTTTTGATTATATCTAATCTCAATTGACTTTTCATACTAAAGTACTTTAAGTCAGTTGTGAGCTATTCTACCTTATACTCAAGTATATCTGCCGGTTGGCAGTCTAATGTACTACAAATCAATTCTAATGTGGAAAAACGAATTGCTTTTGCTTTACCTTTTTTTAGTATGGACAAATTAGCCATAGTTATGCCAACTCTGCTTGAAAGTTCAGTCAGACTCATCTTTCTTTTGGCCAGCATTACATCTAAATTTACTATAATAGCCATATCCCTATATTGTTGAATTATGTTCTTCCTGTAGCTCACATCCTTTCATGAATATATGTGATAGCACCCAAATAATTAAAGCTACTAATAATATAACAGGGTAGGTTTGAACATCGCCGGTGAATTCGACAGTATCGAAATTCATATTTATTACCAAAAAATAGTATTGGAAATAAGCGTAAAAAACCAGATATATCCATATAATTACCAAGGCATAGGATATTCTTTTCAAGAGTGATATATTTCTCATATCAAAATATAAACCGTTATAAACATTGCCAATAAATCTTTTAAGTATTATGAATATATAAAGGATTAGAATTACTAGTGAGAATATAATAACACTATAAACTCTTCCAACCTCAGGTGGTGTATCTACAAAGTGAACTTTGCCCGTCATTTCAACAAGTTTAACATTAGCGAATGAGCTCAACATGTTTAAATCGAGCGATCCTTCCTCAATAACGTTTACTTTTACAGGTATTCCAACATGCAGCTGCAAAGTATCTAACTCGGAGAATAGTAAGACTGTTACAAGTATAAAAGCAAGTAAGGTAACAGCAACATATATCCAAAATGTAATATTGGTAATCCAATAGATTACTTTAATGCTAAGGGGTTTTTTAATAGTTTCCATATTATTTAGTTTTAATTACTTTGCAAAGTAAAAACAAATATTATTAAAAAACAAATAAAATATATCGTAAAACGATAAATATAAATTGTTAATCAATAATTACTATGAAAACTAAAACTAGGAAATACTTCTGGAATTGTAGATAGAGAAACCCATCCAGCTTAATACTAATAGTAAATAATTAAGTTGCCAGATGGGGTGAAAATAATTTTATTGTAACTACTTAGTTGTTATCTTGCCCTCCTCCATACTTTTGTAGAAATAGGCTTCACTGGGTAATTTGCCATAATTTTATCCACAATCATAGGAATACGTTTTGTTCTTTCCTGAGGATTACTATCAACAGTTCCCTTTCCAACACCTTCCCAAATCAATTTCTTTTCATGAGTGTCAAAAACATCACAAACCAGAGTTCCAACGGTGTAGTCGTAAGTATTAAAAGTTGTGGTTTGCATTCCGCCACCCCAGCCCCAACCGGGACCATAACCATAAAATCCTCCATAACCACCATATCCATTATACATTCCACCCATTCCGGTTGTGGTAGCTGTAGTTTGTTGTTGTTGCTTGGTAACAATATAAAGTACAACAGTCAGATCGCCACCTTCTTTTTGAAATGTTAATCCTCGCTCTTTAAATTCATTCCCAAAAGATTGTTCGATACGTTCTTTGTCAAAAGGGGATAAGATTTCTCCGCTGTTGTCTGCCCATCCATAATACGAATAGGTTTTAAACTTGGTAAAATCTATCGATTTGTCGTAATCGTAAGAAAATGTAAGGGATGAGCATGAACTCATCACCATCAAAACAGCCATCAATGCAATTAAAGTTAATTTTTTCATATTCGTAATTTAAAGTTATTCGATTAATAGATTATTTCTATGATTCTTTGCTATTGTAATGCTAAGTGATGTCTATGTTTATTGCATCAAAAGTTACCTAATGCAACTTAATTGTCAAATTTAACAAAAAAACTCTTAGCCTTACATATAATTCATCATGGCGGATAGGAAAATAATAACAATACCAAATAGGAAAGAGATAGAGCCTATTGTTATTTGTTGTTTTTTAAGTCCATTCAATTTAGGAGATGGACCTTCCTTTGCCAGTTTTGAAACCTTAGGAAAAAGAATTTCAAAAGAATAGATAGCTAATAGTGCAAGTATGCCAACACATATATGTTTAATAAAGCCAATTAATTCCCAGGTATTGCCAAAGCTTATTACTCCCACATATAACTCGTTTGCAATTTTCATTGGAATTCCTGTTACAAACAGAATTATCAGGGATGTATAAACAACTACCCTGACACGTTTAAACAACATACCCATAAATTTTCCAGTAGTTTGAGGGTCTAGTGCCTTGGCAACGGTTGGCATTACAACTAAAAAATTAAAAAACATTCCACCAATCCAGGCAATAGTAGCCATCAGGTGCAAAAAATCAAGAATAATCTGTAAAGTAGGATTTTGCATAACTAGTGTGTTTTGGTTAGATGTCGAAAATACAAAAAATTTCAAACTATTAGATTTGAGAATTGCAACCTCTTGGAAATGAATAATAATAATATTGTCGAAAAACTAGAGTAGGATAATTATAACTACATTTGTTAGAGAATTGATTTCTATAATATTCAATTGTAATACTCAGAGAAATGAAAGCAAGAATACCAATAACATTGTGCTTGATAGTATTGTGTGTTTTGAATATACAGAGTCAGGATACATTCTCTATTGTAGCAATTGATACAGTTACTGGTGAAGTAGGCAGCGCTGGCGCCTCATGTGTTAATTTAAACAGTTGGCCTGGAATGAGTGATGATTTTCTGGGAGAATTATTTCCAGATATTGGTGCAATTAACACACAAGCTTATTATCATCAAACAAATCAGGCTAACGCCAGAAATAGAATGAACCTGGGTGATACTCCAAGTCAGATCATTCAATGGTTAGTTGATAACGATGTTAGTGGCCAACCACAGTTAAGGCAGTACGGTATTGTTGCATTTGTTGATGGATCACCTGAATCGGCAGCACATACTGGTGTTGCAACGGATGATTATAAGAATCATGTACTTGGTCGTAATTATTCCATTCAGGGAAATATCCTACTGGGTCAAATTGTACTGGATTCTATGGAATCAAATTTTATAAATGCAGATGGTGACCTTGCTTGCAAATTAATGGCTGCTTTACAAGGTGCAAATATGATTGGAGCAGATACCAGATGTGCTTCAAATGGTTCATCTTCATTATTTGCGTTTTTAAAGGTGGCACAACCTGATGATGAATTTGGAGACCCATCGTTTCTGGTCTCGTTAAGAACAGTAAATGGTGATGGGATTGAGCCTATTGATTCGCTGCAAGTTTTATTTGATGCTGCTCACACTTGTACAACAACTGATATAATCGCCAAAGAGAAGTTTGATTCGCACTTTTTACTTTATCCAAATCCAGTTGAAGATCTTGTCAATATAGAGGTTCTTAAAGCGGGAAATTACGAACTCGAAATTGTCGATATAATGGGAAACCAAATTTCTAGTATAAATTTTGAAGATGATATTGAGCTAGATATATCCTTTCTACCCGATGGAATTTATTTTGTTCGGATATCAAATAAAGAGCAATCGTTTATTACAAAAATTATCAAGGCTGATTAGATTGAGCTAAAGAATACTATCGAGTACTTCAATAGTATATTCGATTTCCGCTAACGTATTATAATGAACCGCACTTATCCTGATGACTCCATCGTTATCTGATAGGTTCAAATCGTTAATCAGACGTCTTGCATAAAAATCTCCCCACCGGATACCTACTTTATACCTGTCCACAAGTAATGGAATTTCACTGCTTTTTCTGTTCGCAACTGTAAATGATATTGTTGGAACCCTAATTGAACGATCTGGAGAATTTTCTCCAATTATAGTAATCCCATCTCTTTGGTTCAGGAAATCAACAAGAAGTGTTGCTAACTCTTCTTCATGTTGTGCAATCAAATCAAATACCTTTTCATATTTTGAAAACGGTGGGAGGGATGCTTCATCAAAATGCTCTGTAATCGATATATAGTTCCTTGATTAAAATACTTTCGTTTGCACTTTTACTATAATCGTATTCCTGTAGAAACATTTTAGCACTATCGGATTGATTTTTATATAGTTCAATTGCATCTTTAACAGCCTCACAATGGGTAAACCTTTTTTGTGATAACAAACGGCTTAGGCCATCCAGTACCCAGTTAAATACTCCTGACAGTTCACTATCAATAATCTTCGTGTGCAACTGTTTATCTTGTTCATCCTCCGGAATAGTTACATCAAATGGAATAATCAGAAATCTTCTGAAATATGCAGTAGTATGTTCAACATCCTTTGGTAACTCATTACTGTTAAAAATTAGCTTTGCATAATGTGTCAACATGAATGGTTCGCCATAAGGAAGCCTGGCTTCAACTGGTTCACCTGACACCAACTGCTTAAATATAGATGCCTCAAGGTTTGTATTGATTTCACTTGCGTAATTAACAAGTTTGTTGGCTAATTTTGCCCTGTAATATCCATTATCATTGGTTAAGCTTTGTAATGAATAACTGCTTACATTTTCAGCACCTAGCAAAGCATTAACGACCTCAAAGAATACTGATTTACCATTTGCACCAGTACCATATAAAATAAGGGCTTTCTCTTCTTTGATTGCATTGCTGCCATGTTTTATAAAAACAAATCCAAGGTATTCTGCTAAAATCATCTGTCGCTTTTTGTCCGGCAATACTCTATCTAGAAACTCTTGAAATATAGGATATTTAGCTTCACTTTCATGTCTGAAAGGCAATTGATAAGTAATAAAGTCAGACCATTCAAAGGCTCTCAATTTATTTCCATCTGGTGTAATTTCAAAAGTACCATTCAGTAAATTAATTAGTACTTTGTTTCTATCTGTAACTGGTTTTGGTAAATGTGCTGTTGCCAAAAACTGCTTATACAACTGCTCCCTAAACAGATAATATCTAGCAGAAAATTTTGCCACTCCCATTTTTTCAGACGCTTCACCTAAAAACTTTTGAAATATATCTTTGTCGATGTTTGCCCAAAAAGTACTATTGAATAAGTATATAAAATCATGATTCTTACACAATCCCCACCGTTTTTCTTCAGCAACTTTTAAAGCATTCTCAACTGATAAAACAAGATGATGCTTTGCGGTGATTTTCATTTTTTCCAATCGTTTCTTTATTTCATCAGCATCTTCACAATCATCATCCATTTTTTCAAGTTTCTTTTTAAACTTAATTGCTTCAGGATATGCCAATGACTTGAAGTCCAACTTGCTAATTTGAGTTAATAATGAAGCAAGTATTTCATCATGTGGTAATGGCTCAAACTTTTTAACTAGTTCTTGTACATGCCCATCAAATCCTGATAAAAGGTTTTCCGATTTCATTTGATCTCCCTTTCCTGAATTTCATTAGTATTCCATTTACTCACTAATTCATATTTAATTATTCTCTTTCTTTTTGTATTTTTGTTTCTGCCTGATTCACTCTCAGGCACTCCGTAGGAGTCATTGTGATTTATCATGGTGATTCCTATTTTTGTTTTCATATAATATTGAATTACAGATGATTAAAATTTGATAAGTATTATTTATTCATTAAGTTTACATCGCACCTGTATAAAAGCATTGTAAACACTAGAATGTCACTTTCTACATGGGAAAGTAATTCGCTACTGCATGTGATCATTAAGTAGGTTGTCAGCCAGTTCTTCATCATCAACTCTTTGATTCTTTTTGTATCTTCTTAAATAATCAATGATGTCCTTTTTGTCAAAATAGATTTTCTTACCTCCAGGTTTGAAGTATGGTATTTCACCATTTGAAGTTTTTCGATACAGATAACTTTTTTTTAGTCCTGTGAATGCAGCTGCTTTATCAATAGTTAAAATTTGCTTTCTTCCTAATTCGGTCTTTGTTATCAGGTCTTTAATTTCTCTGATTTCTTCAATTAATTGCTTCATAATAATATATTTATATTGTTAAAAAAAACAAGAATAGCAAGTATGAAGGGCTTAATTTACATGGTGTCATAAAAAAAGCCTAGTGGTTAATCTAGGCTTCTATTTTTCTGAGTATCAATAGCTAAATATAAATGACTACTGAATAAAATATTGTTAGTAGTGTCATTCTCTTTTCTTACTAATTCCTAAAAAGGTTTTATGTAAGATTTCTTTAAAAGGTTGAAATTTCGATGATACTGATTTATTTTTATACTGCTTGATGTCATTGACAGGTTTCCAATTACTGGCATGCCAATATTCAAAAATTTGGCTTTTCCTTATTACTGCCCATCGATCCTTAGTTTCAATTATTGAATTTGTATAAAGCCATTCAATGATATTAAACAATACAATTTGCGATACTTTGATTTTAATATTTAATGGTTCTCTTGTTACCCTGCCTGAAAAAGCCCTTTGAAAAATTTCACGATTGGTTCTTATAACATCTTTATCACTTAGAATTGTATATAAGGTTGTAAACCTTTCCTTTAGTTCAACACTAGTAGCACGATTAGTTAGTTTCAATGTGTTATATCCGAAATCAACATTTTCCTTTATCGCTTCATTTTCAAGAAAAGCTAAATACTTATGACATAATAATTCAAATCTAACAATTGATCTTGTTGTTGTTCCGGGAGGAAGCCCATCAGTTTTAAATGTTCGGACAATCTTTTTCTCATGTAGTATAAATTCTTCTTTAATTTCAAATTGTGAAAAGTTAAATCTCTGCCTAAAGAATTCCCTTTTGTGCTTATCCCAATTATTGGCATCAAGTTTAATCGGATCGATATTAGTTAGTATATTTTTATCATATTCAGGCCAATAAACTTCTGCTTGCATTCTTATTGAAAAGAAGGTATTAATCAAAAGTGATTCGTGTATTCTTTTACTTATATCGCTCATGTCATTTTTGATTAAAATTTAACATTTCTAATTGCATTCCTTTTTTTCTCTGAATCTACCTTCTTTACATAGTTCCTTGTAACAGTTTCAATTGTATCACCCATTAAATCAGCAACTAGCATAATATCACCAGTTTTAAAATAAATGTAATCTCCAAAAAAATGTCTAGCAGTATGCCATGTGACTTTTTGATATATGCCTGCATCAATGCACCAATCTCGAATAAGTGATAATTTATGAGAATTGTAATGTAATCCTTCAAATAAATGATCTAGATAGTTATCTTTATTTGGAAGGCCGATTATTTTTAAAGCTTCTTCAACCGGAATTTCAACAACTTTTACGGATTTATTTTGTTGAATTCTGATGATATACTCATTTGGTTTAACCTCAATAATATCTTTGTATTTCAGTTTCTGAATATCACCAAATCTTAATCCAGTATAGCATGAGAATAAAAAAACATCCTTAATTTGCCCATCATCTATTTCGGTATTGGTTAAGGCAGTAACATCTTCAAAAGTGAGTTTGTATTTTATAACTTCTTGTGCTTTTATTGGTTTTACTTTAAGTGTCGGATCAATTTCAATAATACCATCTTTAACAGCATTTTGAATGAAGCCTGCAATCTTTCTCCAGTAAGCTAGCGCAGTATTATGCTTTACAAGTTTGCCTTTTCTATGTGTGGCTTCTTTTTTAAGATAATGCTGAAAACCTTCAAGATATTGAGTGGTTATTTCTTCAAAGTTTAACCTTTCTCTTCCTTTTTCCTTGAAAGTATATTTTTTGAATTGCTTCAATGCTGAGTTCAGCCCTCCTATATTATTATTACTAGTGATAGAAGTTTCAATTTTTTTCACAGCATAATCAAAGAAATTACTTTTCAATAGATTTGTATCATAAACTCCGGCATTCTTTTTTGATAATGACAAATACTTTTCAGCCCTCATTTTCTCAGCCAAATCCATTACTTGAGTATTCTTTTCTTTCTGATCTCTATTTTTAGGTTTTTCATAAAGTTCAAAAGAAATCGCTTCTTTTTTTCTACTGTGTTTAATCTTTCCAGTTTCAGGGTCTTTGTGGTATCCGAAATAAGTTTCTAGATACAGCTTAACCATGCCATTTTTGGCTGGTCTCTTTTTTAAATTCACTCTCATTTTTACTCCGTTTTAATTAATAGTGTAAATACAGAACAAATATAAGTCAAATATTATACAAACAAAGTAAATTAAGTGTAAATTATTAACATGTTAAATGATTGTATATCAATAGATATAAGGAATTGTCATTTTCCGATACAAAACTTCCCGAAAATATTCCCCAATACTTCATCAGTTGTTATTTCGCCCGTTATTGTGCCGAGCTCATGAAGTGCTTGCCGGATATCAATAGCAATTAAATCAGTAGGTACATTATTGTTAAATCCTTCCTCCACTTGTCTCATTGCATTGTTTGCGTTTACTAGTGCCTGGTAATGGCGAGAGTTACTTACAATAACATCGTTAGTTATATTAAACTTCTTAACGGTTCTTACAAGAATATCAGTCAAAAGATTGATGTTTTCTTTACGCTTTGCAGAGACAAATACAGTATCAAGTTCAAGTATCTCTTTTAAGTGGGAGGGAGGCTGGCTAAGCTTGTCAATCTTGTTTGCAACTAATATAAAATGTTTTGACTCATCCTGAATATAGTTTCTGAACTCCTCAAGCACATTTTCTATCTTTTCTTTGCTGAGATTACTGATATCACATACGTATAATATTATCGTTGCCTGATCAATTTTATCGTAGGTACGCTCAATTCCAATTTTTTCAATCACATCATCGCTTTGCCTAAGGCCTGCAGTATCAATAAACCGGAACCTGTATCCACTTAATATAATAGTGTCTTCAATGGCATCGCGTGTTGTTCCCGGTATATGGCTTACTATTGCCTTTTCTTCATTCAGAATTACATTTAATAATGTTGATTTGCCGACATTTGGTTTCCCAATAATCGCAACCGGAATACCCTGCTTTATTACATTACCCATGCTAAATGAGTTTATTAACAAGCTAAGTTCTTCCTGTAATTCCGTGATCAAACTAAAAAACTGCTCCCTGTTTGCAAATTCTACATCTTCTTCACTAAAGTCAAGCTCAAGCTCTATCAATGAGGTAAAATCAAGGAGCTTTTGTCTCAGAATACTTATCTTATCACTTATTCCACCACGCATCTGATTCAGAGCAATCCGGTGTGAACTATCAGATTGTGATGCGATAAGATCGGCAACGGCTTCTGCCTGGCTAAGGTCTATACGCCCATTTAAAAAAGCACGTAGAGTAAATTCACCTGGATCTGCAGCTCTTGCTCCTGCAATAATAAGAATCTCAATTATTTTTTGTTGAATAAATTCCGAGCCATGGCATGAAATTTCAATTATATCTTCTGTTGTATAAGATGCCGGGCTTTTAAAGTAGCTTATTAGTACTTCATCTATTATCTGATCATCAGCCATAAAGTTACCAAGGTAGAGTTTAGAACTTTCAATATTCTTGGCTGAAAGCCCTTTTTTGGAAGGCTTAAAGTGACTCATGCAGTATGACAAACTCTTAGAACCCGATAATCTTATTACTGAAATTGCCCCTGAACCCACAGGAGTTGCAATAGCGACTATTGTATCCTGATTGTAACTTGCAGATTTAACGGGCATAACCTTGTAATTTATGATCTTTGACAGTTAACAAAAATAGCATTTTATTTTTTCAATTATTTAAAAGTTTTTCTAAAAACATATTACCTTTGGCCATTATTTTTTGAAAAAGTAAATTAAATAACATGAGTGTATTAGTTGATAAAGATTCGAAAGTGGTTGTACAAGGTTTTACGGGAAGTGAAGGAACCTTTCATGCCAGCCAGATGATCGAATACGGAACAAATGTAGTAGGAGGGGTTACACCCGGAAAAGGAGGACAAACACACCTTAATAAACCAGTATTTAATACTGTCCGGGACGCTGTTACCAATACTGGTGCTAACGTATCGGTAATATTTGTGCCGCCAGCGTTTTCAGCCGATGCTATTATGGAAGCTGCAGAAGCTGGTATTGGAGTAATTGTTTGCATAACCGAAGGCATTCCAACAGAAGATATGGTTCATGTTAAAGAATATCTAAAAGGAAGAAATTCGCAGTTGATTGGGCCTAACTGCCCTGGCGTAATTACACCAGGAGAGGCTAAAGTTGGCATTATGCCAGGGTTTATCCACAAAAAGGGATCTGTCGGTATTGTTTCGCGTTCGGGTACCTTAACTTACGAAGCTGTTGACCAGTTAACTAAAATAGGGTTGGGGCAAACCACCGCACTTGGTATTGGAGGTGACCCGATCATCGGCACAACAACAAAAGATGCTGTTGAACTTTTTATGAACGATCCTGAAACTAAAGGAATTGTAATGATTGGTGAAATCGGCGGCAACATGGAAGCTGATGCTGCCTATTGGATCAAAGAGCATGGTACAAAGCCAGTTGTAAGTTTTATTGCTGGCGCAACGGCTCCTAAGGGAAGAACAATGGGACATGCAGGTGCCATCATTGGTGGTAAGGCTGATACTGCTGAGGCCAAGAAAGAGATACTCCGCGATTGTGGAATTTATGTTGTTGATTCTCCTGCGGATATTGGCAAGAAGATGGCGGAAGTACTGAAGTAAAGCAAGATACTATCCCTTATCTATAAAATACTTGAGCCCTGAAAGAGTTATCCTTTAGGGTTTTCTTTTTTATTGTTTCTGTTATTGCTATAGCCACCATAGAAACCACAACATTCATATCTTACTTATCCAATAATCCGGGTCTTCGTTGTTTTGTACGTTTAACAGATTGATCATGTTTCCATTCCTCAATTTTTCTCTCATTACCTGAGAGCAATATGTCAGGAACTTCCAAGCCTCTAAAATCACGTGGCCGCGTATAAACAGGTGGTGCAACAAGATTATTTTGAAATGAATCGGATAGGGCAGAAGTCTCGTTACCAAGCACTCCGGGGATTAATCTTACAAGTCCGTCAATTATTACAGCTGCTGCCAATTCACCACCTGATAGTACAAAATTCCCAATCGAAATTTCCTTTGTAATAAAGTGATCTCTAATCCTTTCATCAATACCTTTGTAATGCCCACAGAGGATAATAATATTTTTTAAGAGTGATATGTTGTTAGCAGTGTGCTGATCGAATAATTCACCATCAGGACAAGTGTAGATAATCTCATCATATTCTCTTTCTTTTTGTAATGCCTCAATACAGGCCACAATAGGTTCAATCATCATAACCATCCCTGCCCCACCAGAAAATGCATAGTCATCAACTTTACGATGTTTGTCGGTTGAATAATTGCGTAGTTGATGTAGTTGAATATCGACTAAATTTTTCTCCAAAGCCCGTTTTATAATTGAATGACTGAACGGTCCTTCAAACATTTCCGGAAATATGGTAATTATATCAATCCTCATAAACAATTATTAAACCTACTCACTACTCACTACTCACAATTCACAAAAAGAATTCGACAGACCTATAAGCGGAATTCTGTTTTCCTACCGAAGGCAGGAACTTCCATCATTTATCTACGTTACATGTCACCATGCAACTTTAGCAATCTACCCTCCGGCATCAGACGGGCAGTCCTTATCCCGATAAATCGGGAATAGCCGGTTTATTTGATCTTGCAGCCCCTAAGGTTTACCCCTTTACGATGTTACCAACGTATAGCGTGAGCTCTTACCTCACGTTTTCACCTTTTCCTCACCATAGCGAGGTAGTTATTTTCTGCGGCACTATCTGTATCCCGATACAATCGGGACCCTTCCCGTTAGGAAGTAGGGTGCCCTGCGCTGTCCCGACTTTCCTCCCCGATTAATATCGGGGCGATGGAACAGTCTGTCAAATCCACTGCAAAATTAAATAAAAATAATAGCTAAAATTATTAATCTCCTCTTTGATACGATGAATTAACTTTAAGTGCCAAGAAATGACAGACAGGTTTGAACTTAGGGTATAAATTAATATTTGCTATTTTTGGAGAACTTGAAGAAAAATAACAACCTTTAAAATGAAATTATGGACAATTTTTATGAAATACTAAAATTATGGCATATTCTCAGTTTTGTGTTTATGTCTATTCCACTTTTCAACCTTATTGTAGTAAATGAAAGAGCTTTAATGGGTGCCTCCTTCAATTTTGGAGCTGATATTTATATGGAAAACATTATTCGACATGGCGCCTATCGTTGCTATGTTTTTCAATTTTCTGTACTAATTTTGGGAATTTTGTTGCTTATATACGGTCCGTGGGACATACAGTCAATATTTTCAGATCCAATACTTATAATTAAGACTTCACTACTCTTTATTCTTATGGGATTACTTTCTTATGTCCATTTTGCATTACAACCAAAAATCGATGATTTCTTTAAAGATGTTAAGCCCGATACAAAGGTGCCTGATAATTTTTTAGCACCGGTTAAACCATATCGGGTTCTTCGTAAACGACTTGCTACATTCTGCTTATTTCTGGTTCTAACAACAATTATCCTTGGCATGCAGGTCTTTGGTGTATTTCCACTTTGGTTAAATATTATACTAATTGGACTGGCTGCGCTTTTTGCGTGGAGAGTAAATAAGACGTTGATATTATTCGGTTGGATATAAGAAGTGTAGTTACAAATATACTATTATGGAAAAATATTTGTTATTAGCCATTTTTGGCATTGCCATGGCCCATTTCGAGGGGGTAGTGGTAGTTTACCTTCGTAAGGCACTTGGGATTGATGACGCACAAACAAATAAGGATCTGCTCAAAGAACTACCCAAACGCTACATAACAATTGAGAAAACAAGAGAGGCAGCCACAATAGTGATGCTTGTGGCCCTGGCTCTTTTGGTTGGAAGCACATGGCTCGATATGATTATTGTCTTTCTTTGGACATTTGCCTTTTGGGATCTGTTCTATTATCTCTCACTTTACCTAATAATCCGTTGGCCACCTAAGTTTACCACAATTGATATTCTTTTTCTTATACCTCGTCCCTGGATAGCGCCTGTATGGTTTCCAATTAGCGTATCATCAATTACTATTCTAATTATTCTTGGTCTTCTTTTGACTTCTGTAGTATAGGTTTATTGAGACAGTAGAGATACTAAATTTCTATTGTAATGCATTTTTTTGCATTATTAATTATATATTCAATTAACCACATATTTTGACGCTCAGCTAAAATTAGTAAGATTAATAAAAGTATTCTGACATTAATTATGATGTATGTTGCCCTCCTTTTTGTTTGGAAAATTTTACTGTTAGTTAAATTAATTTACTAGTTTTGGATAAAATGCAATATAATTACATTAATTTATTGCCTTCAATAGTTCATAATTTCCTGAATAAAGCAAAAGACAAACTTCACTTTTAGTAACTAAATATACTTATTAGAATTTTTTTAATTTATTAACTAAACTATAATAATATGAAACAACTAAAATCTACTAAACCAATTCATTACTTTACTATTGCTTACGCTGTGTTGTACATTCTATTTATTATTAGCGGTAGTTTTAACGGAGCTTATCCTGATTTAAACTCAGAAGGTATTTTTGTTTATTTACTATTTATTCTGTTCCTTGTAGGATTTGCGATTTCCTGGTCCAATAAGATCCTAACCGGAGTAATATTCCTGATTTGGTACGGAGGTATGCTAATCCTGGAATTATTAGTAGTCGAGAAAGATGGTGGATTTGGAATTATTTCTGGTATACCACTACTGATTCTAGGAATATTTTTTATTATCAATGGATTTAAATCAAAGAAAGAAATTAACATGAAAAAAACAGCAATTTTATTCTCGATATCGATAATAAGTATCATCATCATCATAAGTAGTTGTAAAAATAATGATGATCCCGATCCTGCCGAAAAGAAAAAATACGCTTGGGTTACAGGTGATACGGCAAGTACAGGTTACGGCACGATTCTATTTACACCCGATGCCGGAGACACCTGGGAAAGACAGGGAGACGATTTAGATGCCTTGCAGGGGATTAATGTAAGTGATATCTGGGCAGTGGATGAAAATAATGTTTGGGCATGCGGAAGCGGTAATTCAATCCTTAGAACTGTAGATGCAGGTCTATTATGGACACGTGTACAAGCACCTGCAAACTTACCAAATGCAGATCTAAGTTCTATCTTTATAGTTAATAAAACAAATATATGGATAGCTGGAGGGAATAATCCGGGTATTGTTTATAGTTCAATTGATAATGGAAGTACCTGGAACATGCTTGATTCAACTTTTTTCCATAATACCAGATTACAGGGAATCTGGGCAATAAACACTGAAAAAATATATGTGGTAGGAGCTCTAAACACAAGAAGTGCTGCAAGAGGATTCATTGGTTATACACTTGATGGCGGTGCGACATGGGATTCTATCACTCCTGCAAATGACTATAACAAATGGGAATGGATAGGAGTTGTTTCTTCAGGAAATACGATTGTTATTTATGGTTCCACAGCACATTATATGTATAGCAACGATGAAGGCCAAACCTGGAAGAATGATTCTGTACCTGACACAGGAGGAGGAGGCACTGGTGGTGCCGATATCAACGACCTGATAATGCTTGATTCACAAACATGGTGGGGGGCCTTTGATATGGGGAATATATTTATAACAACTGATGGAGGGACAACCTGGACAAAACAGGAAACACCAGGGGTAGGAGCTACTTTTCTTGTTGGAATTGATAAGTGGGACAGCCAGTTGGCATTGGTAGTAGGCTACGGTTTTTCTTATCCACCAATAAGCCCCATTATTAAAACAACTAATGGAGGAACGTTATGGGAAGAAAAACATCATTCCAGCACACAGTATTGGAAAGTATCGTTTATTAAAGATTGACAGTGCGAAGCCTACTTTATCCACAACGAAATCGCACCAGGACGTTACTGGGCCAAGTAAACAAGCCCTGAGCCTTATCTATACCAAGCATTTAGTGTTAACTACTACAGTAGCTTCTTTCTTCTTAATGTATAGGTAAATATTAAAACTATTCCTGCTATTATCAGTCCAATGTAGCTTTTGGTATTGCTGGTCCAGCTATAATCATCTGTATTGAACATCGCTATCGAAATAGCCATTATAACGAGAGCAAGTAATGTTAAAACGTTGTGCTTTTTGAATCTTACACTCATGTTATTACATTAGGTTAATATACAAATATAAAACATATTTGTGAACGTTCTAACTCCTTAAGATGATATTGTTAATTTTGAAGATTCAATAAACCTACCAAATATAGATAGGCAAAAAATTAGTTAATTAGCCCAAGATCGTTTATAATGGTTAAACACAAGTATTTAAGTATAAGAAAATTACAAATCATCACATTTCTATTTATCTCAATGTTATTGATTGGTTGCAATCAGGAATTGAGAAAAACACCTACAGATAAATTCAGCGGTTTATGGAAACTGGTGGTCATTGAACAACAAGATTCAATATCAGGGGAATGGAATGAATATAGAAATGGATTACAAGGTTATATTCTATACGATGACAAGGATAATATGGCAGTTCATTTAACTTCAAAAGGATATCAAAATACCGATATCAGATTTCATGATTTTATTGATACTGTATCAATTGAAGAACTTAAACATCGTACACAGTCTTACGTTTATTTTGCAAAATATACTGTTCTTGAAGATGAAAACATTGTTGAGCATGCCAGAATCTCACATTCCAATCCAAATTTATGGAATATCAAAGTGCAACGACTTTATGAATTTAAGGGAGATACTTTAATGCTCATTACTTTAGAGAGAAAGAATTCACAATTGCGAGTAAAGTGGATTAAATATTAGTGGCTTTGTTAATTGAAAAAGCCCGATAACCAAAATGTGATTGGGCTTTTTATTTGCTCATATATAGTGGTAAATAAAAAAAGGATGCTGAATTAACAACATCCTTTTTGTTGGGGTGGATGACCGGATTTGAACCGGCGACACCTAGAATCACAATCTAGTACTCTAACCAACTGAGCTACACCCACCATTTTTGAGGTTGCAAATATACTATATTTTTATTTTTTAAAATTATGGATTATTAAAATATTTGTAACTAATCAGGTCTGTTTTTAATCTAATTGTACTTAGGAAATTCAAAAAAATGAATTCCACCAAATCCCCTCAAAGGAGGGGTGCAGGGGTGGGTCAGATTAAAAAGTTTATTCATTTCTTTGAATTTCTGTTTAGTAATTAATGTACCTAATCAATTAAGAAATTGCAGAGCGAATTTCCAACAGTAAAATCAGCAAATAGTTGTGCGATAAAGGTTTCCAATTTGTTGCATTATCAATATGCATTTCGGTAATTTTAGTTAGACAAAGACGCAGTTACAACATACTATGTGTTTTATTGCTTCTTAGAAGGGAGTAAAAAAGGAATAGGGGAATAGGGGTATAGGGGTAGTAGGGGAAATTGAATGATATAAAAGATGTCTTTCGCATTCTGTTACAGAACTTTGCCATACAAAATTAATGTTTTATAAGAATCTTTCATATCTATCGGGAGTGTTCAAAAAAGTGTGTCATTCTTAATTTTGTATGGCAAAGCCCTTTCGCCTATGGCTACAG
>PVBE012788308.1_pt1 | contig 19863 bp, 21 predicted proteins | sample 1631181 | NCBI WGS metagenome assembly PVBE01 (sample SAMN08397723, study PRJNA350692) | Marine metagenome, whole genome shotgun sequencing project. | isolation source: water | place: Pacific Ocean | collected 2012-04 | reverse complement strand
CGTGTTGCGGCCCGCCACCCAGCCTTCCAGCCGCGCCCGATCCTTGGGAGACAGCCAGACGCATGATCCATTCCTCATCCCTCATGACTCGCACATCCACGAGCCAAAGGGAATCCTTCCGTTAGAGACAGAACACTAGAGCCTTGAACCCTCACCCGGCGAGGAGAGGGTTCAAGCGTCGGAATCGCGGCGCTAGTCCCCGCTCAACAGCTCGTGCCCTTCGCACGCCGCCATATAGGCCGTGAAGTGCTGCTTGAGCTCGTCGGGCATGGGCACCGACTTGGCCGTCGCGAAATCGACGGCGGCGAAGGTCAGGGTGCCGTCGAAGCAGTGCTCCCCGTTCTGGTTGTGGGCGACAATGCGGAGCGAGTGGCTCGATCGGCCAAAGCCATCCAACAAAACGGTCATGTCGATTCGGTCGTCGGGCTTGAGCATGCAGTGAAAATCGAGCGTACACCCCATCGCCGGCAACGTGATGCCGCGTTTGCCGTTGAATTGGGCCCAGCTTTCACCGGTGGTGCGCTTAAACCATATCTCGGCCGATTCGAGCACCCAGTCGAGGAACTTGCCGGTGTAGGCGACGCGGGCGAAGTCGACCTCGCCCCACTTGACGTAGCGTCGCACCACGATCGGCGCCTCGGCCACGACCTCCTCGATCGGGATCGGGGCGGCGGGAGAGCGGGTCTGGTCTTTCGCCATCGATAAGATCTCGGCAAGCTGTACAGGTCGCGCGCACGGTAACGGCGGTGCGTGCGCGACGCAAGCGGACGGGATCAGCCGAAGGGGATTGAACCGCGGAGACGCAATTCCTGCTGCCAAACATCGCGATTCGGGCTACACCATCGCGCCATGGCGCTCCTCGGCTCGATCGCGACGGTCGGCTCCTACACGATGCTGAGCCGCATCCTCGGCTTCGCGCGCGACATCCTGATCGCGGCGATGCTCGGCGCGGGGCCGGTGGCGGACGCGTTCTTCGTCGCTTTCAAGCTGCCCAACTTCTTCCGCCGGCTGTTCGCCGAGGGGGCGTTCAACGCGGCATTCATTCCGCTGTTTACCGCGCGGCTGACAGAGGACGGCCACGACGTCGCGCGGCGCTTCGCCGAAGAGGTCTTCGCCGTCCTGGTGGTGACGCTTCTGCTGTTGTGCACCGCCATCCAAATCGCCATGCCGTGGGCAATGCACGTCTTCGCGCCGGGCTTCGTCGGCGACCCGGAGCGGTTCGACCTCACCGTCGAGCTGACCCGCATCACCTTCCCCTATCTCCTGTTCATTTCGCTGGTCTCGCAGCTCGGCGGCATCTTGAATTCGCTCGGCCGGTTCGCCGCCGCGGCAGCGACGCCGATCCTGTTGAACGTCTCCCTGATCGCCGCCATCGTCGCCCTCACGCCGGTGCTCGAGACCGCCGGCCACGCGCTCGCGTGGGGCGTGTTCGCGGCCGGCGTCATCCAGTTCCTGTGGCTGATCGAGGCCTGCCGCCGCGCCGGCATGACGTTCCGTTTGCCAAGGCCCCGAATCAACGAACGCGTCAAGCGCCTTCTGATCCTGATCCTGCCGGGCGCTATCGGCGCCGGCGTGGTGCAGATCAACCTGTTGATCGGCATCGTCATCGCCTCGCTGCTGCCGACCGGCTCGGTCTCCTACCTCTACTACGCCGACCGGATCTATCAGCTGCCGCTCGGCGTCATCGGGGTCGCGGTGGGAACGGCGCTGCTGCCGCTGTTGTCGCGCCAGCTCCGCGCCGGCGAGGAAGCCGACGCCATGGCGAGCCTCAACCGCGCGCTCGAGTTCGCCTTGTTCCTGTCGCTGCCGGCGGCGGCGGCGCTGGTCGTGATGCCGGGACCCATCGTCTCGGTGCTGTTCGAGCGCGGCGCGTTCGATGCCCAGGCGGCGCGCGCCACCGCCGAGGCGCTGATCGCGTTCTCCATCGGGGTGCCGGCCTACGTGCTGGTCAAGGTGCTGGCACCTGGATTCTTCGCCCGCGAAGATACCGCGACGCCGGTCAAGATCGCCGCCTTGTGCGTCGCCCTCAACATCGGCCTCAGCGTGGCGCTGATGGGCCCGCTGCTCCATGTCGGCATCGCGCTGGCGCAGGCGATCTCGTCGTGGGTCAATGCGATCCTGCTGGCCGTGTTCCTGCGCCGCGGCGGACACCTCACCTTCGACCGACGGCTCAGGGAGAGGCTGCCGCGCGTCTGCCTGGCCTCGGCCGGGATGGCGGCGGCCCTGTTCGCGGGCGCGGCCGCGCTCGCGCCGATGCTCGACGGCGGTACGGCGGCGCGCGGCGCGGCGCTGACCGTGCTGGTGGTCGGCGGGCTCGCGGTCTATGGCGGGCTCGCGCTCGCCGTGCGCGCCGCGACCATCGCCGACATTCGCCTCGCCATGCGTCGCCAGAGGGCTTGACCGGCCCAGCCGATGGCGCGATAACCCGCCGGACCCGACGCATGGCCGCCGGTGAGTGGAGTTCCTACATGAACCGCATCTTCTCCGGTGTGCAGCCCACGGGAAACCTGCACCTCGGCAACTATCTCGGCGCCATCCGAAATTTCGTCCGCCTGCAGGACACCTACGACTGCATCTACTGCGTCGTCGACCTGCACGCCATCACGGTGTGGCAGGACCCGGCCGTGCTCGCCGCCAGCACGCGCGAGGTCACCGCCGCGTTCATCGCCGCCGGCATCGAGCCCGAGCGCAACATCATCTTCAATCAGAGCCAGGTCGCGGCACATGCCCAGCTCGCCTGGATCTTCAACTGCGTCGCCCGTCTCGGCTGGCTCAACCGCATGACCCAGTTCAAGGAGAAGGCCGGCAAGCACCGCGAGAACGCCTCGGTCGGGCTTTACGTCTACCCCGACCTGATGGCGGCCGACATCCTGGTCTACAAGGCGACCCATGTACCGGTCGGCGAGGACCAGAAGCAGCACCTCGAGCTCAGCCGCGACATCGCCCAGAAGTTCAATCACGATTTCGGGGTCGAGTTCTTTCCGCTGATCGAGCCCCTGATCCAGGGCGAGGCGACGCGGGTGATGAGCCTGCGCGACGGCTCGAAAAAGATGAGCAAGTCGGACGCATCGGAGGCATCGCGCATCAACATGACCGACGGCGCCGACGATATCGCCAAGAAGATCCGCCGCGCCCGCACCGATCCGGAGCCCCTGCCCGAGACGACGGAAGGGCTCGACGACCGGCCCGAGGCGGCCAACCTGGTCGGCATTTTCGCCGCGCTCGAGGACAAGACTTCGGCCGACGTGATCGCCGAGTACGGCGGCAAGGGCTTCGCTGATTTCAAATCGGCGCTCGCCGACCTCGCCATCGCCAAGCTCGGCCCGATGGGCGATGAGATGCAGCGCCTGTGCGCCGATCCGGGCCACATCGATTCGATCCTCGCCTCGGGGGCCGAACGCGCGCGCGCCATCGCCGAGCCGATTCTTGACGAAGTTCATCGGATCGTCGGCCTGCTGAAGAGCTGACGCCGGAGCCATACCGGGAGCCCGACTGCCGACCATGCAGATCTACCTTCCCATCGCCGAGATGTCGGTCAATGCCCTGCTGCTGCTCGGGCTTGGCGGTGGCGTAGGGTTCCTGTCGGGTATGTTCGGCGTCGGCGGCGGATTCCTGATGACGCCGCTGCTGATCTTCAACGGCATCCCGCCGGCCGTCGCCGTCGCGACCGAGGCCAATCAGGTCGTCGCCGCCTCGGTCTCGGGCGCGCTCGCCCACTGGCGGCGGCGCAACGTCGACGTCAAGATGGGGGTGGTGCTGCTGATCGGCGGCTTCGTCGGATCCACGCTCGGCGTCTGGCTGTTCACGATTCTCCGCGATATCGGCCAGATCGATTTCGTGATCTCGGTTTCCTACGTGCTGTTCCTCGGCATCACCGGCGGCCTGATGGTGATCGAGAGCCTGCGCGCCTGGATGCGTTCGCGCCAGTCCGCCGCGCCGCGCCGCAAGCTGCACCAGCACACCTGGATGCACGGGCTGCCGTTCAAGATGCGGTTCCGCACCTCGAAGCTCTATATCAGCGCATTGCTGCCGCTCGTGGTCGGCGTGTTCGTCGGCATCCTGGCAGCGATCATGGGCGTCGGCGGCGGATTCGTGATGGTGCCGGCGATGATCTACCTGCTCGGCATGCCGACCTCGGTGGTGGTCGGCACCTCGCTGTTTCAGATCGTTTTCGTTACCGCCAACGTGACGCTGCTGCAGGCGATCAACAACCAGACGGTCGATATCGTGCTGGCGCTGCTGCTGCTGGTCGGCGGCGTCATCGGCGCCCAGCTCGGCACGATTTTCGGCACCCGGCTACGAGGCGAGCAACTCCGCGTGCTGCTGGGGCTGATCGTGCTCGCGGTATGCGGCGGCGTCGCCTACAACCTGGTCGCCGAGCCGGTCGATCCGTTCTCGCTCGCCGGCATCGGGAGCGCGCGGTGAGACGGCTGGTTCATGGATTTCTGATCGCCTGCCTTGCCGGCGGCGCGATCGCCCTGCCCGCCGCGGCGCAGCCGCGCACCGACGAGCTGATCGCCGATCTGTCGAGCCGCGAGATCGCCATCACCACCGGCTTCGCGGGAACCGATCTGTTGTTGTTCGGCGCCGTCGACGGCACCGGCGACATCATCATCGTCGTGCGCGGCCCCAAGCGGCGCGAGGTCGTCCGCCGCAAGCAGCGCGTTGCCGGCGTCTGGGTCATCGGCCAATCGGTCGCCTTCGACGACGTGCCGGCGTTCTACTTTCTCGCCAGCACCCGCCCGTTGCGCGACATCGCGTCCGACGCTGTGCTCGCCCCGAGGCGTATCGGCGCCGACAATCTCCGCATCGTGCCCGCCTCGCGCGCCGACATGGGGCGCGGCGAATTTCGTCGCGCGCTGCTCCGCACCAAGTCGCGAAGCGGGCTTTACGGCGAGAGCGAGGGCGCGGTGAAGGTGATCGGCGGACGCCTGTTCCGAACCCGGGTGTTCTTTCCATCCAACGTTCCGACGGGCGCGTACACGGCCGAGGTCTACCTGCTGCGGAACGGCGTGATCATCGGCAGCAAATCGACGCCGCTGGTCGTGCACAAGATCGGTCTCGAGGCCGACATCTTCCAGTTCGCCCATCAGCAATCCGTGCTCTACGGGATCATTGCCATCGCCATCGCATTGGGGGCAGGATGGCTGGCGGGCGTGGTATTCCGAAGAGCATGAGCCGGCGAGATACATCATGACCGAAACACCCACATTGACCGAGACCGACAATGACGGCGATAGCGACGGCCCGTCGGTCGACCGCATTTTTCTCTGCGTCGTCGATTCGACCGCGGAGGCGCGGGTCGCGATCCGCTTCGCCAGCCGTCGCGCGTGGCGCACGGGCGGGCGGGTGGCCATGCTCTACGTGATGGAGCCGGCCGATTTCCAGCACTGGATGTCGGTCGAGGAAAAGATGCGCGAGGAGCGCCGCGAGGAGGCCGAGCGCGTGCTCCAGGAGCACTCCTCGGAGGTCTACGACATCTGTGGCGCGATGCCTTCGCTCTACGTGCGGGAGGGATCGCCGGCCGATGCCATTTTGGAGCTCATCGAGGAAGAGCCCCGGATCGCGATCCTGGTGTTGGGCGCCGGAACCGGCAAGAAGGGTCCGGGGCCACTGGTTTCGTCGATCGCTGGCAAGCTGTCGGGCAAGTTTCCCATCCCCATCACCGTCGTTCCGGGCAACCTCGACCCCGAACAGATCGACGCCCTCACCTGATACCATCGGTCCGGCAAGTCGGAGATTCGGGGTTGATCTCAATCGATTGTTGCCACATGTTCTCGACACGCTTCCGCGGGGCCTGGATTGGCGCGAGGCCCTGGCGCGGCAATGGTGATGGCGCCCGATGAGAGGCGACACGCCGTAAATGGGACTCCAACGTCGAAGGCCGGTATCGGGCATGGCCCGGGATCGCGCTTCGGGGGACTACGGCAAATGCTTGGGCGGTATAGGCCGATGTTCGGCCAGTTGTTTAGCAGAACTTCCGTTGTTGCCCCGATGGCGGGGGCCCTGATGGTCGGCGCGATGGCGGGTCCGGTGTGGTCGTATGCGCCCATCCCGCCGTTCTCGATGAATGACCCCGTGCGCGCGACGCCGCGCAACGAAGCCAATTCGGGCGCGAATGTGCAGGTGAAATCGGCGCGGTCGTTGTCGAACGTGTTCGATCGCGCGGGCTACCGACTGGACGGGGTGCGTCGTCACGGCGAAGTCCCGCGGCTGTTTCTGATCAGCCTGCCGAGCGATCTGCGCGAGATACGCGCGCCGTCGCATCGCAAAGTCATGTTCATAAAGACGGCCCTGCCGCTGATCCTTCTGGTCAACGAGCGGATCCACCGTGACCGAATGAGAATCCATATACTGCGCACCCTGATCGGCTCCGGCGTCGAAATCGCGCCGGACGACGTCGCATGGCTGGCGGCGGTAGCCGAACGCCACGGCTTGGTGCGGTTGGATTTCGACGAGTTGCTGCGCCGGGTCGATATCATTCCGCCGTCCCTCGCGCTGGCCCAGGGCGCCGAGGAAACCGGCTGGGGCACGTCGCGCTTCGCCCACGAAGGCAACGCGCTGTTCGGTCAGCGCATCTTCGGTGGCAAGAGCGGTTTGGTGCCGCGCCGACGCGACAAGGGAAAGACCTTCAAGGTACGTGCGTTCGACGATTTGATCGAAGGCGTCAAGGCCTATGCTCACAACCTCAACACCTTCGCCGCATACGAGGAATTTCGTCGTGCCCGCGAGGCGCTGCGCGAGGCCGGCCGGCCGTTGATCGGCCTCAAGCTCGCCAAGACCCTGGAGAATTATTCCGAGCGCCGCGGCAGCTACATCGACACCATTCGCCTGATCATCCGGGCGAACGCGCTCGGCATCTTCGACAAGGCACGGCTCGGCGATACCTTGCCGAGTCCCGTCTTCTCACCGGACGCCTGACCGGCCCCTCAGTCTGCGGCCCAGAACCCGAACCCGTCGCATTGCGCGTGGAGATTGGGTCGGATCAGTTCTTCGGAGCGTAGAACTGCATGCCGTACCAGCGCCAGCGGCCCTTGGCTGCCCGCATGGTGCAGTTGATCCTGGCCCGACCCGGCGGAAAACGGCGTTCGAAGCGCACTTCGATGCGGCTATGACCCAATCGGTCGATCCGCGCGCGTCCCTGACCGGACGCGTAACAGTTCAACGCGCTCAACTCATCGACGCCATCGCCGAAAACGGTAAATCCGAAGAACGGCGGATTATTGGCCGTGGTCAATAGCGGGTCGGCGGGCGTCACGTCGCGCACGCGAAGCGGCAGTGCGCTGGCCGCGAGCCGCAACCGGGCGACGTCGCCATACGCCTCGTTCATGGCGAAACGCGGCATGAAGTACTTGTCTATATCCTTGTGCACGACGCCCGAATGCTGCCCGAAGGCGGCGGTGAACCCGGCCTCGACGATCTTATCGCCCACCGCGAGGCCGTATTCGCCGAACGGATAAGCGAATAGCTCGGGGACGGCGCCGAGCTCGGTCCGAAAGCGCGCGTTCGAGCGCGCCAAGTCCTCGGCGTTCCGCTCCGGCGTCGACGTCGGCATATGCAGATGCGATGCCGTCTGGCTGCCGATCGTCACCCCCGCCTCCTTGAGCTCGCGGATCTGGTCCCACGACATATAGCCTTCGGACTTACGATCGATCGCATCGGTCGCGACGAACAAGGTGAACGGAAGCCCGGCGTCCCTCAGCCTGGGCCAGGCGTTCTCGTAGACCGAGCGAAACGCGTCGTCGATGGTGATCGCCACCGCCCGATCGGGTAGCGGCTCGCCGGCTCGAAGCGCGGCCAGCATCTCCGAAACGCCGAGGACGGTCATCCGGCCGGCGGTCAGCTCCTTGATGTGGGCTTCGAGCTGATCGAGGCGAATATTGGTCGCGGGATAGTCGCTTTCGCCGAACCGATGGTACATGACGACCACGGCGGAATCGGCGGCCTCGGCCGAGATCGGGCCGAACCAGGACCCCGACATGGCAGCGCCGACGAGGGACGCGACCAGACACATGCGGCCGAAACCGGCGAGGCGCGGGGCTTTGATCATGAAACCTAGCCTGTCAGTTCTTGCCGTTTTGTAACGCGGGCCGCAACGTCTGTACAGGCACGAATTGGCGCGCGGTCACATCATCGGAGCCGGAAGATCGCGATCGGACAGCAGTCTGTACGAGCGTGAATGAAACAATTGATAATGCCACCATTCATTTCGATAGAAGTCCCATCCCGCGCTGGTCATGATGCCCAGCAGCAGGGCGCGGTTGCGTTGCACCTCGCCGCCCACGCCGAGGTTGCCGTGATGCGACAGCGGCGTGAAGGCGTCGAACTCGGTGCCCATGGCAAGCGGTCGCCCGTCCCGGTCGATCAGCGTCAAATCGACAGCGACGCCTCGGGAATGCGGCGATCCACGGCGTGGATCGGCCAGGAACTCGGGGTCCGGCGTATGGTTCCACAGCACCCATTGCGCCTCGCTGGGACGCAGCGCATCGAAGATCAAGAACCGCAGCCCGAGTGTTCCGGCCAACACGACCGCCCGGTCCAAAGCCTCGGCCGCGTCACGGTGCAGCATGCATCTCGGCGTTCGGTAGACCGGTTGGCCGGTGAAATTTCGTGTCGTCCCATAGGCGAGATCGATATCGACATCGCCGCCGGCGCTGGTAATTTCAACGAGATCCATGGCTGAGGCTCACGCTTCGCGTCGTGGTAAGGGATAGTATCAGTCTATCATGGGACAACGGGCCGCAGACCAGCCGCACGGGAAAGGGCCGCTCGCGTGAGAATATTGGCGTTCGACACCTCGGGCAATGCCTGTTCCGCCGCCGTCTGGCGCGATGGCAGCGTCGCGGCGCGGCGCCGCGAGGCGATGGACCGCGGCCATACCGAGGCCCTGATGCCCATGGTGCTCGGAACGCTACAGGACGCCGAATGTAGGTTCGCCGATCTCGACTGGCTCGCGGTGACGATTGGGCCCGGATCCTTTACCGGCATCCGCGCCGGGCTCGCCGCCGCGCAGGGCATTACGCTCGCCCGCGCGCTGCCGGCGCTCGGCATCGACACCTTCGCGACGGTGCTATGGAGCGTCGCCCGGGCACTGCCGGCGGGCGCCGACGACAGGCTCCGCGTGATCGCTCTCGACAGCCGCCGCGAGGAAATCTACGTCCGGATCTTCTCGCCCTCGGGCGAGCCCCTGACCGAGCCCGACATGGCCACGCCGGACGACCTCTCGTCGCGGCTCGCCGACCGCCCTGTCGTGCTCGCCGGCAGCGCCGCTCGTGGCATGGAACCCGTGTTCCGCCGGGCCGGCGTCGACGTTGTCATGGCACCCGACGGCGAGGCGCCGGACGCCGGCGATCTGGCGGGTCTCGCGGCCGAACGGGTCACGGCACGGAACGCCGGCGATGCGGTCCCGAGGCTCGCGCCGCTCTACCTGCATCCGCCCTATGCGGTCCGGCCCGCGGGCGGCGGCAGGCTCAGACCGTGACCGACGTCGTCATATCTGCGCTCGAGCCCGGTGACGTGGATACCGTCGCACGCATCCACGCGACGTGTTTCGACGAGGCCTGGGACGCGACGACCATCCGAAAAATTGTCGCCATGCCGGGCGCGTTCGGCCTCGCCGCGCGTGCCGATCGACGGGACGAGCCCGTCGGTTTCGCCCTCGCCCGTATCGCGACCGACGAATGCGAGCTCCTGTCTCTCGGGGTCTCGCCGGACCGGCGCCAACGCGGGATCGGCGCCGAGCTTCTGGATGCGGCGCTGGTCCACGCCATGGCGGGCGATGCGGCGAGGTTCTACCTAGAAGTCGCCGAGGACAACGACGTCGCGCTTCGTCTCTACGAGGCGCGCGGTCTCATGATGATCGGGCGCCGCCCCGATTACTATCGCCTGAAGAACGGCCAGCGCGCCGCGGCATTGACCATGCGGTGCGACCTGCCGGCCCGCCGCGCGTCCGCAGTCTAATAGCAACCTGCGTTGATATCATTCCTTGCGAATGATGAGTTGCATATCACCGGGACGGACCCCGCCCTGATCGGTGTGATCCGGATCGCCCTGCAAGACAGTCAATTCAACGATTGTGTGGCCCAGCTCCGCAACCGACGCCGGCACGTTTTCGATCGGCTCCTCGCCCCGCAACAATATCGTGGCGACGTCGCCGGCCGACATTTTTTCGATCAGCAGACGGGTCTTGACGAATGTCATCGGACAGACATCGTCTCTGATATCGAGGACCTGAATTAACTTATCCATCCTCACTCATCTATTTCATTCGGCCAGTTCAAATCATTATGGCTTCGGCACGAAACCTTGATCCACGAACAGCGTCGGCGGCCTCTCGAGCTCCATAATGTCATGCCGCGGGGATCGGCGCAAAGCGCGACCCGCGCGATCGCCGTCGCGGGCGGCGAAACGACAGGCTTTGACTAATCTCGAAAGCCGACCTAACCTTCGAGGCGAGGCGGGATTGGGATTATGCTTTCGCGCATTGAACGCGTTTGCCGCGAAAAAGGCTTGAGAATGACCGAGCAGCGTCGGGTCGTCGCTCGGGTGCTGTCGGAAGCCTCGGATCACCCCGACGTGGAGCAGGTGTATCAACGCGCGGTCGGTCGCGATTCCAATATCTCGATCGCCACGGTCTATCGAACGGTCCGCCTGTTCGAGGAAGCAAAGATCATCGAACGGCACGATTTCGGCGACGGCCGGGCGCGGTTCGAGGAGACCGGTTTCAAGCAGCACCATCATCACCTGATCGACTTGAAGTCGGGCAAGGTGATCGAGTTCGAAAGCGAAAAGCTCGAGCGCATAAAGAAGGAGATCGCCCGCGACCTCGGGTACGAGCTGGTGGGAGATCGTCTCGAGCTCTACGGCCTGCCGATCGGCTCGGTCGGCGCGGGCGAGGAACCCGGCGACCAATGACTTGGAGGGGACGCCGCGGCATACCGACAAGCCGGAAACCGGCGACGTGACCGTGGAACCCGGTGGCACGAGAGCGATGATGGACGGAACCAATAACCGAAAGCGGCCGCCCCAAGCCATCGTCTCCGGCAGCTTGGAGGCGCGCATTGCAAGCTCCGAAGCCGATATCGATGCCGCGCAGGCGCTACGCTATCGAATTTTCTTCGAGGAGATGTCGGCCAAGCCGTCGCCCGAGGTGAGGGCAAGCAAGCGGGATTTCGACGACTTCGACACGCTGTGCGACCATCTGCTGGTCATCGATCACGATCGCGGCGGCCACGACGGCGGCGTTGTCGGCACCTATCGGTTGCTTCGGCGTTCCACGGTTCCGGCCAGGGTCGGTTTCTATACGGCGGCCGAATATGACATCTCGTGCCTCGACGCCTACGCCGGCGAGATCCTCGAGCTCGGCCGGTCCTGCGTCGATGCCGAGCACCGCACGCGGCCGACGATGCAACTGCTGTGGCGCGCCATCGCGGCCTACGTGTTTCATTACGATATCGTGCTGATGTTCGGATGCGGCAGCCTGCCGGGGACCGATCCGGAGGACATGAGGCTGCCACTTTCGTATCTCTACCACCATCACCTCGCGCCGCCGGCGCTCAGGGTCAAGGCGCTGCCCGAGCGCTACATCGATATGCGCCTCATGCCGGAGTCGGAGATCGAACCGAAACGCGCCCTGGCCGCTCTGCCGCCGCTGATCAAGGGGTATCTACGTCTCGGCGGCTTCGTCGGCGACGGTGCGGTGGTGGATTACGATTTCAACACGACCGACGTTTCGATCATCGTGAAGACCGACTTGATCACGGAAAAATACGTCAAGCATTATGAAAGGGAGAGGCGGGAGGATCCGCTTACGTGACGCCTTGGAATCTCCGTTACGGGCCTTAATTCGTCTGACGGGTTACGCCGCGGTGACACTCGCCGGCATGCCGTTTCAATTGGTCGCGCTGTGGCTGGGTGCATCGATCTCGACCCGCATTCCGATGGCCTATCATCGCTGGTGTTGCCGCATTCTCGGGCTTCGCGTGATCGTGCGCGGCGCCTTGGAACCGTCTCAACCGACGTTGTTCGTCGCCAACCATTGCTCGTACAGCGATGTCACCGTCCTCGGCTCCGTCATCAGGGGATCGTTCGTCGCCAAGTCGGAGGTGGCGGGCTGGCCGATCTTCGGCCTTCTGGCGAAGCTTCAGAGAACCGTTTTCATCGACCGGCTCGGCGTCAAGGCCCGCGAACAGCGCGACAACATGATCGAGCGACTAGAGGCCGGTGACAACCTGATCATGTTTCCGGAGGGCACCAGCGACGACGGCAACCATGTCCTGCCGTTCAAGAGCGCCCTGTTCAGCGTCGCCCAGCACGAATTCGCGGCCGGCGGCGCGCTCAAGATTCAGCCGGTTTCGATCGCCTACACCCGGCTCGACGGCATGCCCACCGGGCGCGCGCTGAAGCCCTACTTCGCGTGGTATGGCGATATGGACCTGATGTCGCACATGTGGGCCTTGGCCGGACTCGGGGTCGTCACGGTCGAGGTCGTCTTTCACCCATCGGTCGACGTGTCGGCGTTCGACTCGCGCAAGGCCATCGCGGCCCATTGCCATGAAACGGTTTCGGCGGGCGTCTCGGCCGCGAATTCGGGGTGGCCGTCGGGTCGGCCCTTGGTGCCCGCGGACAACCCATCGTAGCCCCCGGTCCTTGACACGCGCGGGGGCGATGCTATGTCTATCGGTCATATGGGCTGCGGTATTTCATGTTGCTGCGTGGCTCGCGCCGGTTGCGGCCGGCGCTAGGAGCCTGTCTTTGGCAAGAACTTTGGCAAGAAAGCTTTTCGTCAAAAGCTACGGCTGTCAGATGAACGTTTACGACTCCGCCCGCATGGCGGATGTCCTGGCGCCGCATGGCTATGAGCGCGTCGACCATGCCGAGGACGCCGATCTGCTGATCCTGAACACCTGCCACATCCGCGAGAAGGCGGCCGAGAAAGTGTATTCGGAGCTCGGCCGGCTGCGTCGGCTCAAGGCCAAGGACGGGGCCGGCGGGGCGATGATCGCCGTCGCCGGCTGCGTCGCGCAGGCCGAGAGCGAGGAGCTGGTCCGTCGCGCGCCGCACGTCGATATCGTGGTCGGGCCGCAGACCTATCACCGCCTGCCGGAGCTGATCGCGCGCGCGACCGGGCCCGAACGCCACGCGGTCGACACCGAGTTTCCGGTCGAGCCCAAGTTCGACCATCTGCCGGGCGAAGCGGAGCCGCGCGGCCCAACGGCTTTCGTCACGGTCCAGGAGGGGTGCGACAAGTTCTGTGCGTTCTGCGTCGTGCCCTATACCAGGGGCTCCGAGTACTCGCGACCGGCGGCCGACGTGATCGCCGAGACCCGGCGTCTGGTGGCGGCCGGCGCGCGCGAGATCACGCTGCTGGGTCAGAACGTCAACGCCTATCACGGCGCCGCACTGGGCGGCCGCGGCGAATGGCGGCTCGGCCGCCTGATCCGCGAACTGGCCGAGATCGACCGGCTCGAGCGCATTCGCTACACCACGTCCCATCCGCGCGACATGGACGCCGACCTCGCCGCCGCCCATGGCGAGGTGCCACAGCTGATGCCGTTCCTGCATCTGCCGGTGCAGTCGGGCTCGGACCGTGTGCTGGCGAAGATGAACCGCGGACATCGCGTGGCCGAGTACCTTGACATCGTCGAGGGCCTGCGCCGCGCCCGTGGCGATATCGCGTTGTCGTCCGACTTCATCGTCGGCCACCCGGGCGAGACCGACGACGACTTTTATCAGACGCTCGAGCTGGCCCGCACGGTTGGGTTCGCCCAGGCTTATTCCTTCAAGTACAGCCGCCGGCCGGGAACCCCGGCCTCGGTTCAGACCGAACAGGTGCCGGAGACCGTCAAGAGCGAGCGGCTGGCCGAGCTGCAAAGCTTGCTGGCGGCGCAGCAGCTGTCGTTTAACCGCCGCTTCGAGGGCGATGCCGTGACGGTCCTGTTCGACCGCCGCGGCACGGGAAGCGATCAGATCGCCGGGCGCAGCCCGCACATGCAGGCGGTGCACGTCGACTGCGCCGACGCGGGCGAGGCGGCGCGCGGCATGGGCGCCATCGCCGATGTCTTCATCGCCGAAGCCCACGCCAATTCATTGGCCGGCCGTCTCGCCGCGGCCATGCCTGGCTCGGGGACCCATTCCGCGTGAGCTCGCACATCACAACGCGTGGCGCCGAGGCCGGCGGCGGATCGATCCTCATCGAGTTCGACGACAACGATCTGTTGCCGATGCTGTATGGCGAGTTCGACCGCAACCTGGCGCGGATCGAGCAGGACCTCGAGGTCTCGCTGTCGTCGCGCGGCAACCGCGTCGCCATCACCGGCGCGCCGTCACAGGCGGCGATCGCACGCGATGCGCTGGCGGCTCTTTACGATCGCCTGGTGGAAGGTCTCACGGTCGACATCGCCGAAGTCGACACGGCGATCCGGCTCGCCCGCGGCGCCGCGGCGACGGGACCGGACGCGCCGAGCGCGGGCGACATCGCGGAGGTCTCGATCCGAACCCCGAGGCGCCACATCACGGCACGTTCGGCCGGCCAAAAGGATTATATCGAAGCGCTTCACGAGCGCGAGCTGATCTTTGGCATCGGCCCCGCCGGCACCGGCAAGACCTACCTCGCCGTCGCCGTCGCGGTGACCATGCTGACCAGTGGCGTGGTCGAACGCATCATCCTGTCGCGTCCGGCGGTCGAGGCGGGCGAGCGCCTCGGCTTCCTGCCCGGCGACATGCGCGACAAGATCGACCCCTATCTGCGCCCGCTCTACGACGCGCTCTACGACGTGCTGCCGCCGGATCAGGTGGTCAAGCGGCTGAATACCGGCGAGATCGAGATCGCGCCGCTCGCCTTCATGCGCGGGCGGACCCTGTCCAACGCCTTCGTAATTCTTGACGAGGCCCAGAACACCACCCAAGTACAAATGAAGATGTTTTTGACCCGGCTCGGCGAGAATTCACGCATGGTGGTAACGGGCGACCTGAGCCAGATCGACCTTCCCGCGGGCACGGTCTCGGGCCTGAGCCACGCGGCGCGGACGGTGGGCGGGATCAGCGGCGTCGCCGTGATCCGGTTTACCCACGTGGACGTGGTGCGCCATGCCCTGGTGACGCGGATCGTCCGCGCTTATGACCGTGACGAGAGCGGCGGCGAATCGGCGAACACGGGCGAAGAGGGATCGCGGTGACGGCGCAAATCGACGTAACGGTGGCGCTCGACGCGTGGCGCTCGGCCATCGCCGACGTCGAGGGCGTGTGCCGGCGGGCGGCCGGCGAGGCGCTGTCGCACGCCGGACCGGCGGTGGCGGACAACGAGATCAGCGTGCTGCTGTGCGGCGACGACACGGTCTGCGAATTGAACCGGGAGTACCGCGGCTCGGCGCGGCCGACGAACGTGCTGTCCTTTCCCAACGGGTATGCGGGAGCAGGACCCAGTTCCGTGCTTCTCGGAGACGTGGCGATCGCCTTCGAGACGGTCGCCGCCGAGGCGGTGGCGTCGCGTCTTGCGATCACCGACCATCTGACCCATCTGGTCGTACATGGCGTATTGCATTTGCTGGGATACGATCACCAAACGACGCCCGAGGCCGAAGCGATGGAAGCTCTCGAGATTGCGATCCTGGATCGGCTCGGCGTCGCCGATCCGTATTCCGAGGAGCACGCGGCCCCGGCCTAATCCCCGACGATGAACGACGAACCCGACAATAGACGGAACGCCGCGAACGGAGCCCCGGAGAAACACGGGGCAGCGTCTCGCGGCATGCGCCACTGGCTGCGCCGGATATTCCGCGTGCGCAACGGCGCTGAGACGCTCCGCGACACCATCGAGGAGCTGATCGAGAAGGAGGAGACCGCCGAGGACGCGGGCGGCGACGAGCTGGTTTTCCTGCGCAATATCCTGAAGCTTCGCGACCTCGCCGCGAACGACGTCATGGTGCCGCGGGCCGACATCGTGGCGGTCGAGATCGATACATCGCTGCCCGACCTGGTCTTGCTGATGAGCGACAAGGCGCATTCGCGCGTCCCGGTGTACCGCGAGACGCTGGACGACGCGGTCGGCATGGTTCACATCAAGGACTTGCTGGCGTGCTGGGATACGTCGGCGCCGTTCGAGCTGTCCAACATCGTCCGCCGGGTGCTGTTCGTGGCGCCCTCGATGCCGATGCTGGAGCTGCTGCTTCAGATGCGCGCCAACCGAACCCACATGGCGCTGGTGGTCGACGAGTTCGGCGGCATCGACGGCCTGATCACCATCGAGGATCTGGTCGAGGAGATCGTCGGCGAGATCGAGGACGAGCACGACGCCGAGGTGGCGCCGGAGATGGCGGAGCGCGCCGATGGCTCGATCGAAGCCGATGCCCGGGTCCAGATCGAGGACTTCGAGCAACGGGTGGGTGCGTTCTTGACGGCGGAAGAACGCGCTGACGACATCGAGACGCTCGGCGGGCTGGTCTTCTTCATCGCCGGACGCGTGCCCGGCCGCGGCGAGGTGGTGCGCCATGAATCGGGTATCGAGTTCGAGATCCTCGACGCCGATCCGCGACGCATCAAGCGCGTGAAGGTGGGCCGGCTGCCGACAACCGGCCATTGACCTCGCTGGCATCCGACACGACACGCATGCGCCGTGCCGCCGATCATCTCGCCGGCCTGGTCGGATGGCGAGCGTATGGGGTGTCGTTCCTGTCCGGCGCCGTCACCGCGGCGGCATTGCCGCCGGTGCATGCGATCCCGCTCTTGGCGATCGCGTTTCCCGTCCTGATCTGGCAACTCGATGGCGCCGGGCGCGGCCGGACGGCCTTCGCCCGGGGCTGGTGGTTCGGCTTCGGCTTCTTCGTCGCCGGGCTCTACTGGATCGCCCACGCGCTGCTCACCGACCCGGCGCGCTACGGCTGGATGATTCCGTTCGCGGTCGGCGGACTGGCGGCCTATCTGGCGCTGTTTCCGGCACTTGCTGCGCTGGTGGCGCACCGGTTTTCCAGGCCCGGCCTGGGACGGATCCTGGTGTTCGCAGCAGCATGGACCGCCGGTGAAGGACTGCGCGGCGTGCTCTTCACCGGGTTTCCCTGGAACCCGCTGGGCAATGTGTGGACCGTGTCGTCGCCGATGCTCCAGATCGCGGCGGTCATTGGCGTGTACGGCCTCGGGCTGATCACCGTCGCCGCGGCGGCGGCGCCGGCGACACTGGCGGCGACGGGCCGACGCCGATGGGCGCCGACCGTCGGCGCGGCGGCGTTGCTGGCCATGATGTACGCCGGCGGCGCGGCCCGCCTCGCCGGCGCCTCCTCAGCGGTCGTGCCAGGCGTCGTGCTGCGTCTCGTCCAGCCCAATATCGCCCAGCACCACAAGTGGCGCGAGGACCTGAGGGCCGCGCAGTTCGAAAAGCACCTGTCGCTTTCGGTCACACCCACCGGCCGGCGACCCACGCACGTGATCTGGGCTGAAACCGCGGCGCCCTTCGTCGTCGCCGACGATCTCGTCAGCCGGCGCCGGATGGCCGAAGTGGTACCCGAAGGCGGATTTCTTCTCACCGGAGCGCTGCGCACAAGCCGATCCCCCGTGGACCGCTTCGAGGTGTGGAACAGCCTCCACGCCATCGGCCGGGACGCCCGCGTGGCTGCCACCTACGACAAGTTTCACCTCGTACCATTCGGCGAATATGTGCCGTTTCGCTCGGTCCTCGGATTCACCAAATTGACGGTCGGCAACACCGATTTTTCCGCTGGCCCGGGTCCGCGCTCTATAAACCTGGACGGGCTGCCGCCGGCAGGACCGTTGATTTGTTACGAGGCCATCTTTCCGGGGCGGGTCGCCACGCTCGACGATCGGCCCGGATGGCTGCTCAACGTCACCAACGACGCCTGGTTCGGAATCAGCTCGGGCCCCCATCAGCACTTCGCCAGCGCGCGCATGCGCGCCGTCGAGGAAGGATTGCCGTTGGTTCGAGTGGCGAACACAGGGATTTCGGGCGTTGTCGACGCCTATGGCCGGGTTACCGCGAAGCTCGGTCTCGGGCGCGAGGGCGTCGTCGACGCGAATCTGCCGGTTGCGATCGCCGACCCGACACCCTTCGCGCGATGGGGCCATACGGTCGCCTGGATAGCGCTGATCATCGTATTTTCGATAAGCCTGATCGTCGGGCGACCGAGACGGCTCCCGACGAATTCGAGTAACAGACCATAAAATCGATTTTCATAATGAAAACTCCATAAATTCGTCTTTTTCAATTGAACAGTATTTTTATGATGAGTCGCAATAATTTGCTGCACCACGATCTAAAATAGTGTATAGACCATTCATCGGAACCTGTGGTCGCGCAAATGTCCTAGTTCATTAGTGCTAATTTATGATCGCAATTCCGGTATCGTGAAATCCAAAGAAACAAGGTTATCATGGCCCGAGCCGAAAAATTGAAAAGAGAAGATCGACCTCGCGGAAAACGAGGCAGATCTAACCCCGTTGATGGTTATGTGGGCAGCCGCGTGCGTCAACGCCGAACCCTGTTGGGGCTTAGTCAGGAAAAGCTGGGCGACGCCCTCCACCTGACCTTTCAGCAAGTGCAGAAGTACGAGCGTGGCGCCAACCGAATCGGTGCCAGCCGGCTTTACCAAATCAGCCAGATCCTGGATGTGCCGGTGGCGTATTTCTTCGACGAAATGCCAGACACTGTCGAATGGCAGCCCGGTGTGCCCGTCAAGACCCTGTCGCAGGGTCATGAAGAGTTCGATCATGACCCGATGGCCAAGCGCGAGACGCTCGAGCTGGTCCGTGCTTACTACAAGATCTCGGATCCGAGGGTACGTCGCCGCGTATTCGAGCTCGTCAAGGCGCTGTCGAAGGCGTCACAGGGTTAGCTTCGAGTCGGTTTCCGATTCGAGTTTAAGGAGTTGGGCGGGGTCGCCTGATCGGTCGCCCCCGCTTTACCGCTTATTTCGTTCGCGGGCTGTTCGCGTTCGCGAAAGCGCTTGACTGCGATACCCAAGATTGCCACAAGTCCGTGCCCGTGGTTTGGGCGTCGACGAACGTGAAAATCGCGTCGGCGTCGCGTTGGCTGTGGGTGTCTTTATGGAGGAGGATGGGACTTGCCTGAAAACGATTATCTGTTCACCAGCGAATCGGTTTCCGAAGGTCATCCGGACAAGGTCTCGGATCGCATCTCGGACGCCGTGGTCGACGCTTACTTGACCGCCGATCCGAATTCCCGTGTCGCCTGCGAGACGTTGACGACCACCAACCGGATCGTGCTCGCCGGCGAGGTTCGCGGCCCCGAGGGGCTCAACGTCGCGGACATGGAGGAGGTCGCCCGCCACGCGGTGCGCGATATCGGATACGAACAGACGGGCTTTCATTGGAAGAACGCGGACGTTTCGGTCTACCTCCACATGCAGTCGACCGACATCGCCATGGGCGTCGATTCGAGCGGCAACAAGGACGAGGGCGCGGGCGACCAGGGCATCATGTTCGGCTATGCCTGCACCGAGACGCCCGAGCTCATGCCGGCGCCGATCTATTATTCTCACGCCATCCTGCGGTCGCTCGCGGAGGCCCGGCATTCCGGCGCCGAGCCCGGGCTGGGGCCGGATTCGAAAAGCCAGGTGACGCTTCTTTACAGCAACGGCAAGCCGGTGAAGGCGACCTCGGTCGTGGTGTCGACGCAGCATGACGGGGCGCTGGACCAGGAGGCCGTGCGCGAGATCGTCCGGCCCCACGTGGTCAACGTGCTGCCCGACGGCTGGATGTGTCCCGAGGACGAGTTCTACGTCAATCCTACAGGCCGGTTCGTCATCGGCGGCCCCGACGGCGACTGCGGCCTGACCGGGCGCAAGATCATCGTCGACACCTACGGCGGCGCGGCGCCCCATGGCGGCGGCGCGTTCT
>PVBE012262427.1_pt1 | contig 19866 bp, 11 predicted proteins | sample 1631181 | NCBI WGS metagenome assembly PVBE01 (sample SAMN08397723, study PRJNA350692) | Marine metagenome, whole genome shotgun sequencing project. | isolation source: water | place: Pacific Ocean | collected 2012-04 | reverse complement strand
TACTCGTATATCCGGTCATGCCGAATTGAGCTTTCCCATTGCGATATGTCGATGGCAGTGACGCGTTCGAGCGAGTTCAGCGTCAGGCCCGCATCGATCGCCTCGCGCAGTTCTGTGCCGCCCGAGAGAATATCGATCGGCAACTTAACGGTCTCATATTCGTACGGCGGCTGCCGCCAGGAAAACTGCTTCGGCCAGAGCCTGGCAATGCAGCCGATCATCGCGACGGTGAATCGATAGGAGCGCAGCGTCCGGGGATTTGTCGGGTGCAGAAACAGACCGCTACATGACTGTTGAGCGAATTTTTGAAACGTTGGCTCGAAGCGGTACGGCCGTGTTCTCAATCCGTCGAACCCGAATTTCCCGAGCTCGTTCAGGAGCACCGCAGGATCAATGTATGGAGCGCCACACAACTCAAATGGCGTGGTCGTGCCACGGCCCTCGGACAGCATTGTGCCCTCCAGTAGGACTTGCCCGGGATAGACCAACGCGCCCTCGAACCGCGGCAGGTTCGGTGATGGAGGTATCCACGGCCGCCCATGCTCAGGCCAGTACGAGCCACGGCTATAGCCCTGCATTGGCACCCAGTGTAGATCGGCACCGATTCCGCATTCGCGGTTGAGATATCTCGCGGCTTCCGCCAGCGTAAGTCCGTGCCGCATAGGCATCGGCACCCGGCCGACGAAGCTGGCGAACTCCGGATTCAGAATTGGTCCCTCAAAGATCTCACCGCCGAGTGGATTGGGCCGATCGAGAACTACAACAGCGATCCCCTTTTCCGCTGCCGCCTCCAGACAAAGGCTAAGCGTCCAGAGGTAGGTGTAGACACGTGTGCCGACATCCTGCAAGTCGACGACCAAAACATCGAGACCCTCAAGCATCTCCGGGGTCGGTTTTCGCACATTGGCGTAAAGACTGTGTACCGGGATCTTTTGCAGTGGATCGAGCACGTGCGGCGTCTCGATCATGTTGTCCTGCTGTTCGGACCACAGACCGTGCTGCGGCCCGAACAACGCGGCCAACTGGCCCTGCAGACTCTCGTCCAGAACTTCATCGGCGGTGCAGAAGCTAGAGTCGATCGACGCTTGGTTCATCACCAAGCCGAACCGGGCGCCGCGCAAAATCTCCGGAGGATTGTCAGCGCAGATTTCGAGTCCGGGACGAAACTCAGTCATCGATCAGGAATCCATCGTGCTGTTGAACAGCTTGTTGTGCAGCACACCCGTGCAGAAGGTCACGGTCGATCCGACCAGAGCGAACCAGGGCCAAGCCAGAGGCGTGCCGAACTTGATCGCGGTCATGACGGCCAAGCCAACAACCAAGCCGACCAGCGCCGATTGTGTGCCGACCCTGCCCTTGGCCAAGCCAAGCATGAAAACGCCGAGAATAATTCCCGTGGTGAAACCCTGAATGGCCAGCACGCTGCCGATCACCGATGAAGCGAGCCATTGCCCGGAGATGCCGACGACGATCTGGGCCACGCCGAACACGATCGTCAGCCACTTGGCCAAGCGCAAACGACTGCTGTCGCTATCGGTTGTTAGGATGTCATTGACCAGCACCGTGGCGCTGGAGTTGAGCGAACTTGACAGCGTCGACATCGCCGCTGAGAAAAGAGCACCAAGCACGATACCAAGCACGCCAACCGGCATCTTGTCGATGATGAATGTCGCGAAAACCCGATCGCTCTTAACAAATGGCTCCGCCGGTGGATTCTGACTGTAGTAGGCAAAGAGCGCGGTGCCAATCAATAGAAAGAAGGCGAACTGCAGCAGCACCACAATCCCGCTAAGTCGCAAAGCGAGCGACGCTTCAGCTTGGTTACGGGCACTCAGATAGCGCTGCACCATCAACTGATCGACGCCGTGAGTGCCGATCGCGAGGACGCCACCGCCAATCAAACCGGCCAAAAACAGGTACGTGCCAGTCAGGTTGAAACTGAAGTGAAAGATCCGCAGCTTGTCGCCGCCCGGCGCAGCGTGAGCCAACTCAGTAACGGCACCCCAGCCACCTTCTATCGAATCGAGCAGTATCCCAAAAGCGATCACGGCTCCAAGCATGTAGACTACGAACTGGATGAAGTCGGTCCAGATCACCGCGCGGATGCCACCGGCGAAAGTGTAAACGATCGTTGCGACACCAAGGGCGATGATCGCACTATTCATGTCAATGTTGGCAACATGCTGCAACACGATCGCGCCAAGGAACAACCGGAAGCCGTCCCCGAGGGTGCGCGTGATGATGAACAACAGGCTCGCAACTTGTTTCACGACACTGCCGAAATGCCGGTCGAGGACTTCGTAAGCTGTAAATAATTCACCGGCAAAGTACCGAGGCAAGAGCTTTGATGCCACTATCCACCGACCGAGGATGTAGCCAAGCGGCAGTTGCAGAAAAGCCAAATCCCCCGTGTAGGCGACACCGGGCACGCTCAGGAAAGTGATCGTGCTGGTCTCGGTCGCGACGATCGAACAGAGCACGGCCCACCACGGCAAACTGCGCCCTCCGACCATGAACTCAGCGGAACTGCGTGTGCCCCGTCCCATCCACATCCCGAACACGACCATGCCGAGCAGGTAGCCACAGAGAACTGTCGCGTCGACCCAGTGAATATTCACGGCGGCAGTGTGGGTGAGCGACCCGACCGGCACAAGCCATACCCAAACTACTCCAGAAAGTGCTCGGCTAAGCTGCAAACAAACTTGAAACCTTTCAGCCCTTGAGGAAGTCTTATGGGCGGTTCGCGCAAAATAATTATGAAATTTATTCATCTCACCAAACTTGGGCTGACCGGCTTGGCCGGCTTGGCATGGGCGACAGTTGGCACGATCACTGCCGAAAACTGGCCAACTTGGCGCGGCCCGACCGCCAACGGAGTGGCCCCCGGAAGCAACCCGCCGACAAGATTCTCCGAAAACAAAAACATCCGCTGGAAAGTCAAGGTGCCCAACTCAGGCAACTCGTCTCCGGTGGTTTGGGGCGACGATATCTTCCTCCTCACAGCCGAGAAAACAGGTAAACAGGAAGCCAGCAAGCCAGCCAACGAGTCGCGCGGACGCGGCCAGACCAGAGAGCGACGGGGGCTCGGTGATCGGGGCTCACGAGGCGGCGATCGCCCTCGCTCTGACAACGAACGCGAAGATCGCCGGGGAAGCGGCTCGTTCAACCGCGAGGAACTCACCAAGCGCTTCGACAAAAACGGTGATGGTGAACTGAACGACGCCGAGCGCAACGCGCTGCGCGAAGAAATGCAGCGGCAATTCGGAAGTGGACGCAGTGGACGCTCAAGCCGGGGGCGCGGCGGTTTTGGTGGCGGTGGCAAGCCGACTGAAGAATATCGTTTCGTCCTCCTTTCCCTGGACCGCAACACCGGCAAGGAAAACTGGCGCACCACCGCCACGACCGCTGTGCCGCACGAGCGCCATCACCGCGATCATGGTCACGCCTCCGCCTCCCCTGTTACAGATGGCGAGCACATCATTGCCAGCTTCGGCTCACGCGGACTGTACAGCTACGACATAAATGGCAAGCTACAGTGGAAAAAAGATTTCGGCGACATGAGCACCCGTAACAGCTTCGGCGAAGGCAGCTCCCCCGCCCTGCACGGCGACACAGTCGTGCTATTATGGGATCACGAGGGCGACTCCGCCATCTACGCGCTCGACAAAAAGACCGGCGAACTGAAATGGAAACAGGATCGCAACGAAGCCACCGGCTGGTGCACCCCGACCATCACAACGCATGACGGCATCACACAGGTGCTCGTCAACGGCACCCGGGCCGTTCGTAGCTACCGATTCAGCGATGGAAAACTGCTTTGGGAATGCGGCGGCCAAACCACCAGCGCCATCCCGTCGATCGTTGTCGACAAAGAGACCGCCTATGCCATGAGCGGCTTTCGCGGCTCGCACTTGGCGGCGATCCGTCTCGGCGGCAGCGGCGACTTGACCGACAGCAAATCTGTCGCGTGGACCGCCAACCGAGACACGCCGTACGTGCCATCGCCGCTGTTGAGCAACGGTCGCCTGTGGTATTTCTCCCGCAACAGCGGCATCCTCTCCGTGCGCGACACCAAGACAGGCAAACTACTCGTCGAGGCCGAACGACTCGATGGCATCAGCGGCGTCTACGCTTCGCCGGTCAGCGCCGGTGGTCGGGTTTACATCGCTGGCCGTAACGGCACCATCTCCGTGTTCAAGGACAGCGCAAAGCTCGAGTTAATGGTCACCAACGAACTAGATGATAAGTTCGAATGCTCCCCCGCCATCGTCGGCAGCGAACTATTCCTCCGCGGCAAAGAAAACCTCTACTGCATCGCTGAGCAGTGAGCAGTTAAACAGGAAGACCTTTGGCGTCGCCGCGTCCTCTGCGTTTAATAAAAACGGCAACTACCGCCCAGACCCCCAGCGGCAGGACGGCCAGTAGCAGCAGGATAAGGCAGAGGGCATTTACCTGCGCGTGGTGGCCGTAGTGCAATAAGTTGAACACCCTCAGTGCCACTGTCTCGCCGCCCGGGGGCACGACCAATACCAGCGTCTCGGTGTCCCACAGGCAGAGCAAATAAACCACGTACCACGCCGCCGCCACCGCCCGACCGGCCTGCGGAAGAAATAGATGCCTCCACCGCTGCCACCACGACAAACCGGCGAGGTCGGAGACCGTTTGCAAATCGGCATCAAGAGACTCCTTGGCCAGGCGAATCCCCTCCCAACCAAGCGCAAAGTACCGCAAGCCAAACGCCATCAGCACGATACCTGAGCCGCCGCACAGCCAACCCAAGCCGGGGCGGTTCAGCAGGAAAATCAACAGCACACCCAGCAACACCCCCGGCAAAAAGAAAAGCAGCCAAGCCAGGCGAAGGCCAGTCCAGCGAACCGTCGCCATGCCCAGCACCGAAACCAGCGTCGCGGTCGCTGCGGAGTACCAAAGCGAATTCCAAACCGCCTGATTCCCGGCCTGGAACGCGTCCAAAACATCCGACCACGTGCGCGCATCAAGCAGCAAATGACCAAGCGGCAACAACACCGAAAAACCGACGAGCAACTCGGCAACAACCGTCACCGTGCCGAGCAGCCCCCGGCCAAGTCGATCCCGCAACACCTTCGCCGACACGCCCTGGCTCTCCCACGGCCAAGCAACCACCCGACTGCGCAGCAGCAACAGCAAGCCAAGCGGCAGTACCGCCAGCACCCAGCCGTATTGCCACGCCAGCTCAAAATTGTAGCTCGTGCTGAACTGCACCCAGAACTGCGCCGGAAATACCTTCACCTGCAGAATCGCTGGCACCGCGATGTTGTTGAACGCCAGCGCAAACACGATCACCCCGGACTGCAACGCAGCGGGCCGCGTCATCGGCAGTAGCAGCGAGCGAGCGAGCGACCAACCATTCAGCCCTGGCTCGGCGTCAAGCAACTCCACGGTCAGCCGCTTGAGTGAGCCGAGGCACATCAGGCACGGCAGCGGCCAGAGCATCAGCGTCAGCACCAACGCCGCGCCGCCGTGCGAATAAATATCGAGCGGCAACCACGGCTTGAGCACTCCAACGGTGCCCAGCAGGCCAAGCCACGTGCTGACGACCAAAAACGGTGGTAACGCAAGTGAGACAACCGCCGCGACCAACACCAGCCATCGCACTCTCCCACACGACGAAGCAATAAACAGCGCAACAAGCCATCCCAACGCCACTGCACCCAACGCCACCGGGACAGCCAGCGCCAAACTGTTGAGCAGCAATCCCCAACTCATATCAGTCGAGGAAGATCGATTGCAGTTCGCCCACCGCCCGCTCGTTGGCCTCGACCAAGCTTGGCCAAGCGACCTCGTTTGCCGAAGGCGTTACGCCAGCTTCAATCGCGCCGGCTTCGACAAGCGCGGATCGCACCGGTAACGATTTCAAAAACTTTGCCAAGCGCCTGGCCAAGGCGGGATGCGGCGCGCCGCGAACGTGGCCCAGCGTGTTGCGAATGACCAAGCCATCCGGACCGAGCGACTTGCCGGCGATCGGCAGGCCGTTGCGAAGGCCGGCCTGGACATCGTCAGAGTCCGTTAGGCCAAGTGCGACTTCACCGCGACCGACGAGTTGCACAACCACCGAGTTGCCATCGACCATCATCACGTCGTTGGCCAACAGGGCGCGGCACCACGCCTCCCACCGCGCCTCGCCCCAGCGCTGGCGCAGCACCTGAAAATGCGTCGCCGTGGAACCGAACAGCGGCAGGGCAATCACCATCCTGCCTCGCCACTGCGCGTTGGTCAGTGCGAACAAGCCCGGCGGCAACTCCGCACGCCCAAGCTGGTTTGTGTTCCAGATCCACTGTCGTGTCCGCATGCCGAACGACTCGATCGGCTCATCCGCAGCGAGCACCTCCCGCGCGACGAGTTGGTGTGTTCGGAACGCCTCGTTGTTCCAGAACAGGTCGCAGCGCGGATGGCTTTTTTCGGCGATTAACCGGTTGACCAAGCCAACTGTCTTGACGACTTCACTGTCGTAAACGGCCCGCACGCGAATGCCGGTCTCCCTCTCGAACAGCTGCAAAATCGGCTCGGCATAAACCTGATCCTGCGAGGTGTAAACCGTGACCGAGTCACCGCCAGGCGAACAGCCCACGAGCAATAAAGAAATGATGAACCACGATATATTACCCCCGATAGTCATGCGGTGCGACGATGGTAAAACCACCACTCGAACAGTATAAAGACGAGGCACAACATCGCGATCCAGCGCCACTCCTCCTTATCGGCATTCACCGGCACCGTCGCCTCGACTGTGCCGTACTCGCCCAACTGCAGCGACTCGCGCGGACCTATCCTGCTCTCGTCACTGTCGAGAAGGTTCACACAAAACTGTAGTGTATTTGTCCCATAAGTCGCGAAGTAGACACCCTGCTGAAACGTGTCACCAAATATAAGCTCGCCGCTCGCGGTGGTGCTGGTTTCCTGCGTCGACCCGTTCGGCAGTCCAATGGTCACCGGCTTTTCCCCGCTGGGCAATCGCACGTGAAACGGCTTGCCGGCACGGATCCCGATGGGTGCACCGGGATTAAGCCAATCGACTGTGTTGGCGATAAAAATCGGGAACGAGACGCGCAGCGGCCACGTGCTGTCGAGCGGATTGAAGCCGATCCAAACGACGCGTTGGCCATCGTTTTCGCCTGCAGCCAAGAGCGGCGCGGACGGCGACTCGACGAGCGGCACGAGCCACGACGACAGCTTGACCGCAAGTGCCTTTGCCACCTGCACGTTATCGAAGTTAACGAAGCGCAACAGCGGATGCGTACTTTTCCAGTCCACGATCGGCGGTCCGTCGAGCGTGCCGCCGGGTCGGAACCAATTGGTCAACTGCGTGTGGATCGCCAGCACGTTGCCGCTTGGCCAGACCTCCGGCACGATGTCGTCGAGCACGACGAAATCGACTGACGGCTCCGGGTCGGCAAGGCTTGCCGCAACGGCGAGGTTGAGTTTGGGCACGCTGCGCAACGCCCGCTCGAGAAACTGGTTGCCCTGCGTGACCAGCAACGCGCGGGAATCACGGATGGCGAGACTGAGTACCGAGGCGGTGTTGTCCACAGCGAGCGCGTCGTTGTTCTTGAGTTGCAACCGAAAGATACCGTTGGTGCCCTGGCTGACGACAAAGACCAACGACGCCGTGTTGGTCTCGCCGATCCTTACACGCCGGTTACCAACAAGTTGCTCGTCAAAAAATAGCGACACGTCGCTTGCAAGGGCGTTGGTGGATCCGTTGGCGATGGTAGCGAAGACTGCCTGTTGTCCGGATTGCTCAGGGTGCGGCCGTACTTCAAGCGACACGATGCCGAGATTGTCTCCTCCCACGCCGACGCGGTGATAGGCCAGATTCAAGTCCTGCAGTTCGAATTCGTCCAAGTCAGGCGATGCGCCATCGCTGAATAGGTGCACCTCGGTCTTGGCACGATTACGTGTCAGGTTTTGGGCGAGTTTGATCGCGCCGAGCAATCGAGTTGGCGAGTCGGTCGCCTGCGCTTGGCCAAGCGCAGAGCGCAGCGCCAACTTGGCGCTGGTCGGCGACTGGCGCACCTCGGTTACTGCGCCGGCAAGCAGCAGGACCATGCGGTCGTTGTCATACATCGAGTCGATAAGCTTAGCCACCTCAGTCTTGGCCTGACTAAACCGGCTGGGCGAAACATCGATCGCCTGCATCGAAGCCGACACGTCTAGAATAACAACAATGAACCGGCCGCCCTCCAGTTTGCCAGCGAAGTAAGGGCGGGTCAGTGCAAACACGGCCAGCGCCAGCAGGATTAGCTGAATGACAAGCAGCCAGTTGTGACGGAGTTTCTGGAATGGCGAACTGGCTTGCGTCTCGTTCAGGAAGCGCAGCCAGAGGACGGTACTCGGGACGAGCCGCGCGACCTTCCGGCGCTTGAGCAGATAAAAAACAACAACGACCGGCAACGTGGCTGCGAACGCGAGCGCCTCGGGCGTGAGAAAGTTCATCGCCACATGCCCCCGGTTCGCATGACCTTGAGCAACAGATCATCAAGCGGTGTGTCGGAGCGCGCCAACTGGTAGCGCACGCCGCGTGTGCGGCAAAACTCCTGCAGCCTCTGGCAGTAGCTTTGCACCGTGTCCCGATAGGCCTTGAGACGGTGTTTGCCGAAGGTAACTTCCTGCTCTGCACCGGTCTCTGAATCGATCACTTTAAGATCTCCGTAGGTCGTTGGCTCGAGTTCCTCCGTCGAGAGGATCTGCACAGCGTGGATCTCCGAACCGCGATGGGCCAACGACTTGAGTCCCTCCTCATAACCAGCGGGATCGAGAAAATCGCTGAGGACGACAGACACGCCAAGAGCGCGATGTTTCATCGCGCCGCGCCGCAGTGCCTGATTGAAGTCCGCCACACCACCGGCTTTGAGCCTGGCCAAGTTTTCAAAAAAACGAATCGACGACTTGCGACCGCGCACCTGTCGCAACTCAGCGACGGTGCCCGCTTGGGTGACACTCAGCGGAAACGGCTCTACAGTGACGCGGTCAAAACCACACAACGCCACATAGCCAACGGCGGCGGCAACTTGGCGGGCAAAGTCGTACTTGGCTACTTGGCCAAACGCCATTGACTCGCTGGTATCGAGAAAAATGGTTACGGGCAATTCGCGATCCTCCTCATATAGCTTGAGAAAAAGGCGGTCGAGTCGACCATAAAGGTTCCAGTCGATCCGGCGCAGGTCGTCGCCAGGGACATAGTTGCGGTAGTCAGCGAACTCGACCGACTGCCCGCGCGCGCCGCTACAACGCTCGCCCTTAGCAGTGCTCTTGGAACGGCGTCGTGCGAGCAGTTGTAACTGCTCAAGCCGTTTTAACAAATCCGGGGAAATCAACGCCGCCATAACCAGGGGATGAACCGCAGCGAATACTCACCGGCAACAGGCAAAATAACAAGACCTAGCGTTGGCTGGAAATACAACACAAAGGCGAACCTGATTTCAGCAAGTAACAAAGCCGAGTTAAAATAACCCTCACTTAATTCGCGTGTACATGCTAGTTCTGAGTTTTAACCGGCACGCCCCCTCGCCCCAACACCCTCAATTTGAAATGTTTTGATTCACCGAAATGATTGTCTTATTTTCCACATCGGCACAGGGGTTGCTGTCACTAGATGTTGATGTTCTAGGCAAGCGGCATAAATAATATACGATTGTAAGCATCACCGTAAGTTGCGATTATGAGAAAAGAAAATCATCAGAAGTCTCAACCGCATAATGATCACTAAGGAATGACTCAAGTGAGCAGAATATTTCCAGATCCGTAATAGTAGTCTCTAATTTATTTGTTATTATATTCTAATGTTCTAAATTAGCACTTCAGGGCGAAAAAGAATTTCAGCTATCTAAATTTTTTAAGCAAAATGAATAATGATTTTCTAATTAAAAAAGATGTTGGCAGAGAATATCATCTGAAGAATTTGATGAGACTTTCCACTCGATTATCAGAGGTGGAATATTTTATATTTTTGGCACTTTGCTTGGTTATTGCCGTGAAGGTAATTTAAACAAGATGGATGACGATATAGATTTTTATGTCAATATCAGAGATCGTAATAAAATGATTAATATTCTAGAGAGCCTGGGTTTTAATGGTAATATATGTACTGAATATTTCATACAAGCATCCAGAAGCATTGAAGGTGTTTATGCTTTTGTAGATTTCTATTTTTACGAAGATTATCCAGATAGGAATTATTTGATTGAGAGATGGAATTTCAAATACTCACCTAATAACGCATCCACCCACCTCCATATCCCAAAGAAGATTATTTTCCCTATTAAACAGGGAACAATAAATAACATCAAAATCAATATTCCGAATGATGTAAAATCATGTTGCCATTATTTATATGGTGATCATTATATCACTCCCCTGAAAAAAGGATCTGATTATTCGACAAAAATTATTAACAACAAACCGACAACCATACTTAATGATAACCCTATAAAATCCATTGTTGAAATAATCCCTATTTTCATAATAGTAAAAGATCAATTTGAAAAGCTAGTAGAGACAATAAAATTTTTTCATACTACCATTGAAGTCCCTCTCATAATATTTATCCATGACCACAAGACCACTGACAAGAAAATCATCAAATTTTTAGAAGATCTAGAAGAGAACGGTGATAAGATATACTGGCAACAAAACTGTGATAAGAGATCAGTACAGATTGTTATTGACGCTTGGCTGCAGGACAATGAACAAACTCCACACTATTTCATAACAGACTCAATTACAAGTTTCATCAAACCTGTAAACCGGTTATAAGTTAATCTATTGCCTTTGATTTATAGTATAGATTAATTGGCTAACAAGCTTTTTACAGTCTCTTCCATTGCTGAGCATGAGGCACGAAAAAGGCAATTAGCGTAAACTATCACCTTAATATCATTGTTCGTTTGGCATAATTTCAATATACCCTCATCCTGATGAGACAATGAAATTATTAATGGAACTCTACGCCTTAATTTATTGTATTGTACCGAAAAATCTGTAATTTCTTCTATTAATGGCCTCTTTGCATGTATCATTATACCATTGGCACCAGCGTTAATATAGCACATAGCCTCATCTATATATTTTTTACTACCTTTAACCGAGCCGTTTAAATCTACTTTCGGAATTGCCAAAAAATTCTTTGAAAATCTTGTTTGTACTACAGTTTGGATTTTTTGAGTTAATAATTCTACATAATTAAGATTAATACCGTTCTGCAAAACTTTATTGTTATTCACCTTCTGATTATTACCCAAAATTACAGCTGAAACGCCTAACCTCTCAAGAGTTCGAATAATCACCTTAAATTTATTATTGTTTGAACATGAGGATTCATCAAATAAAATGGGTTTTGTGGTGCACTCTGCAATTTGATTTAACATTGATGTTCTGGTACTACAGTCAATTTCATCGATGTTTTTTCTCCCATTTGCTAAGCTCTCTGTTTGTGCGTTTAGATAAATACCATCAAATTCCTCAATTTTGCTCTTTGAATTAACTTTTGTATTTTCCACTATCAAACTTGATATACCATTGTGCACTTCAGTAATACGCACTAAATCTTTGGCATTTAACAACCTTGAAAGAGTTCGCTGTCTTATCTCAGGAGTAGCACCTATTTCTTTGATGGCAAAATTTAACGATGTTGATGATATCCCTTTAGTATAGGGTATTTCTATTAACTTCCCGCCCCATTTTAATAATTCCGATTGCACTTGGGACCTGACATTGCATTGTATGCCTTCCTTCCAATCATCCCCATGAACCACGTAATTAGGTTTGTATTTTCTTAAGTTAGGGATATAATCTAATGTTTTTTGGCATACAACCCTGTCAACGTTTTTTATGTTTTTTATAATTTGTTTCCTGACTTCATAAGGCATAAAAGGCAAACGTTTATAGCTTGCAATTGCGGCATCCGTTAACAATCCTATTGTGACACTTCCTAATTGCGCACCCTTCTTTATAATATTTAAATGCCCAGGGTGCACCAAATCGGCACTCATACCGATATACACTGTTTTTTTGTTATTAATCATGTTAAATTGGCCAGTATTGGCAATCATTTTATCCGATCTAGTATATATGTTGTTTGTTTCTTCCAAGACCAATCCCGCATAAACTTGGCCGACTGCTTACCCCGGCGCTTGGCTTCCCCTCGATCCGTATAAATCCGCTCGAGATTCTCTACGACTTCTGCAACGTCCGACTCGCCCCAATCTTTTGTATTAGTAAAGCACCTCACTTCCGACTGCTTATGTAGGGGATAGCAGTTATCATCATTAATTAAATCCATGTGACCGGTATTCGCCGAAAGGATACAGGGGATTCCACTCGCCATAGCCTCCATGGCAACCAAATTGGTGCCGCCTTCGCAACGATTCGGGAAAAGGGCAACATCGGCCTGTGCAAATACTTCCGGCATCAGGTGATTCGCCACCAATCCGTGGTCGTGAAAGTTTTCACACGGGACACCATTATTATTGGCCCATTCGGTGATCCCCCAGCCTCCATCTGGATTTTTTTGTGGAACACCCTCCACCCTTCCGGATTTAGTGATTCCATTCATTGCATTAGGCCAAGGATTGTGCCAGGTCGTTGCCAACACTGCATCAGGGTGTTTTTTTGCAAATTCACGGAATGCGGCGATAACAATGTCCTGTCCTTTTCTAAACTCTAGTTTCCCACCTGAAAAAATCACAAATCGCTCTTGTCTTGATTTCGAGCGTGGCTGAAACAGTTCTAAATCGACTCCCTGCAAAAAAGTATCCACGTTGGCTAAGCCGTGTTGCTTTAAAATAGCTGAGTTCCATGTCGAACCTCCGAAAATAATATCGAATTTCTTTGCGTTGTTGGTTGTAAATTCACTGGGAGAGTTATACTCAAAGAATACAACTGCGAAATTTCGGGATCCGACACGCTCAGGCACACCAGGATACGACATGTCCTCCTCATGAATCTCGTTTCCCACTGAATGAATCACAGGAAAATTACAAATTAGGCGACCTTCCATCGCTCGCCCAAACGCTTTGTAGACCTCCTGTTCCCTACACCGCAGCTTGGCAACCAGCGGTTCAAACGACTCACTAGAATACTCTAATTGTGCTGAACGGAGTAAAGGTACTGCTTTAAACCGACCATCCAGATCCATAATACGGGCCATGTTCAAACCTGCAATCCCCCAACCTGATGAGACGCTGAGCTGCCAGTTGAGTCCAAGCCAAGTGGGGCTATATTGATCGACTGTCCCGTTCATTGATCCTGTATGCTTTGCTGTATCCGCTCGATCAACGGACGCGTTCTTCTTTCCCATGTCCAATCCCCCATGAATTTTGCCCCGTTCGACCCTCGCGCATTTGCTTCTTCCCGGTCGTGGTAAACCCGTTCCAGTGCCTCCACCAATTCATCGACATCACTTTCCCTCCAGTGCGAGATTCCCTTGGGTTTTTGGGTGTTCAGTGGCGACTGCTTGAAAAGCGGGAAGCAATTGTCCTCGGTCATCAAATCCAGATGCCCCGTGTTGGCTGAAAGAATACAAGGGACGCCACTGGCCATGGCTTCCATTGCCACCATATTGGTTCCACCCTCACATCGGCTGGCAAAAACAGCCACAGAGGCTTGATCATAAACATCCGACATCATGGAGTTGGGAACCATCCCCAAATCGACAATTTGTGAAGGCGGAATCCCGTTTTGAACGGCCCATTCCTCAATTTTCTGGCAACCATTTTCGTCGACATCAATGGATCCATCAACATGTCCTGCGATTCCCAACTCATCCGTGGAGATACTCCATGGATTCTGCCAAACGGTTGCCAGAACGGCGTCAGAATGTCGTTTGGCAAATAGTCTGAAGGCCGCAACAACGATGTCCTGTCCCTTCCGGTATTCAAGTTTACCTCCCGCGAAAACCACAAACCTGTTCTGTTCTCTCTTCGGCCTCGGATAGAATATCGAGGAGTCGATTCCGTGCAGGAAAAGATCCGTGTTTGGCAAACCCAGCTTTTTTAGAACCGCCTGATTCCACTTGCACCCTGCAAACACGACCTCGAATTGGGCGGCGTTGTTGAATGTGAAATCATTAGAATAATCTTTCTCAAAAACGCATATGGCAAAGTTGATCGAACCAGCAAAGTCAAAGTCCCGCATTTTTGGCAATCCTTCAAAATGAACGTTGTTGCCCAATGAGTGGATCACCGGAAAGCGACAACGTAACAAGCCCGACTTCTTCCCATCGATAAGATGCCGCGTTTCGATACTCCTTTTGTTTAAACGAGCAACTAACCCTGCCGCTTCATTTGTCTCCGCTTTGATCTCGCCAAGCTCAGCAAATGAAACAGGCTTGAATCGACGATCCTTTTCCATGACAGCAGCCATGTTCAGACCCAAGACTCCCCAGCCTGTCGCTGACCCAAGTTGCCAGTTCAAGCCAAGCCAATTCTTCGTATTTTTTTGACTGTTTCCGTGTCCGTTCATCCGTGTCCGTTCAACTTGATAAATTACATCGTTTTTGGCTTGTTTTTTGCTTTGTCCGAGGTTCTTGGCGAACGCGATCTGTCCAACCAGACCCGACTTGGAGTCTCCCGAAACAGCTTATTCTGTCGCAGACCCCGTGCTCCGTGCTGTCGGTCTCATCGAGAACGGCTCCATGGCAGAGGCTGAATTATGCTTAAAACAGGCATATTTGCTGACTCCAGACGCTCCTGATGTTCACTTTGCTCTCGGCCTGTTTGAGGAAAAATCTGGAGATCTCCACTCTGCACAGCGCCATTACGAACGGGTCACGCAGCTTGATCCGTGCCACGCCCGGGCTTATGTAAATCTGGGCTTGCTTCACAAGCAGGCAGATGCGCTTGACAAAACGGAAGATTGTTACCGTCGTGCCACCACCGCCGATCCCGCTATGGCCGAAGCCCATCTCAACCTCGGCACCCTTCTACACCAGACCAATCGCCCCGATGAAGCCGAGAAGTCCTTCCTCCAAGCTCTGGCCAACGAACCGACCATGGCCGCTGCCCATCTCAACCTATCTATGATGATGCTTTGGCAAAGTCGGATCCCCGAGGCTCTGCAGTTTGCCCTCAAGGCACTGCAACTCGCCCCTCGTATCGCCGAAGTTCATAACGCCCTCGGTGCCATCTACAAATCTACTCAACAAACAGCCAAGGCGGTGGAACGCTTCCGGCAGGCCGTCGACAGAGAGCCAAGCAATGCCGGCTACCACGCAAACCTCGCCGGGGCGCTCGTCGATGCCCGCCAACTCGACGAGGCTAGTGAACAGTTTTCCCAAGCAATAGGATTGAACACCGATCTTCCCGATGCAAACTACGGACTCGGCATGCTGCAACTCCTCGAGGGCAACTTCACGAGTGGCTGGAAAAAATACGAGTGGCGTTGGCGCTCAACAAAAGACATCAGGCGGCACCAAAGTAAACCGGATTGGGATGGAATACCTGCCCCGGATCGGACTCTGCTCGTCCACTGCGAACAAGGTCTGGGCGACTCGATTCAATTTGCCCGCTACATGCCACTGCTCTCCGCAAAGGTAGGCACGCTCATTCTCGAATGCCCGCCGGAAGCCAAGGCGTTGTTCGAGACGCTTACCGGCTTAGCCAACGTTGTGACTCCCTACGACTCCACACCGGATCACGATTTGCAAATCCCACTGCTCAGCCTCCCGCGCATTTTCAACACTACACTCGAAAACATCCCAAACCAGACGCCGTACCTGCAAGCACCCGAAAACCGGCAACCACCTGCACTGAGCCTCCCGACCGGAAAACTCAACGTCGGACTCGCTTGGGCCGGGAATCCGCACCACCGCAACGATGCCTTCCGCTCAATGCAGTGGCCCGACTGCCAATCGCTGCTCAAGTCAGACCGTGCACATTTCGTCAGTCTCCAACTCAACACTCCCGCCGATGTCACCCTCGCACTTAGGCAAGCAGTAAACGCCACCGACGTCTCCGCAAGCTGCACCGACTTGGCCGCCACAGCAACGATCATTGAACAGCTCGACCTTGTCATCAGTGTCGATACCGCAACAGCCCACCTGGCCGGGGCGCTGGGCAAATCGGTCTGGCTGCTGCTGCCATTCGCCAGCGAATGGCGCTGGCTCTGCGCCCGCACCGATAGTCCGTGGTATCCGACGATGCGCATTTTCCGCCAACCCACTCCTGGCGACTGGCGAACCGTTTTGAGTCAAGTCCACTCCGCACTGCGCGTCGAGTCCGCAGCCGGCAACCTCGACGAGCTTGCTGCGGAAGCGCTGCGACTCAAACGTTCGGGCCGGCTCGTAGAAGCCCGGTCTGTCTTCGAAAAAATTATCGTGCAATTCCCGGACCATGCGGATTCGTTCTCGAATCTGGGCAATGTTTTGATGGCTCTGGGCGACTCAGCGAAAGCACTACGGCGACACAAGCAGGCGCGGCAGCTCGCCCCCAACTCACCCGGGATTGCTTTCAACCAATCGCAAGCGTTACTGAAAACCGGCGACTTCACCAACGGCTGGATCGGCTACGAAAACCGTCTATTAATGCCCAACTACGACAGCCTCCGGTCCCACCTCGACAAGCCTCGTTGGAAAGGCGAACCGCTCGCCGGAAAAACGTTGTTGATCTGGGCGGAACAGGGCTTCGGCGACACAATCCAGTTCGTCCGCCATCTGCCGCTGATCGGACAACACAGCGGTCGCGTCATCTTCGAGTGTCAGCCCGAGTTGGCACCGCTGATTCAGTGCATCGACAGCATCTGCGATGTGATCCCACGAGGCCAACCTCTACCGACACACGACTTGCAGTGTCCGTTGCTGAGTCTTCCGCAGGTGCTTGGCGTGGATGCCAGTTCCATCCCCGAAAATGCATCTATCGATTTGGCGAAAGCCGGGTCGGCAATTTCACTGCCGGGCCGAAGTGCCTCCCAGTGGAACGTCGGCCTCGTTTGGCGTGGCTCGCGCCGCACACAACAGCCCGAACTTCGGGAAGTCCCACCCAGCGCATTGAGCAAGCTGACCTCGTCAGTCGATGCCCAATTCTTTAGCCTCCAAAAAGAGGCGACCTCACTCGAGGTAAACCAACTTGAGCCAGCCGCCAATTTGGACTCATTGATGAGTAGTTTCAGCATCACAGCGCAGTTACTCCAACAACTCGACTTAGTCATTACTGTTGACACTGCCATGGCCCACCTGGCCGGCGCACTCGGCAGGCCAGTCTGGCTGTTACTGCCCTTTGCCGGCGAATGGCGCTGGCTCGAAAACCGCACCGATAGCCCGTGGTATCCGTCAATGCGAATCTTTCGCCAACCGACCCCAGGTAACTGGGCGAGTGTCATTACTGACGTTAGAGCCACGCTGCTACAACAGCCCTCCCCAGCCGCCACCCGTCACTTGATCAAGGCGTCTGAACTTCAGCAACAAGGCCGACTTGGCCAGACGATCGAGCATTACCAACTCGCCGTCGAAACCGACCCGGCCAATACGAGCCTGCTGCGACTGCTCGCCGATGCACTCCACAAAAACGGTCAGGCTAGCCAAGCGCACGACTACCTCAAGCACGCCATCGAGTTGAAACCCGACGAAGCGGAAAATCATCATGAGCTTGGCTTGCTGCTATCCTGCCTTGAGCAACCGGAACAGGCGCTTGGCCAGTATACCCGCGCAATCGAGTTACAGCCGAACTGTGCCGATTATTATTTCAACCGCGGCAACGCCCACTACGCGCTTGACGAAGCGGCCAAAGCCCGACTCGACTACCGACGGGCGACCGAACTTGAACCAGCCCACGCCGCCGCACACTTCAACCTTGGCCAAGTCGCCCAAGACGAAGGCGACTACCTCACCTCCGCCCAGGCCTACAAGCACGCCGTCGATCTCGACGCCAACTACACTGATGCCATGGTCAACCTCGGACTCACGCTTCGCAACCTGAAAGAAACCGAACTGGCCGAGGAATGTTTCTGGCACATCCTCCAAAAGGAACCGGGGCAGCCGATGGCCGCCGTCAATATGGCCAAGCTGCAACTCGAGCGTGACGACCCCGCCGCCGCCGAGGCCAGCTGCCGCTCGGTGCTCGAGCATCACCCCAAACATCCCGAGACAATGCTCAACCTCGGCGTTGCGTTGCAGGCTCAAAACCGGGTACAGGAAGCCATAACCGCCTTTAAGGAATTCACCACAGTCGAGCCGAACAACCCGGACGGCCCGTTTAACCTCGCAATCGCCGAACTGGCAGCCGGCAACTGGAACGACGGCTGGCAACATTACGAGGCGCGCTGGCAGACCAACAATACGCTCTTTACTTCAAGGCACACCGACATCCCCCGCTGGAATGGCGAGCCGTTGGCCAACAAGACACTGCTACTTTTTGCCGAGCAGGGCTTTGGCGACACGCTGCAGTTTTGCCGCTACGCACCGCATCTGGCCAATGCCGGCGCAAACATCGTGATCGAATGCCAGCCAGGGCTGCGCGCCCTACTTCAGACGCTCCCCGGCGTGTCGCAGATTTTCGAGACGGGCGAACCCGTGCCGCCAGCAGACTTCATGCTACCGATGATGAGTGCCCCACTAGCATTCGGCACCACACAGGAGACCGTGGTCAACGGCGAAAACGGCCGGTACCTTTCCTCGCAATCTTCGGGAGCAGTGCCCAACACCGACGTACTCAAAATCGGTGTGGCCTGGGCTGGTCGAAGCCGCTCATGGGCAGACAACCGCTCACTACCGACCGGACTGCTCACTGAGTTGCTCGGTGCATGCAGTAACTTTGATTGGTTCAATCTTCAGTTGGAGCCAAGCTCCGAGGCCTACCGCATCATCGACTCGACCACCTGCATAACCGACCTCTCGCCGCATATTGGCGACTTCGCCTCGACTGCGAGCCTGATCGAGTCGATGGATCTAATCGTGACTGTGGACACCGCTGCGGCACACTTGGCCGGCGCGCTTGGCAAGCCAACATGGGTATTGCTACCGTTCGCCGCGGACTGGCGATGGCTGCTAAATCGGGAGGACACGCCGTGGTACCCGAACACGAGACTGTTCCGTCAACGCCTCCCCAACGATTGGCCCGAAGTGATCGGGCGAGTCGCCAACGAACTTCAGTGCCTGGCCAGGCGCTAAACTGACTTTCGGTGTCTGTCTTTTTTTTCTGGGCGTTTTTTTGCGCGCTTGGCTCCCATCGGCCGTGCTCCTTTTCGGATAGCTTTTGTCTTCGCATCCTTTTTACGCTTAGTCTCGTCGCGGAGTTTTTGGATTTCGCGTTTCGTGACCTTTTTGCTCGTCCTGCTTTTTACCGTCGATTTGCGGCGGATCGGCTCAATGCTTTTCGGGCGTGGCTTGGCGACGAGCCGGATATGGCAGCCCTCGAATCCGAACGACTTTCGCAAAACACCGATGAGGTAGCGCGAGTAGTTGTCGCTCATCAACTCCTTGCGGTTGACGAAGAGCAGGAATGTCGGCGGCTTGGACTGGACTTGCGTGGCGTAAAACAGCTTGAGCCGGTGGCCCTTGGAACTGGGCGCCGGGTTGTGCTCCAGTGCCGCCTGCAGCTTCCGGTTGAGCAGGCTCGTCGGCGTGGTTTTTAGGAGTTGCGAACTGACATAGCGGATGGCCTCAAGCAGGCGATCCAGTTGGTACCCCTCGATCGCCGAGGTGAAAATGACCGGCGCGTAGTCGATGAAAAACAGGTTGGACTTCACCCACTTGCCGAACTCTTCGTACATCAGCTCCTCCTGCTTTTTGCGGCTAAGCCTACGACCGCCTTGCGCCACGATTTTTCCGGCCTCGCGCTTACGGGCTTTCTCCAGCCCGGCCTGAAAAAGATCCCACTTGTTGACAACAATGACACAGGC
>PVBE011971039.1_pt1 | contig 19866 bp, 18 predicted proteins | sample 1631181 | NCBI WGS metagenome assembly PVBE01 (sample SAMN08397723, study PRJNA350692) | Marine metagenome, whole genome shotgun sequencing project. | isolation source: water | place: Pacific Ocean | collected 2012-04 | reverse complement strand
GCGACCCCAGCCCGCCCGCCCCGATACACAGCACGCGAGCCGCTTTCAGCTTGCGCTGCCCTCCCATCCCGACCTCAGGCATGATCAGATGCCGGCTGTAGCGTCGAACCTCATCGTTGGTCAGCGTCGGCAGCGGGCGACCGGCCTCGGCCGCCACCGCCGCCTCTGCCTCGAGCGTCTCGGTCCCACCCGCCACCGAAGGCACGATGCTCACGGTGTCCCCCGGCTGCAGGGGGGTCTGCTCCTTGTCCAGATAGCGAATGTCGTCGTCGTTCACGTAGACGTTGACGAAGCTGCGCAACCGCCCGTCCTCGTTGTACAGGTGTCGGCGCAACTCCCCGTAGCGGCTCGTCAGGTTGGCCAGCAGCTCACCGACCGTGGCGCCCTCGAGCTCCAGCGCCTCTTGCTTATCGGTGTACGGTCGGAGCGGCGTTGGAATGAGTACTTTGTTCGACATGTGTCCTCTTCGCGGTACAAATCGATTCGTGTCCGGACCCGACGGCGCCGCCGCTGGATCCGCCTATCCTACGACTTCGTTGACTCCCAACGGATCCCAATCGACTGCTCGCCGAATGCCGCGCGATCGTCACGCAGGACCCAGGATCGCATCTCACCTGGATCACCCGCCGCCACCGAGACGATCACGTAGCTGAACACCGGCCACGCGTGATCCAGATCGTACTGCGAAGGCCTCGCGGGATGATCGGGATGCGAGTGGTAGAAGCCCAGGACGTCCGCCGACGACGCTCGCGCCCGTGCTTCGGTGGCACGGTAGTCCTCTGGACGCACGAGAAACCGCCGGCGTGGCCCCTCCTCGGTCGTGTTGGGCAACGCGTAGGCCTCCACCACGGAGCTTCCTCGCCCCAACAGGGCCCCACAGCATTCGTCGGGGTAGGTACGCCGCGCGTGGTCTCGGATGTCTCGCGCGACCGCGGCGGCCAGCGCGAGCGGAACGACTTCACTCTCCATCTTCTCCTGCGAACCCGTCGCCGGTCGAACGCCTCGGGCTCAGCCACCAAGCCGCTCACGCTCGGGCGCCCGCGTGCGCTCCGAACCACCCATGTGCGACCATTATAGTCCCAGATCGCGTTCGGGCCCCACCTGACGACCCGCCCCCTCTGCTATACTGCGGTGGTCGGCTCCTCCGGCCACGACCTCCCCTCCAACATGCCGACGACACGGTTTCGTTTCGTACACGCCGCGGATCTCCACCTCGACACGCCTTTCCAGGGCATCGCGCGGCTGGCCCCCGAGATCGGCGAGGCGCTGCGTGACGCCTCGCTGGCGGCGTGGGACAACCTGGTCCGCTTGGTCATCGAGCGCGATGCCGCCTTCCTCCTGCTGGCGGGCGACGTCTACGACGGGGCGGAACGAGGGGTGCGCGCGCAGCTCCGGTTCCATGAAGGCCTCGAGCGCCTGGCGCGACGCGGCATCCAGACCTTCGTTGTTCACGGCAACCATGATCCCCTGGACGGGTGGTCGGCCATCCGAGAGTGGCCGCCGGGTGTGACGATCTTCGACTCGAGGGCTGTGTCGGCGCGAGGCATCGACCGCGAAGGCACGCGGATCGCCACGGTTCACGGGATCAGCTATCCCCGCCGGGACGTCACCGAGAACCTGGCGTTGCGCTTTCGGCGAGGACCGGAACCAGGTCTGCATATCGGGCTGCTGCACTGCAACCTCGGGAACAACTCGGAGCACGGCAGCTACTGCCCCTGCTCGGTCGACGACCTGCGGCGGGCAGGCATGAACTATTGGGCCCTGGGACATCTGCACCGGTTCCAGATCGTGCGCCCGCACGATCCCCTCATCGCGTACCCGGGCAGCCTCCAAGCACGGTCGACGCGGCCCGGCGAGGCCGGCGTCAAGGGCGCCCTGGTCGTAGAGGCCGACGGCACGACGTTGCGCGAGCACGAGTTCGTCCCGCTCGATGTCGTCCGCTTCCTGCCGATCCGGGTCGACGCGTCCGAGGCGGCAGACCTGCCCGAGTTGCGGACCGCCCTCGCGACTCGGGCCGCGGAGCTCCGGCTCGCCCAGCCGGGTCGGAGCCTGCTCGTGCGGGCGAACATCGAGGGACGGGGCGAGGTACACCGGGATCTGCAGCGTCCGGGGGCACTCGCAGGCTTACTCGACGAGTTGCGGCACGAGGGACGCGGCGACCACCCCTTCCTCTGGTGGGAGGCCCTGGTCGACCGAACCGCACCGGACCTGGATTACGAGGCGATTCGCCAGCGGGCCGACTTCTCGGCCGAGCTGCTCGCCATGAGCGAAGGCCTCGGGCGCGACGCGCGATCGCTCCAGCGGTTCCTGCACGAAGGAGAGGGTGCGCTGCGGCGTATCGCGATCCCAGAGTGGGTCGTCGAATCCGGTCCAGAGGCCGAGCGCGACCTGCTCGACGATGCCACCCGGCTCGCCCTGGAACTGCTCGCCGAGGAGTGAGGGTGGCGGACGGCGCCGGCGAGGGGCGCCCATGAACATCAGGGGCTGGCACATCGATGGGTTCGGCGTGTTCCGGGACTTCGAGGTCTCGGACCTCCCGGTAGGACTGACCGTCCTCATCGGACCCAACGAAGCCGGCAAGAGCACGCTCCTCGGGTTCCTGCGCGGTGTCCTGTTCGGCTTTCCGGACGGCAGGAGCCGCGAGCCGAAGTACCCCCAGGTCCGCGGCGGTCGCCAGGGCGGCAGCATCGTCTTGGCCTCGCGCGCCGGCGAGCACGTCCTGCGCCGACACGTCGGTGAACGTCCAGCGTTCTCGCTCACGCTGCCCGACGGCCGTCCCGGGAGCGAAGCCGAGCTGCATGCCCTGGTCAGCGGAGCCGATGACCGCCTGTTCCGATCGGTCTTCGCGTTCAGCCTGACCGAGCTGCAGTCGCTCGAGAGCCTGACGGCCGATGGCGTTCGGGACCGTATCTTCTCGGCCGGCATCGCCGGGGCGGGTCGTTCGGCGCGAGGCGCGATGCGCGACCTCGACAGCCGGACGGGAGCGCTGCTGAGACCACGCAGCCCAGGTCGGATCAACCAGCTGTGGCAAGAGCTGGCCAGCCTCGATGAGCGACTCGAGCGCGCCAGGCAGTCCACGGTGGACTACCTCGACTGGGTGCGTGAGGAAGAGGAACGTGCGGTCGACATCACCTCACTGAGCCAGGAGATGGAGGGCCTGCGGGCCCGTGCGGCTCATCTGGCCATGCTGATCGAGCTCTGGCCCACCTGGAGCGACCTCCAGGCGGTTCAGCGGCAGCTGGACGAGCTCGAAGCCGTCGATGACTTCCCGCCGGAGGCCACAGAGCGCATGGACCGCCTGCTCAGAGAGATTCACGCGGTCGAGCAGTCCCTCGAGGAGCTCAAGGCCGAGCAGAGCGCCAGGCAGGACCGGCTGGGCACGCTCCAGCCCGACGACGCCGTCGCCACCATCGCCTTCGACGTCGAGCAGGCGAGCGAGACACTGGCGCTCTACCGTAGCCTGCTCAGGCAACTGCCCGCGGTGCTGGCCACGCGCGACGATGCCCGGGCACTGGTCGAGGAACGACTCGGCGGCCTCGGCCAGTCGTGGACGGCCGACGCCGTCGAGAAGCTGGACCTGTCGATTCCCGTCCAGGAGTCTGTGCGCGGGGCGCTCGACGGCCGCACGCACGCCGCGGCGGAGCTGCAGCACCGGCGGCGTGAGGTCGACGCCGCAGCCCAGCGCCAGCGGTTCGCCGAGGAGGCCCGCGACCGGATCACCCGCGCTCACGGCCCCCTGGACCCCGACGCCGACCGACTCGACGAAATGCTCGGTGTCGTACGGCGCCTCCGCGGCAACCTCAGGAACCTGCAGGCGGAGGAAGCGGCCGCCGACATGCAGAAACCGACCATCGGAGAGCACGAGCGAACCATCGCGGCGCTCGCGGAACGGCCGACATCGGGCATCCCCGGTTGGCTCGCGGGCTTCCTCGTCGCGGCGCTGGTGGCCACCGCGCTCCTGGGCGGGGTTCTCCTCGCACCGTCCGAGGTCCCCTGGGTGGTGGCGGTGACGCTGAGCGTCGCGGCCGGGGCCACCTATCTCCTCTGGCGCCGCCGGCGGCGGTCGCTACGAGAACGAGGGCGACTCGAGACCGAGATCGCCGATTTCGAGGAGGCACGGAACGAGGCGATCCTGACCCGAACGGCCCACCTGCGTCGAGCCCGCACGCTGGAGGCCTCGGTCACCGCGGACTGCGACGCCCTTGGTCTCCCTGGGCGGCCCGGCTTCCAGACGGTCGACGACCTCGACGAGCAGCTCCTGGCCCGACGCGCGCGGTCTGCCGAGTGGAAGGAGCGACAGGCCCGGCTCGACGATGCGGTAGCCGACCTCGAACGCGTCCAAGCCGAGCGGCGGCTTGCCACGGACGCGCTCGCGACCGCCCGTCTCGCGGCCGCCCAGCACGAGCAGGCGCTGGAGGACTGGAAGGCGCGGGTCGGCGTCCCGATGGCGCTCTCCGCGGAGGGCCTCGTGGACTTCCTCGAGGCGGCGCGTGCGTGTCGCGAGGCGATACGAGCCCAACGTGCAGCCGAGGCCGAAGCGGCGCAGTTGAGTGCACAGGTCGAGGACTGGCAGCGCCGCGCCCGCGACGTGGTGCAGCGTGCGGAGCTCGCGCCCGCGGAGTCGGACGAACAGCTCGTCGAGCAGGTCCTCGAGCTGCGACGGCGGTGCGGCGAGGTTCGGCAGACCCGGGACACGCGGGCTGTCGTGGAGGACGAGCTTCTGAAGACGGCGGCAAAGGTCGCAGGGCTGCAGAGCCGCCTGCGTCACGCGCGCGAAGCCGAGCGGACGCTCCAGCGGGAGGCGGGCGCGACCGACGCCGACTCCTTCCGCCGCCGCTGGCGCTCGTACCAGCGCCGTCAAGAGCTACAGACCCGGTTCGACGACCTCGCACGGCACGTCGTCGGCCGCGTCGGCCGCGGTCCAGAGGCCGCGGCGATTCGCCGGGAGCTGTCTGACGGCCGGCTCGAGGAGTGGCGGACCGAAGCCGCCGGGGCCGAAACTCGTGTGGTCGAGCTCCAGCACCGGCGTGACGCCGCGGTGGCGCGCCACCGTGACGTGCAACGAGCCAGGGCGGAGCTCGAGGCATCGGCCGACATCGCCCGCTTCGAGACGGAGCGAGAGGGGATCGCGGCCGAGCTACGATCGACGATGCGTCAGTGGCGGGTCTTGACCCTGGCGCGCAGGCTCATCGAGCAGACGCTGCGCGAGTTCGAGCGCACCCGACAACCCAACGTCCTGGCACAGGCCTCGAATGCCTTCGCGTTCGTCACGCAGGGGCGCTACGAGCGAATCGTCCAGACCCCGGACACGGCGGACGTTCTGGTGGTCGAACGGGGACAGCCCCCGAAGCCGGTCGACTCCCTGAGTCGGGGCACGGCGGAGCAGCTCTACTTCTGCATCCGCCTCGCCCTGGCGACCGAGTTCGGTCGGCGAGGGGAGGCACTGCCGCTCGTGATGGACGACGTGTTCGTGAACTTCGACCCCGAGCGTGCCCTCGCGGTGGCCGAGGTTGTCTCGGACTTCGCCCGATCGCAGCAGATCCTGGTGTTCACCTGCCACCCCTCGACCCGCGACCTGCTGCTCGGCGTGGCCCCCGGCGCGCGCGTCATCGAGCTGAACACGCGGAGCGCCTGATGGACCCGCCGACAGGGCTAGCGGAGCGTCGCGGTGAGGGTCACGGCGGCCACGACCTCGATCTCGCCAGGAGCGATCGGCGTCTCGGCCGCGGCGCTTTGGGCGCGCATGGCCATCACGACGGGACGGGGTTCGGGGACGGCCGCCCCGTGCTCCTCGATGCGCTGCACCTCAGCGATCGAACGTCCGGCGCCGGCCGCGGCGGCCTCGGCCCGGGCGCGGGCATCGCCCACGGCCAAGCGCAGCGCCTCGCGTTCGAGATCCGCCCGTTCCCGAACGTCGAACCGGACGCCGGTCACTGACGTCGCACCAGCCCTCGTCACCAGGTCGAGCACCGCGCCCACCCGGTCGATCTCGTCGAGACGAACCTCAATGGTGTTTCGTGCCAGGTAGCCCAGCAGCCGCCGTTGCCCGTTCTGGTAGTCGAACTCCGGCTGGAGCTGGAAGGACAACGTGGTAATGGCATCCGCCGGCACCCCCCCGTCCTCCAGCGCCGACTGCACCGCGACCATGGCGGTGGCGGTCCGCTGCTGCGCCTCCCGCGGGCTCGTCGCGCGCGACTCGGCCGCGACCGTCACGCGTGCTTGATCGGGAGCCGCCCGGACCACGCCCCGACCACGAGTCACGACCACCGGAGACGCCGTCTCCTGCGTGGCGTGCGACGCCCCGGCGGTCAGACTCATGAGCACGAGCACGAAGATCGGACAAGCAATCTGTCGACGATGCACCTGGACATCCTTTCTCGAGAGCGCTGGCTGGCTCGACGCCGCTAAGCCCCCCAGATTACCAGGATACCGCAGGGACCACACGCGGGCTGGCGGTCTGGGCTTTTCGACTACACTTTTGGCATGCGCGTCTCGTCGTTCGAGCTCGAACGGTTCCAGTCGACCTTCGAACACCGCGTCGGGTTCAACCTCTCCGAGAGCGGCGTCCACCCGCTGCGTGTGGCCGAGCTGCTCGATGGACCCGCCGACACCGATCGCCTGATGCAGCTGGCGCTAGGCTACACCCAGACGAACGGCACACCCGAGCTGCGATCACGCGTCGCCGACCTGCACCCGGGCGCGGGTCCCGACCACGTACTGGTCACGACCGGTGGCGCCGAGGCCAACTTCCTGACGGCGTGGCGCCTGATCGAACCCGACGATGAGATCGTCCTCATGGTGCCCAACTACGGCCAGCTTCGAGGCCTGGCGGAGGCGTTCGGTGCCGGCGTCCGCGAGTGGCCGCTGCGGGAGGTCCTCGGCGCAGCGCCCCGGTGGCGTGTCGACCTCGATGAGCTCAGGTCCCTGGTCTCGTCGCGAACCAAGCTGGTGGCGATCTGCAACCCGAACAATCCAACGGGTGCACGGTTCGAGGCATCCGACCTCGATGCGATCTGCGCGATCGCGGCAGAGAATGGCGCCTGGGTGCTGTCGGACGAAATCTACAGGGGAGCGGAGCGGGACGGTCGAGAGACGCCGACCGTCTGGGGACGCTACGATCGCGTGCTCGTGACGGGCGGTCTGTCGAAGGCATACGGACTCCCCGGCCTGCGCATCGGCTGGGTCGTCGGCCCGCCGCGCCTCGTCGATGACCTATGGTCACACCATGACTACACCACGATCGCCCCAGGGGCGCTCGGGGATCAACTCGCCCAGCGGGCTCTGGCCCCTGAGGGTCGGGACCGTCTCCTGGCCCGGACGCGCGCGATCCTCGACCGTAACTACCCGATCGTCACCGACTGGTTCAGCTCTCTGGAGGGCGCGGCGCATCACATCCCGCCAGAGGCGGGCGCCATCGTATTCGCCCGGTACCATTTGCCGATCAACTCGACCGACCTGGTGACCCGGCTCCGCGAGGCGCACGACGTGCTGGTCGTTCCAGGGGACCAATTCGGCATGGACGGGTATCTACGGATCGGCTTCGGATCGCCCGTGAACGACCTCGAGACCGGATTGCTGCGCCTCCGTAATCTGATGACCTCGCTGGCGGCGGATGCCGCGCCCTGAGAACGGCGGCGTCACGCTGGACCTGACGTTGATCGAGTTCGGCCACGTCGGTCGTCGATTCCTTCGTCTGCGCGGAGAGCCGCTACGCAGGAGCTTGCGCCATGACCGAGACCACGTCGAACCCTTCAACCACGCATGGCCCACTCGAGGGCGTCACCGTCCTCGACCTCACCCGGGTGCTGTCCGGCCCGTACTGCACGATGATGCTGGCCGACATGGGGGCACGCGTCATCAAGCTCGAGCAGCCGGGGCGTGGAGACGACACCCGCGCCTGGGGGCCTCCGTTCGTCGAGGGCGAGAGCGCTTACTTCCTGAGTATCAACCGCAACAAGCTGAGCTTCACGCTCGACTTCAAGCACCCGGATGGTCGGCGGATTCTCGACTCGTTGATCGACAAGGCCGACGTGCTCGTGGAGAACTTCCGGCCCGGCACGCTCGAGAAGATCGGTCTCGGCTACGAGAGCGCCGCCGAGCGATGGCCCCGATTGATCTACTGTTCGGTGTCCGGCTTCGGCCAGACCGGTCCCAAACGCCGGTTGCCCGGGTATGACGCGGTCGTGCAAGCGGAGGGCGGCCTCATGAGCATCACTGGGTCGCCGGACGGCACGCCGTATCGTCTCGGCGTCGCGATCGCCGACATCGCCTCGGGGATGTTCGCGGCCCAGGGGGTCACCCTCGCACTGCTGGGCCGCCAGCGGACCGGACGAGGACAGCGCGTCGACGTCGCGATGCTCGATTCGGTTGCGGCGCTCCTAACCTACCAAGCGGGCATCTACTTCACGACCGGCACCGCACCGCAGCGCATGGGCAACCGGCATCCCACCATCGTGCCCTACGAGACGTTCGAGGCATCAGATGGAGTCTTCGTCGTCGCCGTGGGTAACGACGAGCAGTGGAAACGCTTCTGTAGCGCCGTAGCGTTGGACGCTCTGGCGGAGGAGCCGACGTTCCAGACCAACCGCGGCCGGGTCACGGCCTACGACGAGCTTCGCCCCCGGATCGCCGCTCAGCTCCGTACCCGGACGCGCCAGGAGTGGATCGGTGCGCTGACGGAGGCCGGCGTCCCATGCGGATCGGTGCGCGACCTGGAAGAGGTGCTGACCGACCCGCAGCTCCTGGCTCGAGAGATGGTCACCCGGCTACCCCACCCGGTGGCCGGATCGGTCGGCGCGCTGGGCACCCCGATCAAGCTCTCGGACACGCCAGGTCGCGTACACTCCGCGCCGCCCACGCTCGGACAGCACACCGAGGAGATCCTCGAGCGTGACCTGGGACTCCACCCTGTGGAGATCGCCCGCCTGAAGAATGAAGGGGTGGTGTAGCTAGTGCTAGCGGGCTCAGCGTTCGACGAAGGGGCCCGCCTCGGCGAGGACGAACTCCAGCACGTCCTCATCGGTCAGATCGGCGATCCCAACCCCTTCTCGCACCGGGCGCTCTACCGCGACGACGCGTCCCCCCCGGCCGTGGCACGCTCTCCCCAGCACGACGGGCGGATCGGCCTCGACGTCGAGGGCTAGCTCGAAGAAATCCTGTCGGGATCTCTCCGAGCTCAATCGTACCGTGCCCTCGGGCGTCGAGAGCTCGAACGGGTAGCCCTCGGCTCTGAGCGCGTGCGCGACCATGCGGAAGACAGGTATCCCGACCAGCTCCAGGAACTGCGCGTAGCGCTCGGCAGCCTCTCGGGTGCGATCCCTACGTGCTCCCGCCGCCGCGCGTACCTGTGCCATCGTCAGGAGCAGTCGCCGACGGACGTCCGAGACCTTGATCATGGATGGCTGACCGGGAGACGCCGCGCGCTCGTTCAGGCGAGCCTCTCGACGAACGACGTGTCGACGCCCGCGCGCTTCAAGAGATTGACGAGCCCCTCGCGGTCCGACGCGCGTCGATAGGCCTCACGCGGCTCGACCGCACCGCTCTGCACGAAGGCCGCCAGCGCATCATTGAGCGGTACCATGCCCACCTTGCGCCCGCTCTCGATCGCAAGCGGCAACTGGAAGGTCTTGGCCTCGGCGATCAGGCTCGCCACCGGCGCCGTGTTGAGCAGCAGCTCTCGGGCCGCGAGACGACCACCGTGGGTCTTCTGCAGCAGCACCTGTACCACCACCCCGCGCAGCGTCGCGGCCAGCGCCTGACGGACCCGGGCGCGCTCGTCGGAAGGGAATCGATCGACAAGGCGTTCGATCGCGCCGGTGGCGCTGCGAGCGGTCACACCCCCGAGTACCAACCGACCAGAATCGGCCGCCTCCAGCGCCAGGTCGACGACCTCGGCGGTCCTGAGGTCGCCGAGGACCAACACGTCGGGATCCTCCCGAAGCGCCGCCTTGACGGCACGCGCCATCCCGCGACCGTCGTGCCGGACCTCTCGCTGGCTCACGAAGCAGCGCTGGCTCTGGTGCACGAACTTGATCTGGTGCTCCAGCGTGATCACGTGGTCGCTGCGCGTCCGATTGATGAGGTCGATGAGAGACGAGAGGAGCGTGGATTTCCCGCTCGCCCTCGGACCGCTGACCACCACGAGACCGTCGGGGTGGACGCCGAGGCTCTGGATCGGCTGGGCCAGACCCAGCTGGTCCGCCGTCACGGGTTTCGACGGAATGAGTCGGAGGATGCCGCCAGGTCCCCGATGGTCCCGGAAGCTCATGCACCGTACGCGCCCGAGCGCCTGCACATCGGCCAACCACTCGGTGACCTCGCCGCTGCGGAGCGCCTCCCGATTGGGCTCGGGTGCCAGGTCGAGCAGCATCGTCTCGACCTCGGTCGCCTCGAGGGAACGTTCGCCGCCCAGCACCTCGATCGCTCCATCGATCTTGGCGAGGGGAGGCGAGTCCGCCACGAGATAGACGGTCGAGGCCCCACGCGCCGCCGCGAGCCTCAGCAGCCGGTCCACATCCGCGGATGGCGGCAGGCGTTCGCCGTCGTCCCGGAACCGCTCCGGACGAATCGCAGATCGCTGCAGGGGGAGGACCACGGCCGACTGCGCCTCGGCCGGCGGTCCCGACGCGGCCATCGGCGCGTCGGCCGGGGTCGTCGAGCCCACGGCCCGGTGCCGCCGAACCTCGATCCAGATGTCATCCCCGCCCCGAGCCGCTACGAGACGAAAGCGATCGGGACTGCCGACCCCCGCCACGAGGTCGTGCTCGACCGCCCCCAGCTCCGCCAGCGTGCGCTGCTGAGCCTCGGGCAAGAGCTCCGTCAACATGCCCGTCATCTGGCCGACGGTCAGCGCCTTCGTCGAGAGCTCTACCCGACCTGCCGGGGCAACCACGTAGGGCTTCTCCCCGACGTGCATGACCAGCACGTCGCCATCGGCCCGAGCAATCGCCGTGAGGAGCGAGTCGACCAGCGCCATCGCCTGTCCCTAACGTTCTACACCCCGAAAACGCAGATCGGACCCTTGGGGCGGGCCCGTACCCTCCGGCCGGATTCTCGGACGCTGGGTCGCCGAGCGTTAACCCGCATCATCCATCTGGTAGACACGCACCAGCTCGACGAGCTTGTAGCCCCTCGTCTGGTAGGGCGGGATGACCCGCTCGGTCCGCAGATACTGCAGCATACCCTCATCCGAGTAATCGGGCGGACCGATGCCCTCGAGCCCCATCAACACCTCCTCGAGCTCCGACAACAGCATCGTGGGCACCGCCAGACGCCGGGTGCCCGGAATGATGCCGAAGCGCCGGATGCGCTCGATACGCGGCTCGGTGCCGAACCGCACGTAGATCTCGTTGCTCACGAAGTTATAGTCGGCCTCTGACCGGGTCGCGGGCGCATCCTCGGCCCGGAGGAACACGACGCGGTCGACCCGCGCGATCGCATCGACCAGCACCTGGGTGAACGCTCCCTCGCCAGACCACTTCGACGTATCCAGCTCCATGTGGCCACCATACTATCGCGCGCGATGCGCCTGGACCACGCGCGCGGTCGACGCGGCCGCCGGTGCGATCGGTTTGTGGTTCCTCGACAGATCTTGCCGACGGCGAAATGGCCCGTTAGACTTCAGCCGTGCGCGCGTTTCGGCCGGTACGGCTCGCCGTCTGCTGTCTGCTCTGGACTCCCGCAACCGTCCTTGGTCAGATCCCGGATACACCGGAGGGCATCTACTCAGCGTGGTGCGCGCGCTGCCACGCGGAAGACGGCACCGGACTCGTCGACGACCCGACGGTGACGACCAGACCGATGGACCTCACCGACTGCCGGGTCGCTTCGGCCGAGCCGGACAGCGACTGGTCTCTGGTCATCACGAGCGGCGCACAGGCCGCGGGACTCTCGTCGGAGATGCCCGGCTTCGGAGACGTGCTGGACGCGTCACGAATCGACGAGCTCGTGGACTATCTGCGTGGCTTCTGCACGGAGGAAGGGTGGCCGCACGGCAACCTGAACTTCCCGCGCCCAATCTTCACCGAGAAGGCCTTCCCCGAGAACGAGCTGGTCATCCTCCCCGCCGTCTCCCACGAGGACCCCGGCCACAACTTCGGACTGCGCACGGTCTACGAGCGACGCCTGGGCCGGCGCGGCCACTGGGAGGTGAGTCTGCCGTTCGCCGCCGTGGACCACGAGGGCGAGCGCGAGTGGGGGCTGGCCGATGCGGCCATCGCTGGCAAGTACGTGTTGCTCGCCGACGCCGTCAGCACACGCATCGTTTCCGCCGGCCTCGAGCTCAAGCTCCCGACCGGCAGCGAGCGGCGGGGCCTGGGAGAGGGCGACGTGAGGGTCGAGCCGTGGATCGGCTTCGGCACGGTGCTCCGCGACACCTACCTGCAGACCCAGCTGAAGCTCGAGATGCCGTCCGGCGAGTTGTGGGCTGACCGCGAAGTTCTCTACAATCTTTCCGTCGGACGGGATCTGTCCAACCTGCTCGATACCTGGACGATCGGTGTCGAGCTCAACGGGGTGAACCGCAAGGTGGCCCTGACACCGCAGGTCCGCAAGGGCCTGACGCGGACGGGCGCCGTGGCAGTGGCCGGCGGCGTCCGACTGCCGGTGGTGAATCGAGACCGGCAAGACATCGTATGGGTCGGCTATCTGCTATGGGAATATCTCGAGCCCGTTCGCGCGGCGCGCTGACGGTCCTGGCCCTCGGCGGCGTGTTGAGCGCGCTCGGAACGAACGCGGCGGGCACGCAGGCGGCGGGCACGATCGCGGGCCAGGTGACCACGGCGTCCCCGTCCCCGGCGGACCCGCTTCCGGTGACCACGGATCAGGCGGTGTGCGGCCCGACCGTCCCGGACGAATCCCTCGTCGCCAACGCCGCGGGCGGTGTCGCGCACGCGATCGTCACCCTCTCGGGGACCAACGCGGGAGACGCGGCGGACATCGAGCCGCGACGCGTCACGAACAAGGGGTGCCGGTTCGCCCCGCACGTACAGATCGTCCGGCCCGGGAGCGCGCTGCAGATCACGAGCGAGGATCCGACCCTGCACACGACGCATGCCTACGCCGAGAGCACCGATAGCCTGTTCAACGTCGCCGTCCCGGTGCCCGGTTTGACCATCACGAGACAGCTGAATCGTCCGGAGCGGGTCATGCTCCGCTGTGACACGCACCCTTGGATGCGCGGCTACGTCCTGGTCACCGACGAGATCGCCGCGGTCACGAACCTCGAGGGGCGTTTCAGGCTGGAAGCCGTTCCACCTGGTGCCTACGAGCTCCAGGTGTGGCATGAGACCCTGGGCGTGACCTCCCAACAGGTCACTGTGGTGGCGGGCGAGACGCAAGAGATCACGATCGTCCAGTGAGCCTCACGGCCGGCCGCGATCGACCGGCCGGCTGCCCACGTTGATCGCCATCAGACCTCCGAGCAACGTCAGCCGACCGGCCCGCTCGAAGCCGGCCGCGATGGTCAAGCGCTCGACCCCTCGCGCGCCGGGATAGCGCCGAATGGACTCGGGAATATAGCGATAGGTGTCCGGATCCCGGTGGAGCACCCATCCTAGCACCGACCCCACGAGGGTCAGATATCCGAGGTACGCCCTGCGGACGACCGGGTTGGGTGGCCGGTCGAAGTCGAGCGAGAGGAAGCGACCACCTGGTCTCAGGACCCGGTACATCTCCGCGAGGGCGCGGTCGATGTGGGGCACGTTGCGCAGGCCGTAGCCGACGGTCACCACGTCGAAGCCTTCGTCGGCAAACGGGAGCGACAGCATGTCCCCCAGCAGGAAGCTCGGTCGTGACCGCGTGTGAGGTTTCGAGCGCGCCACCCGTACCATGCGCGGCGTGATATCCAACGCGACGACACGAGCCCCGCGTCGCTCCACCTCGAACGCGATGTCCCCGGTTCCACTCGCCAGATCCAGCACACGATCGTGCGGGCGAACTCCGGCCATCGACACCAGCCGCTGCTTCCACCGGCGGTCCCGGCCATACGACAGCAGCCGTGTAATCAGGTCGTACCGATCCGCGATCGTCGAGAAGAGCCGACCGACGTATCGGCGCGTACCCTCGGGGGTCGTGAGCGCGGCGCGAAGCGACCGCGGCGGGGTATCGGACATGGTCGTCGCAGGCGCGCGCTCGACCCAGCAGTACTACATCGACGCGGGCAGATCTCCGAGGGCGGCGAGGAGATCTACAGGGTGGTCGATCGCCAGATCGTGGTCACCGAGCGCGTCGTGCGCCAGGCGACTCACCCCGAACCCATAGCGTGCCAAGCAGAAGGGCACTCCCGCAGCACGCGCCGTCTCGAGATCCACCTGGGAGTCCCCGACGAAGAGCGTTCCCACGGGCCCAGCCGCCGCCCTCGCGATGACGGCGAGCAGGCCGGCAGGCCTCGGTTTGCGGGGCTCGGGACCGTCGCCGTAGACCGCCTCCACGAAGTAGGCTGCCAGGCCAAGCTCCTCGAGGACCCTGACGGCGGCGGCACGCGGCTTGTTCGTCACGAGCGCGAGGCGGCACACGCGTGACAGCCGCTCCAAGACCTCTGGGATGCCCGGGTAGGGCCGGGTGTGAACGAGCAACCGCTGGTCGTAGATCTGGAGGAAGCGATCCAACCCGTCGGGCGGCCACGGCACGACGCCACCGGCGTCGATGACCCGTTCGACCAGGCGCCGGACACCGTCACCCACCATCCGACCGACCGCCTCGCGCGACAGAGGGGCGGCCCCGTGCTCGTCGAGCAGCTGGTTGGCCGAATCGGTCAGATCGTGGAGTGAATCGACCAGCGTACCGTCCAAGTCGAAGGCGACGAGCCGGGGCAGTCCCCGAGGGGCGTCCGTCACTCCCCCCTGTAGGACGTGTAGGAGGTCGGGGTCTCCCAGACCTTGACCCCCACGACGGGGAACCCAGCCTCTCGTGTGTGGTCGTAGATCAGGCGAGCGATCCGCTCCACGGTCGGGTTGCTGTCCAGCACGTAGACGGGCTCCCCGAGCTCCTGCAACGGCTTCACCAAGGGGTCGTCGTGGCGGAGGATCATCTTGTGATCCAGCTCGCTGTCGATCCATCCCTTCACGACCCGCTTGATCTCGCTGAAGTCGCAGACCATGTTACGCTTGTTGAGCGAATCGGTCCGAACTTCGACCTCTGCCACGGCGTTGTGGCCGTGCGGATGCTTGCAGATCCCGTCATAGTCGAGCAGGCGGTGCCCGTAGCAGAAGTCGATCCGCTTGGTGACTGAATACATGTGGGTGTCTCGGCAGCCGATCGTGTGGCGGCGGTGGAAGTCGTCGCTCGAAGGCGAGCCGCTCGGCTGAACGACGCGCGTGCGAGCGGATCGGGTACTCGTCGGATGGTAGCCGAAGGTTTTCGACCCGGTCAAGAAACGGCCGTGCTGTGCTCGGGTGGGCTGGACAGCGCGGTTCTGGTCGCGCACGAGGCCCGAACCGGGATCGTGCAACCAGTCTACGTGAGCGTCGGCTTGGCCTGGGAGCCGATCGAGCGACGCGCGATGGCGACGGTCCTGGACGCACTGAACCTCGCCCCCAGGGTGAAGCCACCCGTCAGCCTCGGGGTCGACATGCGTGACGTGTACCCGGACTCCCACTGGGCCGTCCGCGGAGTACCGCCCGCCTACGATACGCCCGACGAGGACGTGTACATCGTGGGTCGCAACATCGTCCTCCTCTCGAAGGCGGCCGTATTCTGCGCGCAGCGAAAGATCGAACAACTGGCCGTCGGGCCACTGGCGGGCAACCCCTTCCCGGACGCCACTCCCGAATTCTTCGGCGCCATGGAGCGCGCGCTCTCGCTCGGCCTGGACGTCGGCCTGACGATCACGGCACCGTTCGGGCACCTGCACAAGGCAGACGTCATCCGGCGAGGGCTCGAGCTCGACGTGCCGCTCCACCTGACCCTGTCCTGCATGAACCCGAGCCAGGACGGTCGGCATTGTGGTGCGTGCAGCAAGTGCCGCGAGCGGCAAGAGGGCTTTCGAGACGCCGGCACGGTCGACGCGACGGGCTACGACCGCATCGACCGCTCGGTCCGCCACGCCGACCCTCCCCACGGCTGAGCCGGCACGGCTCTTGGCACGACCTACACCACGGGTTATTCGGTCCGTGAATAGGCGAGTGCCCCACCCACGTAGGTCCTCACCACGGTCAGATGCGGGTCGAGCACCGTCAGATCTGCGACCGCGCCGACTCGAATCGCGCCGTAGCCGTCGAGACCTAGAGCCACCGCGGGAGTGGTCGCGCACAGCGTCACGGCATCGACCCAGGAGAGGCCCACGCGGACGACGAGCGTCCGGAACGCGCGGTCCATCGTGCAGACGCTGCCAGCGAGCGTTCCATCGTCCAGATAGGCTGCCATCTCGCGCGCGACGATCGGCCGCCCGCCGAGGCGGGTTCGCGAGCCGGGAGCGAGTCCGGAGGCCGCCGTGCCGTCGGTGATGGCCATCGTGCCGGCCGGCTGCTTGCACGCCACCGTCAGACGCACCAGCGCGGGGTGCACGTGGAACCCGTCGCACACCACCTCGGCCACCATGCTCTCCGACTGGAGGACGGCACCAACCAACCCCGGGGCGCGATGCGCCAGCGGCGGCATCCGGTTGAAGAGGTGAGTCGCGTGGCACGCCCCGGCGGACACCGCGGCGAGACCCTCCTCGAAATCCGCTGCCGAGTGGCCAACCGACACGCGGTGTCCCTGAGCCGTCAGTGCACGCACCAGATCCAGGCCCCCGGGGAGCTCCGGGGCCAGCGTGACGATGGCCACCTCCGTCCGGGCCCGAGAGATCTCGTCGAGCACCTCGACGCCCGTGAACGAATCGGGCGACTCCGCGCGCGACGACTCGGGCCTGGCAGGGTCTGCTGCGGGCGGTCGTCGAAGACAGGCTATCGGCTGTGCGCCCGCGTACTGGGGCGCGATGAAGTTGCTTTCCAGGTGTGCGGGAAGGATGCGAGCGGCGGACGGCGGCGGATGCGTCCGGAGCCGCCGAACATCGGCCAACAGCGCGCGCAGATCACGGGGGGCACACGCCACCGAGGTCGGGCAGAACGCGGTCACCCCATAGCGCGGCAGCATCGTGGCAACGGAGACGAGGCCGTCTCCGCCGTCCATGACGTCGTGCCCGTCGATACCATGGACGTGCACATCGACGAAACCCGGCACGACGTGCTGGTCGCGAAGGTCCACGTGTTCGACGCCGTCCGACACGGGCCTCGCGCCCGACGCTACTTCGACGATCCGATCACCCTCGATGACGATCGTTCCAGGGGCGAGCACGCGCCCGGGTAGCACCAGGTTGGCCCCCGACAGGACCCGGGGCCTCACGAGTGCCCGCTCCAGTCGAGATCGACCGACAGCTTGCGTCCCGCCAGTGGCAGCGCCACCGTCTCCGTCTTGCCGCCCTCGCGACGGCGTCGAAACAGCGAACGGTCGACGCGACGAAAGAGCCTGGCGAGCCCGCGCTCGTCGGGGGCCGCCGCCACGATGACACCGCCGCTCAGCTGCGCACCCTCTGCGCCTGGTCGAGGAGATTGGCCACCAGCGCGTCTCGCCGGTGCCACAGCGCCTTGTGGGGCCGGCTCGATCGCTCCGAGGCCAACACATATTCGCAGAAGAGCGGCAGCGCCACGGTCGTGTCGCAGTAGGCGACGACGGTCTCCGGCAGCACGCCGGGGTTCACCTTGCCCCAGCTGACCGCCTCGGCCGGCGTGGCGCCCGACAGACCGCCCCAGACCACCTGGTCCGTCGTGATCTGGATGAAATAGTCGTTACCACCCTTGGGGATCCCGTAGACCTCCCAGAGGGTCGGCTGCCCTTGTAGGTAGAAATTCTTCGGCGACCCGCCACCCAGGATGACACACCCGTTCTTCGTGGCCGCCAAGATGATGGCGCACACCTCGTTGACATCCCGGTTTGGGTCTAGGACCAGACCGCTCTCGTTCATGAGCGCGTGGTAAGCGACGTTCATGCCGATCGAGCTATCACCAGGTGAGGACGTGTACAACGGCACACCCACCGTCGCCGCCCGGGCGAGCACCGAGTACTCCTCGCAACCAGGGTAGCGCTCGAGCAGGTCGCACCCGACGCGGTAGTGGAATTCGGAGGTCGACATGGGCCCGTCGAGCGTCTTGCGGACCATGAAGTCGCGCAGATAGGCATCGGTCTCCAGGAGAACCGTGGCGGGAAACAGCACGTCGTAGATTCGGATGATGCCTTGCTCGTACAGCTGCACGTCGTCGACGAACGGCGACCCGCGGTGCAGGGTGAAGTTCAAGGCATAGTGCAGGTCGTGATACAGATTCGCCCCCGTGCTGATCACGAAGTCGACGAGCCCGCGCTCCATGAGCTCGATCACGCAGCCCCCGAGTCCGGCGGGAGTCAGCGCACCTGCCATCGTCAAGCCGATGGTCGTGTCGTTGGTCTCCGCGAGCATGTGATCGGTGAAGATTCGACACGCTTCGTTGAGGCGACCCGCATTGAACGCCTGGAAGCCATGGTCGATGAGGTGCCGGACCTCGGGACTGCCCTGGGGCCGGTAGTAGCGGATGGGGGCGCCGGTGAGTTGAGCGCCGCCGTCAGGGTTGGGTGAGCCTGGAGCTCGATGCGGCACGCAACGCTCCGGTAGGTGGAGGAGAGTGCGGCGCGGGCGCGCCGCCGACCACGGCCTCTAGCTTAGCACTTCGGCCAGTGGGCGCTGCGCGCGGCTGGAGGGAGCCGCCGGATGGCGGCGCCGGGCGGGTGTGCAACGTCAGCCGCCGGAGCGTCGGGATCCGAGCCCCCTGTCCGAGAACGCGGCACGATCCACAGCTGCCGGTCCGATCGTGATTACAGATCTGTAAGTGTTCTTTCGAATCTGAGGGTGGCTGGCCGCCCTCCAGATGCGAAAAGGCTCTCGTGAAATCCAATAAGCCTTTATGCACTCGTATGTTGCGACGACACGCCTGATCTAGCAACCCGCTTGGTGTAAAACTTGCAGTTCTCACTGCGGCGTGGAGTCTCTACAGACGGGCTGCGGTGTTTCGAGACACCCCGGGGATCGGCACGGCGCGCGCGCCCGCCAGGAGCGGACCCCCTGATGGCGCGGCCGACGACGCCGCTGTCGCCCGGGGCCCGACTGTACGTGGGTGGCGTGATCCTACTGGGCACCGCCTTGCTGGTTGCCTGCTTCCCCACCGATGGGTTCCGTGACCCGACGCTCTTCGTCATCCTCCTAGTCCTGTCGGCTCTCACCTCGACGTTCAAGGTCAACCTGCCGCTCGCCCGGAGCGGTTCGACGATGTCGGTGTCCTACGCGGTCGATTTCGCCTCGCTGCTGCTGCTGGGGCCGCACGAGACGATGCTGGTGGCCGCCGCCAGCGCCTGGAGCCAGTGCACCTTCAGAATGAAGGAGCGCAATCTCTTGCACCGGACGCTGTTCTCGATGGCGGTCCTGGTGGTCGCCGTCCAGGCGGCCGGCGCGGTCTATGGGTACTTCGGGGGCGTGACTGGCCAACTGGCCCCTGCGACCGTCGCGGGGCCCCTGCTGGCCGCGGCGCTCGCGTACTTCGTCGTGAACACGGTGGCGATCGCCGGGGCGATCGCATTCTCGACGAGCCAAACGGGACTCCGGGTGTGGAACGATCACTTCCTCTGGAGCGCACCGAGCTATTTCGTGGGCGCGGGCGCCGCTGCCGTGTCCGCTCTCATCATCGATCACTCCGGGTTCTGGCTGATTCCGCTGGCGGCGGCGCCCTTGTACCTGACGTTCCGGACCTACAAGGTCTACCTGGGACGCATCGAGGACGAGCAGCGCCACGTTCAAGAGATCTCAGACCTGCACCTCGCCGCCATCGAGGCGCTCGCGCTCGCCATCGACGCCAAGGACCAGAT
>PVBE012641298.1_pt1 | contig 19868 bp, 16 predicted proteins | sample 1631181 | NCBI WGS metagenome assembly PVBE01 (sample SAMN08397723, study PRJNA350692) | Marine metagenome, whole genome shotgun sequencing project. | isolation source: water | place: Pacific Ocean | collected 2012-04 | reverse complement strand
CTCTGTGATCTCACGACGCGCGCGCACGAGCTCGTTGATCAAGATCGTGTTCAGGGTCTTAAAGCGCTGCTCAGCGCGCCAGCTGCCCTCGTCCTGGCCCAAGCGGGAGAGCTCCGCCTCCCAGGCCGCGCGATCACCGAGATGTGCGTTCTCGATCCGGCGCGTGATCTCAGCGTTGAGCGCCTCCTCGACCTTCGCATGGGAGGGCGTGATGCCCTCACGGGCTCCCGCAGTGATCACCAACTGATCCCGCAAGAACTCGGTCTGGTAGACCTCTCCGCGCGCGGCCATGAGCCACCCGCTGAACCCGGCGTCGTCTTGCAGGGATAAGAGAGGGGCGAGAGTGAAAAGGAGGGGGAACACCGCTTCAGCCTAACCCTTGTAGGGAAGTTCCGAGTCTCCCTCGAACTGGAGCGCGTGCAGCTTCGCGTAGAGGCCGCCCATGGCGAGGAGCTCTGAGTGGTTTCCACGCTCGCGAATCTGGCCATGGTGCAGGACGAGGATCTCATCAGCGCGACGGATCGTGGAGAGTCGGTGCGCGACGACCAAGGCCGAGCGCCCTTTGAGGAGGTTGCGAGTCGCCTCTTCGATGAAAGCCTCCGTGGCGGAGTCCACGCTAGCGGTCGCCTCGTCAAGGATCACGAGCGCAGGGTCGGCGGCGAGGGCGCGGGCGATCGCGAGGAGCTGGCGCTCACCTGTGGAGAAGGTCGCGCCTCGCTCAGCCACCTCTCCCTCGAGGCCGCCTGCGAGCTTGCTGATCACTCGCTTGCTGGAGCTCATCTCGATGGCCCGGGCGAGGGACTCCTCTGTGACGTCCTCCCGACCCATGACGAGGTTCTCACGGACAGTGCCGGCGAAGAGGTAGTCCTCCTGTAAGACGAGCCCTGTGCGTCCGCGCCACGCGCGGGGGTCGTACTCGCGGAGGTCAGCGCCGTCGTGCGTGATGATCCCCTTGGAGGGGTCATGGAAGCGCAGGAGGAGGCTCACGAGGGTGCTCTTTCCGCTGCCAGTTGCGCCGACGATCGCAACGGTCTTGCCCGGCTGGATCTCAAACGAGACGTCCTCGATCACCTCACGGCCTGGGGTGTAGGCGAAGGAGACGTCCTCGAAGCGGACGGACTCCATCCCTCGTTTGTAGGGGAGCGCGCGCGGCTCTTCGGGAGCGTCGATCTCCGGCTCGGTGTCGAGCACCTGGAAGATCCGCTCTGCCGAGGCGAAGGCGCTCTGGATCACGTTGTAGCGCTCGCCCATGTCGCGGATCGGCGCGACGAACATCGCGAGATAGAACCAGAACTGGACGAACTCACCGTAGGTGAGCTCACCATCCACGATGCGCGTTCCACCGACCCAGATCGTCGATGCTTGGATAACGTTTACGACGAAGGCGAGCACGGGGAAGAAGATCGCGAAGAGGAAGATCGTCTTGAGGTTGGCTCGGAAGTAGCGCTCTAGGAAGCCGTCGAAGCGCTCCATGACGCGGCCTTCGCGTCGGAAGATCTGAACGACCCGGATCCCACTGAGGACCTCCTGGAAGTAGCCGTTCTTTGCGGCGAGGTGGGCGCGGACGGTGCGGTAGGCGCGGCGCGCGCCGCCGCGGAAGATGATGCTGATAGCGATCATCACCGGGGTCAGGGCGACGACGACCGTGGCGAGGAGCGGGTCGATCGTGAAAAGGAGCCCGAGGGTGATGACGATTTTCACTGCGTCGAAGAGCAGCACCACGAGGCCAGACGTGAAGAGCTCGTTCAGGTTCTCGACGTCGGTCGTGACGCGGGTCACGAGAGAGCCCGTCGGCGTGGAGTCAAAGAAGGGCAGGTCCAGCCTGTGCATGTGGCGGAAGAGGGTCGTGCGCAGGTCGTGGATCACTCGTTGGCCGGTGCGCAGGAGCTGCGCCGTCTGCAGGTAGTGAAAGCCCATGTTGGCCGCGACCACGACGAGGTAGAGGCCGATCCACTGCAAAAAGGGCGTCATGTCTGGCGTCCCGCCCTCTGCGCGCGCCTTGATGGCGACCGCCAAGGGTCCGTCGATCGCTTGCTTCCAGATCCATGGCCCGAGGAGCGCGCAGACGTAGACGCCTGTGAGGACGCCGATGCTCTTGGCGAACTCGCGCGCGTGGGGGCGCGAGAAGCCGAGGAGGCGCTTCAAGAGTCCGGCGTCCCAGCCCTTGTGGGCGACGATGTCCGGATCAATCCAGTCGTCGCTCATATGTCCTCCAAGGCCTCCTCAGCCTGCTGACGCTGCCACGTCTCCTGGTACCAGCCAGGACGGGAGGTGAGCTCTTGGTGCGTGCCGCAGTCGGAGACCTCGCCGTCCTCAGAGAGCACGAGCACCTGGTCTGCGTGGGCCACGGTCGAGAGGCGGTGCGCGGCGACCAAGACCGTGCGGGCGTCCCCCGCGTCGCGCAGCCCCTGCAGGAGCTCTCCCTCCGTCTCGGTGTCGACCGCGCTCAGGCAGTCATCCAAGATCAGGACGCGCGCGTCGCGGGCCAAGGCGCGCGCGATGCAGGTGCGCTGCCTTTGACCGCCCGAGAGGGTCACGCCGCGCTCGCCGATGAGCTCGTCGAGACCCTTCGGGAACTCAGCGACCTCATCAGTCATACAGGCGGTCTCGATCAGCGCCTCTAGCGCGTCGTCCTCGAGGTGCTCATCCGCTCCGAAGAGGAGGTTGTTCCGGTAGGTGTCTGAGAAGAGGAAGCTGTCCTGTGGGACATAGCTGAGGGCGCCTCGCAGCGCTGACAACTTCAAGTCGCGGACGCCGACGCCGTCGAGCGAGACCTCACCCTCCGTCGCGTCATGGAGCCTCCCGATGAGCCCGAGCAGCGTGGTCTTCCCGCAGCCAGTCGGGCCGACGACGCCGAGGGTCGCGCCAGCTGGGACGCTGAGATCGATCCCTGAGAGGGTGGGCTTGGGAGCGCCCTCGTGCAGGAACCCGACGCCGCTGAGCTGGATCTCGCCGCGAGGTTCACCGAGTTCGATGGGTTCCTCTGGTTCCCTGATCTCGCTCTCCACATCGAGGATCTCAGCGACGCGTTTGGCGCTCGCGACGGCGCGTGGGTAGATGCCAGCCATCCAGCCCAAGGCGATGATAGGCCAGAAGACCTTGATGACGAGGTCGATGAAGAGGAACAGGTCGCCCTTGCTGAGCTCGCCCGCGAGCAGGCCGTAGCCGCCCAAGACGAGGATCACCGCGAAGCACAGGTCGTTCGCCGCGTGGATGACAGCGGATTGGAGCCCGCGCCACTTAGAAAGGGCGATCTGATTGTCTCGGTTCGCGCCAGAGTCCATGGCGAAGCGGTCAGAGCGCTCCTCTTCGCGCGCGTAGCCGCGGACGACCCGGACACCTGCGAAGCTCTCCTGTGCGCGAGAGGAGATGTCCGCGAGGCTCTCTTGCACAGCGGTGGACCACTTGTGGAGGCGGGGCGCGGTGACGCGGATCGTCAAGCCCATCAAGATGAGCGGCGCGATGATGGTCAGGGCCATCTGCGGGTGGACGCTGAAGAGCAGGGTCAGCGTCACCGGCAAGATCACGAAGGCGCCGGCGGAGTACATGGCGCCAGGGCCCAGGAACATGCGCAGGTTCTCCACGTCGGAGGTCGCGCGGCTCACGACGTCCCCAGAGCGGGTCTTGTCATGGAAGCTGAAGGGGAGACCGCTCAGAGAGTCGAAGAGGTCTTGCTTGAGCTCGCGCTCGAAGGAGCGTGAGACAGAGACGATGAACCAGCGCTGGGCGAAGCGGAACAGCCCGTAGATGAGCGCCAGACCGATCACGAACCAGAAGGTCGTTTTCAGGTGATCAGCTCCCTCTCCAGCCTCGATCCTGTCGAGCGCGTCTCGGATCAAGAGGGTGATCCCGACGTCACCCAGCTGGGCGAGAGGGATCGCGAGGAAGCCGAGGCTGAGGCGCCTCTTGTGACGCCAGAAGCGCTTGGCGAAGCGACCCAGGCCGCTCCCCTTAGAAGCGTCGCTCATCTCACGCACCCTCCATTCCACACGCTGCAGGGGGGCTGGCGATGCGGAGGGCTGTGAGAGGAGTGGTCATGGGAACGGAGAGTTTACTGCTCTCCGCTCCACCTGATAGGTCACGAGAGCAGTAACTCCGGGCGTCGCGCAGGGGTGGGCGAGAGGCTGGAGATCGCTGTGAGGTGGACCATGTCCTTCACACCGCGCGAGTGGGGCTGGAGCATGTGGGCCGGCTTGGCGAGACCGAGCGTGATCGGGCCCACGGTGGGCAGGTCACCGACGGTACGCAGGAGGTTGAAGGCGATGTTCGCCGCCTCGAGGCTGGGGGGAATCAGCACGTTGGCGGGCTTCCCGCCGAGCTGGCAGTCGGGGTACTTGGCCTGGATCAGGGGGTCGAGGGCGCAGTCAGCGCGCATCTCGCCGTCGATGATGAGGTCAGGGCTCCGGTCACGAGCGAGCTCCACGGCGCGGCGGACCATGCTTGAGCGCGGGTGGGGCGTGCCGCCGAAGCTCGAAAAGGAGAGCATCGCGACTCGGGGCTCGATCCCGAAGGCCTTCACTTGCTCGGAGGCGAGGCGGGCGATCTCTGCGAGCTCCTTGTGGTTGGGCTGGATGTTCATCCCCGTGTCAGCGAGGAAGAGGGGACCCGTCTTGGTGAAGATGATCGTCATCCCTGCGGCGAGGGTCGCGCCCTCTTGGAGGCGGAGGACCTTCAGCATCGGCGACATGGTCTTGCGCACGCGCCTGGTGACGCCGGCGACCATTCCGTCCGCCTGGCCCATGCGCACGAGGAGCGGCGCGAGCCACATGGAGTCCTTGAGGTAGGCGAGGGCACCCTCGCGGGTGAGCTCGCGGTGCGCGCGGATGTCGCACAGCTCGTTGACGTGCTCCTCAAGGTTCGGATTGTTGTTGGGGTCGACGATCTCGATGCCCTTCATGGAGGTGCCGAGCTCTTCCGCCTTCTGATGGATGACCTCTGGGTCACCGACGAGGATCGGTCGCGCGATGTGTTCCTCGACGACGCACTCAGCGGCGATGATCGTGCGAGCCTCCTCGCCCTCGGGGTAGACGATGCGCTGGTTGCGGTTGCGCGCGCGGCTCACGGCGCGGCGCATGAGGTCTCGCTGCTCGCCCATGCGCTCTCCGAGCTGGCGGGTGTACTCCGAGATCTCGATCTTCTTACCAGCGACGCCGCTCTCCATGGCGGCGGCCGCGACGGCGGTCGCCACGCGGCGGATGACGCGGTGGTCGAGGGGCTTGGGGATCAGGTACTCGCGGCCGAACTCGATCTCTTCGAGGTCGTAGGCGCGGGCGACCTGCTTGGGGACGGGCTCTTGTGCGAGCTCGGCGAGGGCCTGCACAGCGGCGTGCAGCATCTCGGTGTTGATGCAGGTCGCGCGGACATCGAGCGCGCCACGGAAGATGAAGGGGAACCCGAGGACGTTGTTCACCTGGTTCGGGTAGTCCGAGCGGCCCGTGGCCATGATCACGTCGGAGCGAGTCTCCACCGCGAGCGGGTAGGGGATCTCGGGGTCCGGGTTCGACATGGCGAGCACGATGGGGTTCTCGGCCATCGAGAGAAGCATCTCGGGCGTCACCGTGTCAGCGACCGAGACGCCAATGAAGACGTCAGAGCCTTCCATTGCGTCGGCGAGGCTGCGGCGTTCGGTCTCTTGGACGAAGCGCGCCTTGTACTCGTTCAAGCCCTCGGTGCGCTCTGTGTGGAGGACGCCCTTCGAGTCGCACATGAGCACGTTCTCCGGGTTCACGCCGAGAGAGACGACGAGGTCCGTGCAGGCGATCGCGGCGGCGCCGGCGCCGTTCACCACGACGCGCACGTCTTCGAAGCGCTTCTCAGCGATCATGAGGGCGTTCATGAGCGCGGCTCCGGTGATGACCGCGGTGCCGTGCTGGTCGTCGTGGAAGACCGGGATCGAGAGCTCCTCTTGGAGCCGGCGCTCGATCTCGAAGCAGCGCGGAGCGGAGATGTCCTCAAGGTTGATGCCGCTGACGGTGGGCTCGATGGCCTTCACCGCGGCCACGATCTCGTCCACGTCCTGGGTGCCGAGCTCGAGGTCGATGACGTCGATGTCTGCGAAGCGCTTGAAGAGGACGGCCTTGCCCTCCATGACGGGCTTGGCGGCTTCGGGGCCGATGTTGCCGAGGCCGAGGACGGCCGAGCCGTCGGTCACGACCGCGATGAGGTTCCCGCGGGCGGTGTAGTCGAAGACCTTGTTCGTGTCTTCGGCGATCTCGCGACAGGGCTCGGCGACGCCTGGCGTGTAAGCGAGAGAGAGGTCGATCTGCGTCAGGCAGGGCTTGGACGCGACGATCTCGATCTTTCCAGGGCGCCCCTGAGAGTGGTAGTCGAGGGCCTCTTTACGGGTGGTGAGTTCGGTCACTGTGGTGCTCCTTGCCGCCGAGGTGAGCTGGAGTTGCCAGGCACGATCGGTTGGGATTTGAGGTCAATATAGAGTGGAGAGAGCTCAACGCTCTGCCCGCTGATTCTAGGGGGTCGGTCCCATTCCGTATGGGATGAACGTTCGAAACCCGCCTTACAGGTGAAAAAAACCAAGGAGCAGAGCGCGTGCTCTGTCTTTGACTCCACTAGGAAGATCTTTGCCTCAGGAGAGCACTCCTTTGTCCCTCATCTTGCGGGCGTAGTAGAGCTCGGCGACTGCGAGCACGAAGATCACGGCTGACATCACTTTGTAGTGAGCTTCAGGGAATAGTTCGCTGAACTCTGTGAAGCCGTACTGGCGAATCATCGCTGCGACGTAAGCGATCAAGCCTGTGAGGTAGACCGAGACGGCAAGGCTCTTTCTAGCTAAGAGGAGAGCTCCACCGAACCATGCCCACCAGACCGCGACGGCCCAAAGAGCATAGGCCCAGGCGGGATAGGAGTAGAAAAAGTCCATCTGCTCAGCCGTGAAGCCAGCAGCTTCGAGGTAGTCAGCGTTGCGAGTAATGACCATCGTGAAATCTAGGCAGCTGAGGCTGTTCCAGAGGATGGAGAGGACTCCTACGAGCCAAAGGTGCCAGGGGCGCGAAGGAAGGCTTGCTCGATTTTCTGTCATGGTGACTTCTTGAGTCTTTTTGAGGTTAGCCGAGCTCGGCCCTATTCATCCTAAGAGGAACTCCGGCTCGATCAGTGCAGGCTCATCGCCTGAGGAGAGGACCGCGCGGAAGCCCGGGCGCAGGCTCATCGCTGCCCAACTGCCATCGGGTCGCAGTCCGAGCAGTGCGACCTGGTCCTCTGGCCCGAGCTCATGCTCTTCGGCGGTGCGTTCGATCGCGAGCTTGAGGGCGTCGGCGACCTCCGCGCCGCGGCGCATCTCCTCCACGGCGAGGAAGGCCGTGTTCGAACCCATCATCAGCTCGCCTGATCCTGTCGCGACGCATGCGCCGTGCTCAGGGTGGACCCAGATTCCGTGGCCGGGGATGGGTGAGTCCCCGACGCGGCCAGGCGTCTTGAAGCGCATCCCGCTCGTCGAACAGGCGCCGGCGAGCGCTCCTGATGTGTCGAGGGCGAGCGATCCGACCGTGTCGTGGTGCTCCTCTAGGCTCGGGTCGATGTTCTGCGGTCCGACGGAGTCAGCGTCAGCGAGCCAGGACTCGTAGGCCGCGCGCGCCTCGTCCGTGAGGAGCTCGCGTGCTTCGAAGCCGTGCTCCGCCGCAAAGCGCTCGGCGCCGGCGCCGGCGAGGAGGCGGTGGGGGGTACGCTCCATCACGGCGCGCGCGAGACTCGTCACGTGCGGGTGAGTGGAGACGGCGCACACAGAACCTGACTGCGCCGGGGAGAGCATGACGCAGGCATCGAGGGTCACGCCGCCCGCTGCGTCTGGCAAGCCGCCAAGGCCTACGGAGTCGACGTCTGTGTTCTCCTCGACGTGGCGGCACACCATTTCGACAGCGTCGAGGCTCGCGCCGCCTGCCGCGAGGAGGGGCCACGCCGAGCGGTTCGCCTCGAGGGCGAAGGACCAGGTTGAGAGGATGAGCGGCTCGATCACGAGAGGAGCATACAGCGAAGGGCTCTGGGCCTTATCCTCTCAGCCATGAGCTCTAGTGAGTTTCCTTACGAGGCCGTCCTCTTTGATCTAGACGGCACCCTCGTCGCGACGGACCGCTTCTGGGTCCCTGCGGCGCGGGTCGGTGCTAAGCGCGCCTTCGCCGAGCTCTCGCTTGAGCGTGAGATCCCGAGCGCTGAGGACTGGATGGGGCTCGTGGGGTTGCCTCTCGCCGAAGGCTTCGACGCCCTCTTCGACGACCTCACAAAAGAGCAGCGCCAAGTGATCCTCGACCGCTGCGTCGAGGAGGAGCACTTCGCCCTCGATGCCGGAAAGGCAGCCCTCCTCCCGGGGGCCTTGGAGGTGCTTGAGGAGCTCCGCAGCCGCGGAGTTCGCACAGGGATCGCGAGCAACTGCTCCCAGCGCTACCTCGACGCCGCGATGCAGGGCATGGGCCTCGGCCGATGGGTGGAGGAGGGACGCTGCCTAGACTCACGAGGGATCGTGAACAAGGCGGACATGTTGAGCGACCTCCTCATCACCTTCGACACCCAGAGGGCCGTCATGGTGGGGGATAGGCAAGGAGACTGCGTGGCCGCCAAGGCCAACTCGCTCCCCTTCGTCCTGTGTGAGAACGGCTTCCTGCAGGACTGGGAGCGCTTTGAGTGCGAGGGTCGCATCCCCGACCTCCTGGAGCTGATCCCCCTCTTGGAGGCTGGAATCGGCTAGAACAGGGTCTCCACGGTTGCGCTCACGCCCTCACTGCGGATAGCATCCCCGGTTCGCCGTGGTGGAGCAGGTGCTCCACGGGCACCACACGCCGCCTCCTCCCCCCGACCCCCGATCCCGCGAGGTCTTCCGCATGGAGAACGAAACACTCCCTCAGCGCCTCCAGAAGTCTGTCTGTGGCTCCTTCCACAAGACCGCCCTCCTGCAAAAGCGCGTGCGCGAGCTCATCGGTGGGGCCTCCCCCCTGATCGAGACCCGCGAGCAGAACCCGATCAAGATCGCCTTCCTTGAGATGGACCGCGGCTTGATCGAGTTGATCCCGGACGAGGACCAGGCGCCGCCGCCGAGCCTCTAGGATCCTTGACCTCGCCTCCGCGGGGTAGGACCCTTCGAGGGTTATGAGCCCCAACCAATCGGGGACCAGGCCTGAGCTCAGACTCGCCACCCGCGGCGGGCTCAAAGAGGCGCTGCGTCTTTTGACACCGGTCTATGCCGGGGTCGTCTCGGCGCGGAACTCGCTCTACGACGTGGGCGCCCTCCGCGCGCGCCGCGCTGGTGTGCCCGTGATCTCGGTCGGGAACCTCTCGACGGGAGGCACGGGTAAGACACCGTTCGTCATCTGGCTCGTCCAAGCGCTGCGCGCGCTCGGTTCAAACCCAGGGGTCTTGTCTCGTGGCTATGGTCGCGCGGACGGCGCCGCAGAGAATGATGAGGGCGCCTTGCTCTCCGAGCGCTTCCCTGAGCTCCCGCAGGTGCAGCAGCCTGACCGCGTCGCTGGCGCAGCCGCGCTCGAGACCTTGGGCGCGGACCTCATCGTCCTCGACGACGGCTTTCAACACAGACGCCTCGCGCGGGACCTCGACCTCGTCTTGATCGACACGACCAGACCTTGGGGGCTCCCGCCCGCGGCTCCTGGAGCGCCGCCTGTGGAGGCGCTCCTCCCGCGCGGGCTCCTGCGCGAACCTCTCTCGAGCCTGAAGCGCGCGGACGCGGTCATCTTCACGCGCTGCGATCAGGCCAGCGAGGCGACCTTGGCGGAGGTCGAGCGAGCCGTGCGCCGGCACGCCCCCCTCGTCCCCATCGCGCACGCAATACACAGCCCAGCTCGAGTCGTGACCCCGACGAAGGCAGAGGAGCCGTCATGGCTTGAGGGCCGACCGGTCACCCTGCTCTCCGGCGTGGGGCACCCCGGCGCCTTCGAAGAGACCGCTCGGGCGCTCGGAGCTGATGTCCGAGCCGTGCACGTCTTCAGCGATCACCACCAGTTCACTCGACGAGAGGTCGAAGGGCTGGGAGAAGAGGGGACAGAGCTCTTGGTCACAGCCAAGGACGCCGTGAAGCTCAACGCGCTGGGAGTCACTTGCTCGTCTCTAGAGGTCGAGCTGGACGTCATCGAAGGAGAGGGCCCCCTCTCCGCGCTCGTCGAGGCGCTCGTCAAAGGAGGCGAGGTTGGCTGAGCTCGCGACATCTCCTGAGCTCGCCGACATGCTCGGAAAGAACAACGGGCCCGCAGCTTGGGTTCAGTACGCCGCCGCGCGGGGAATCCTCGGCGGGATCAGCCGCATGCCGCGCGGTCTGCAGTCGCTCTACATCAGCGCCCTGGCTCGCCTCGCGCGGAGCTTCGACAAGAGACACTCGAACGCGGCCCGCGCCTACATGCGGCAAGCCCTCGGCTGCGCGGCGGCGGAGGGTCTCATGGGTCCGGACATTGAGGCGCGCGTGCTCACGGCCTGGCGACACTTCTTGCAGCTCTCGATCGACGCCGCTGCCTTCGACCGCAAGGTCGGCAGCGACCCGCTCGCGCACGTGGAGGTGGAGCGCTGTGAGGGGCTCGATGAGCTCATCGCGAGCGAGGAGGGCGGGCTCCTCGTGTCCCCTCACCTCGGAGACTGGGAGGCAGGCAGCGCCTTCCTCGGACACATGGGCTTCGATCCGCTCCTCGCCATCGCCAAGCCGCCGCGGAACCGGCCGCTCTCGAGGTATCTCCAGCGTATGCGTGCGCAGCGGAAGGTCACCTTCCTGCCGCGTCGTGGCGGGATCGACCTCGCAGCCGAGGGGCTTAAGGCGGGTAGCTGGCTCTTGGTGCTCCTCGATCAGCGACCGCGCAAAGGCGCGGTCACCGCCCCCTTCTTTGGTCGACCCGCACGCACCGAACGCTCGGCGGGCGTGCTCGCCCGCAGGCTGAGGTTGCCGATCGTCTACTTCCACTGCTTGAAGACCGAGGAGCCCTTCCGATACCGGATGCGCTTCACCCGCATCGTGCCTGCGGAGGAGGTGCGCTCCATGTCGATCGAAGAGCTCGCTGCGCTCTCCAATGAGGAGGCAGAGCGCGCGATCCTGGGCTGTCCAGAGCAGTATTTCTGGCTCCACGACCGCTTTCGGCAGGATCCCTGAGGTCGGGCTTTTACCCCCAGGGACCTTCTGCGATCCTCTCTAGTCCCTGGAGGGCCAAAGAACCGCATGAACCCGATCGATCCTAGCCTAGACCCCTTCCCCGAGATGAACGGGGTCAGCACGCACCCCCTCGAAGACCGCGAGAGCCTCGTGACCCTCGAGCAGTTCTGCAGCGTGCCTGAGCCGCCCGCAGACTTCGGGGCCTTCCTCGACGCGATGCCGGACATCTACGCAGGCACCGAGCTGAAGACCCTCGTCGATCGTGTCGTCGCTGCAAAGACTGATGGTCACCCCGTGGCGCTCGCCCTCGGCGCGCACGTCCTGAAGGTCGGCCTCGCGCCGCTCGTGATCGACCTCATGCGCCGCGGCGTCGTGGATCACATCGCGATGAACTCAGCCGGGGCGATCCATGACTACGAGATCGCCGTCTCCGGAAAGACCTCAGAGGACGTCGCCCTGGAGCTACCGCGCGGACGCTTCGGCTTCGCGGAGGAGACCGGCGCGGGCCTCGCGCGCGCTGTCGCGCTCGGGCTCCAGCCTGAAGAGGGGGGTGAGGCGGGCTTCGGTGTCGGCGTCGGGCGCCTGCTCATCGCCGAGGAGGCGCCGCACTTGGAGCACTCTGTGTGCGCCGAGGCGGTGCGACTGGGTGTCTCGACTAGCGTTCACGTCTGTCTCGGCGCGGACATCGTCCACATGCACCCTGACTGTGACCCCGAGGCCGTCGGCTTGGCCTCCTACCTCGACTTCCGCCGGGTCTGCCGCTTCGTGCACGGGATGGGAGCGGGCGCTTGGGTCAACGTCGGCTGCGCCGTCGTCCTCCCCGAGGTCTACCTGAAAGCGGTGAGCGTCGCGCTCAACCTCGGCTGTGACCTCGAAGAGTCCACCACCGCGAACCTCGACATGATCCGCCAGTACCGCGCAGAGACCAACGTGGTGCGTCGCCCTCCGGGCCGTGGCATCTCCATCATCGGACAGCACGAGGTGCTCTTGCCCGTCTTGCGGGCGGCGCTCCTCGCCCGGCTCGCCGAGGCCGGATGGGAGGGGAAGAGCGCATGAACTCAGAGCACCTGATCACCTTCCTCGAAGCACTCGACGAGCCTCGAGTGCTCGTCGTCGGTGACGTCATCATGGATCGTTACGTCTTCGGAGAGGTCAAGCGGATCTCCCCCGAGGCGCCGATCCCTGTCTTGAACGTCGACCAGGCTGAGCAGCGCCTCGGCGGAGCAGGGAACGTCGCGGCGAACCTGCGCGCGATGGGCGCGGCTGTCTCTATCGCTAGCGTTGTGGGCAGCGACACCTGGGGCACCGACCTCCGCTCCCTCTTAGAGGAGGCGGGCGTCGACGTGACCGGTCTCGTCACGGACGAGGCGCGCCCCACCGTGCGGAAGTCGCGGCTCATGAGCGGCGCCCAGCAGATCCTCCGTGTGGACTGGGAGGAGAGCGCGGCTGTGGAGGGTGAGGTCGCGGCGGCTATCCAAGCGCACGCCGCCACGCTCATAGAGGGGGTCGATGTGGTCATCCTCTCCGATTACGGCAAGGGAACGCTCACCGAAGAGACGTGCGCCCACGTCCTCGACTTGGCGAAGGAGCGGGGCCTGCCCGTCGTCGTGGACCCCAAGGGCGAGGACTACTCGAAGTACCGAGGCGCGACGCTCGTCTCTCCCAACCGCAACGAGGCCGAGCTCGCGCTCGGACACGCCTTGCCCGACGACGACGCGCTCTCCCAAGGGGCGCGGGTCTTGTCGGAAGAGAACGGGATCGAGGCCATCGTGATCACCCTCGGCGCCGGCGGGATCCACTACCGCGATGCCGACGGCTGTGAGGAGCGCGTCGCCACGAAGGCGCGCGCGGTCTATGACGTCACGGGCGCGGGCGACACGGTCGTCGCTCAGCTCGCGCTGCACCTCGGGGCCGGCGCAGCGCTCGGTGACGCGGTGCAGCTCGCGAACGAGGCGGCGGGGATCGTGGTGGGGCGCCTGGGCGCGGCGACGATCACTCGAGAGGAGCTCCTCGCGCGCATACGCGCCGGTGAGGCGCCTCGCGGCAAGGTCGTGGCGCCAGAGCACCTCGATGAGCTCATCGAGGAGTGGCGCGCCGAAGGAAAGCACATCGTCTTCACCAACGGCTGCTTCGACGTCCTGCACCGCGGGCACGTCGAATATCTGCGCTTCTCCAAGGCGCAGGGAGACGTCCTCCTCGTCGGGATCAACGACGACGAGAGCGTGCGTCGATTGAAGGGTGAGGAGCGGCCGCTCAACGCCCTAGAGGACAGGCTCGAGGTGCTCGCTGCGCTCGAGCCCGTGGACGCTGTCGTCTCCTTTAGTGAGGACACCCCGAAGGACCTCGTGGAGCGGGTCTCTCCAGACGTCCTCGTGAAGGGTGAGGACTGGGCAGACAAGGGCGTCGTCGGTCGTGAGTGGGTCGAGCGACACGGCGGCAAGGTCGTCCTCGCGCCGCTCGTCCCCGGCCGCTCGACGACGGCGATCCTGGGGAAGGCTCGCGAGACGGAGGGTGCGGGCTCTTAGAGAGCCCGCAAGAGAGCTATGCGGGTCTTGTTCGTCTATCCGAACCTCTACACGCAGATGGGGTTCAACCACGGACTCGCGGCGCTCTCGGCGGTGCTCAAGGAGGCTGGCCATGAGACGCGCCTCTTGAACCAGAACGAGAACCTCCCGCCGGTGCCTGACGACGCGGACGCCTGGGAGCTCGTGCGAGACTGGGAGCCCGACCTGATCGGCTTCTCTTGCCTCACGCAGCAGTACGGCTCGGCGCTGGAGCTCGCGCGCGCGTTACGTGAGCGCGCGGAGCTTGAGGGGGTCACGCTGCCTCCCTTGGTCGTGGGTGGGATCCACCCGACCATGGTCCCAGAGGAGGTGATGCGTGACGGAGTCTGGGACCACGTCGGCGTCGGCGAGTGCGAGGACGCGCTCCTCGAGCTCTTGCGGCGCGTCGAGGCGGGTGAGGCGACCGATGACGTCCAGAACTTCCTCTCTTGGCCAGGAGGGACGCGCCCACAGGGAGACGTCGCGGCGGCTTGGAATCACAACCCCGTCGGTCCCTTCCCGGACTTCGGGTCTCAGCCGCTCCCCGACTACGCGCTCTTTGACACGCAGCGGATCACGGATTTGAAGGACGGCTGGTTCAGCGTGATGACGAGCCGCGGGTGCCCCTACAGGTGCACCTACTGCCTGAACCATCGCATCGTCGATACGTACAAGGCTGACCTCAACCAGAAGGTCGCTGACCTCGGCTTCTTCCGCTTCCGTGACCCGGAGTTCGTGGTCAGAGAGCTCAAGCACGTGCTCGAGACTCATGAGCGCGTGGAGACCTTCCTCTTCGACGACGACCTCTTCACGCAGAACGCTGAGCACGCGATCGCTGTCTGCGACGCGATGGTCCGTGAGGGGATCCGCGTCCCCTTCGTCGTCAACTCCCACGTGAAGCGCCTGGACCCGCTGGTGGCAGCTGCGCTCGGACGCGCCGGCTGCAGCATCCTGAAGCTCGGCATCGAGTCGGGCAGCCCCCGCGTCCGCAAGGAGGTCTTGAAGCGTCACATGACCCAGGCGGACATCCTCGACACGGTCGAGAGCGCGGAGGAGAACAACCTGCACACCTCCGGCTTCCTCATGGTCGGGCTCCCCACAGAGACCGACGAGGAGCGCTGGGAGACGGTGGACCTCCTCGCGAAGACCCGCATCGGGCGCTTCCGCGCGTCCTTCTTCTTCCCCTTCCCAGGGACAGAGGGTTGGGACATGACGGTCGAGGGAGGCTACGTCGACCCCGAAGAGATCGACTCCAAGCGCACCTTCACGGACGGCTCAGTGCTCGACTTTGGACCGGAAGAGAACCTCTTCATCGACAAGCTCGGCAGGGCGCTGCCCTGGTTCGTGAACGCGCGGCTCGCGCGCTTTCATGAGGACGCCCCGGCGTCGCTGCGCTACGCGCCCCTCGTCGAGCGCATCATGGCCATGGACGCCTCAGAGTGGCGAGCCTTCGCGCCGACTCTCCTCGCTGTAGACGCCGAGCTCTCGAGCGCGGCGTGTGAGGCAGGCGAGCTCCACTACGCGCTCAAGTATGGAGCCACGATGGGCGTGCGCTCGGACTGGTTCCTCGCTGAGGAGCGGGGGACCGAGTGGTACGCGGCCGCGGCGTCCGCTCACGAAGAGGACGTCGAGCTCTTGGGGGTCACAACGTGAGCTCGCCGGCAGACTTTCGAGGACGCCGGGTGGCGGTCTTCGGCGACGCGATCTGCGACCGCTGGCTGTCTTGTGAGCCGCAGAGGCTCTCGCGCGAGGCGCCCGTGATGGTCCTCTCTCACCGCGGCGAGCGGCTCGGGGCGGGCGGGGCTGCTAACGTCGCTAGAAATCTCGTCGCGCTCGGGGCGGACGTGACTTGGATCGGAGCCGTCGGCGCGGACGCGAGCGGGCGTGAGGTCTTGCGCCTCCTCGAAGAGGAGGGGGTCCACACATTCCACGCGCGCGTGGTCAGTGAATGGACGACGCCGACGAAGACGCGGGTGCTCGCTTCAGAGCCGCGGCGCCATCCACAGCAGGTGATGCGCATCGACCAAGAGCCGGAGCATGCGCTAGATGACGCTGTGCGCACAGAGCTCGCTAGCGCGCTCAGAGAGAGCGCGAGCGCTTACGACGCGGTGCTCTTCTCAGACTACGAGTATGGCACCCTCGGCGAGGAGGCGGCCCTCGTCGGGCGTGAGCTCGCGCTTAGGGGGACGCCGGCGGTCCTCGATCCGCGCCGTGCGGCGCACACCTTCCGCGGCTTCTCCGCCTGGACCCCCAACGTCGGTGAGCTCTCCTTGCTCTCTGGTGTACCTGAGGCAGACCTCGCTGAGGGGCGCGCGCTCGGGCGCGCTGCGAACGCGCTCTTAGAGGAGTCCGAGTGCAGATGGATGCTCGTCACTCGCGGCAACCTCGGGATGGCGCTCTTCGGAGAGGGCCTGCCCCACGGAGGCGCGGTCATCGAGGCGAGCGGACGCGGCGACGTCACAGATGTGTGCGGGGCTGGAGATACGGCCGCGATCGTGTTCACCCTCGGGCTCGCTGCGGGGATCGATCCGGTGGTGGCTATGACGATGGCGAACGCCGCCGCCGGGGTCGTCGTTCGAGAGCGAGGTGCGGCGATCTGCACCCCGGGTGAGCTGGAAGAGGCGCTCACTCACGCGACCGCGCCCGCGCGCTTGGGGCCGGCGGAGGCGCTCTGAGTGAGCGCGCTCGTCGACAGGGACACGCTAGCAGCCGAGCTTGAGGGCTCGCGGGAGGCCGAGGCTCCGCCGCGCGTCGTCCTCGCGAACGGCTGCTTTGACCTCTTGCACGTCGGCCACGTTCGTTACCTCGAGGACGCCGCGAGCCACGGCGACCTCCTCATCGTCGCCATGAACACCGACGAGTCGGTCTCACGCCTGAAGGGCGAGGGGCGACCCGTCGTCACCTTCGCCGATCGAGCGGAGGTCATCAGCGCCTTGGCGTGCGTCGATCGCGTGACCTCCTTCGATGAGGACACGCTCGAAGAGACGCTGCGTGCGCTTTTGCCGAGCGTGCACGCGAAGGGGACGGACTACTCAAGCGAGACCCTGCCAGAGCGCCACATCGACGAAGAGTTGGGGATCGAGATCGCAATCTGTGGCGATCCAAAGACCCGCTCAAGCTCGGGATACATCAAGAAAGCCTGACAGTTGGCGGGCTTTCCACGATTGCGCAGGCACGTTCAGGGGGTCGGGGCTGCTAGGGTCTGAGTTCGATGCGCGAGTTGAAGGACCCAGAATCCCCGGAGGCGTCACTGACGCCGTCCCTTGGCGCGAGGGCCCGCTTGGCTCTCATGGGCGCAGGTGTCGCAGGGTACGGGGCCGTCTGTGGGATCGGCGGAGGCCTCTTCATGACGCCGATCCTGCACTACGTCAGGAAGCTGCCGCTCAAGAACGCTGTCGCGACCTCGCTCGCTTTGGTCTCTGCCTCCACCATCGCTGCGACGCTCACAGAGATGTCGATCGGCAAGAGCGAGTTGACGGGCGAGCGGTGGCTGATCGTCGCTGCGCTCGTCGTAGGCTCTCTCGTGGGCGCGCAAGCAGGCTTTAGGGTCGCCAAGCGAATCAACGTGACCAAGCTGAAGGTGATGTTCGCTGTCGTGCTCGTCATCACGGGGCTGCGGCTCTTGTTCCAGCAGAGCCCGATGGTCTCCGCCGCGGGCATGGAGGTTGAACCGACCACGGTCGACCTGGTGCTCTCCTCCTTGGTCGGCTTCGCGGCGGGCTTCCTCGCGCCGCTCTTAGGGATCGGAGGTGGTCTCGTGGCGGTGCCTGCGCTCTTCTTCGGCTTTCCGGACCTGGGATACCTAGGGGCGCGTGCGTGTGGGATGGCGATGGGCGCGTGCGCGAGCACCCGCTCACTCTGGCTCTATTCACGGGACGGGGTCGTCGACAGACAACGCGCGGTGGCCCTCGCGGCGGGGGCAGCCGTCGGCGCTTGTGGCGGCGTCTTCCTCGTCCACACGGACGGAGCGGAACAGGTCGCAAAGACCTTGATGGGAGTGACCCTTTGGATCGTCGCCGCCCGCTTCCTCTGGGACGTCTACAAGCTCCGGGGCGCCCAGCCCAAGGACTCAGCGTCTCAGGCGTAGATCCCGCGCAGCTCGTCAGCCGTGCTGACGCGCTTGACCGCGAGGATGCTCGCTGCTTGACGCATGCCGACGTCGTACTGCTCTTGAGTCTTCGTGACTGAGTTCCAGCCCTCTGCCATGAAGCGCCGCAGGCGCTTCTCGATGACCGGCATGATCCAGGCGTAGCCCATGCGGTTCTGGACCCACTCGAAGTAGCTCATGACGACCCCGCCGCCGTTGGCGAGGATGTCGGGGACGACAGAGATGCCGCGCTCCTCCAAGACCTTGTCCGCGCGTGAAGAGACTGGGCCGTGCGCACCCTCGACGATCAGCTTGCACTGGACCTCTCCCGCGACCTTGGAGTGGATGGCGTTGGCCGTCGCGCAGGGGATGAGGACCTCACAGGGTCTCGTGAGGAGCTCACGGTTCGTGATCCTCTCGAAGTCTCCCGGGCAGTCGCGGAGGCTGCCGTGCTCTTTGCGCCAGGCGAGGATGGTCTCTATGTCGAGCCCGTCTGCGTTGAAGAAGCCTCCGTGGACGTCGGAGATCCCGCACACGCGATAGCCGTCAGCCGCGAGGATGCGCGCGAGGTTACCGCCTACGGTCCCGGCGCCCTGAACGATCACTCTCATGCCCTTGGGCGGGAGGTCGAAGCGGTCGACCGCGAGGCGCAGGATGACCCTGAGGCCTTGAGCGACCGCGTCTTTGTGTCCCTTCGTGCCGCCCATCTCGGTGGGCTTGCCTGTGACCGCGGCGTTCTCGGTGACGCGCGCGTGGCTAGAGACGGTGTCGAGGACCCAGGCCATGGTCTGTTCGTCGCTCCCGACGTCTGGCATGAAGACGTCTCGCTCTGGGCCGACGTCTGTCAGGAGGTTGGCGGTGTAGCGACGCACCGCGCGCTCAAGCTCACCGCTCGAGCTGGCCCGCGGGTCGAAGCGCAGGCCGCCAGCGGCGCCGCCGAAGGGGACGTTCAAGACGGCACACTTCCAGGTCATCCACGCGGCGAGGGCTCGCAGCTCGACGATCCTCATGTCGGAGGAGATGCGCAGCGGGCCGAGGAAGGGGCCGAGCCCGGCGTTGTGCTGGGTTCGGAAGCCGTCCAAGACCTCCATGGTCCCATCGTCGAGCCGGACGGGGACGCTGAAGGCGATCTCGCGGTCGCACTTTCGGAGGATCTGATATTCAGCGGGGTCTACACCGACGGTCTGAGCAGCCTCATCGAAGCTGCTCATCATGGTGGCGAACGGGGTCTCCTCGTCGAGCGCCGGGGTGCTCGGGAGCGCCTGGTCCTCGTAGATGTCGCCGAGGAGCTCGGAGTCTGAGGGGTTCTCAGTCATCAGGCGAAGACGCCGCGCATGCGGTAGACGCGCGCGACCCGGTCGATGGCGACGAGGTAGGCGCCGGTTCGGAGGTTGACGTTGTGCTTCTCGGACATCTTGACGACGGATTCGAAGGCCTTGACCATCACCTGCTCGAGGCGGCTGTTCACGATCTCTTCGGTCCAGAAGTAACCCATGCGGTCTTGGACCCACTCGAAGTAGCTGACCGTGACGCCCCCAGCGTTGGCGAGGATGTCGGGCACGACCATCACGCCGCGTGAGTCGAGGATCTCTTGGCCTCGAGGCGTCGTCGGGCCGTTCGCGCCCTCTACGACGAGCTGGGCCTGGATCCGGTCAGCGTTCTCAGAGGTGATCTGGTTCTCTGTCGCGGCAGGGATGAGCAGCTCGCAGGGGAGCTCAAGCTGACCCTCGTTCTCCATGTACTCAGCGTCCCCATAGCCCTCGAGGCGACCCTCATCGCGCAGGTGGTCCATGACCGCGGGCATGTCGAGGCCGTCGGGGTTGTAGATCGCGCCGTACATGTCGCTCACAGAGACGATCTTGTACCCCTCGCGGTGAAGGAGGAGCGCGCCGATGCCGCCGACGTTTCCGCAGCCTTGCACGACGACGCGTGTGTCCTCTGGGTTGCGGCCGAGCTTCTTCATCGCCTCGCGGCAGACGAGCATCACGCCGCGGCCGGTGGCTTCACGGCGACCCTTGCTGCCGCCGATGGCGATCGGTTTACCGGTGACGACCGCGGTCGTCGTTCGACGGACGTGCATGGAGTAGGTGTCCATGATCCACGCCATCGTCTGTTCGTTTGTGTTCATGTCCGGCGCCGGGACGTCACG